>Ga0210043_1000032_pt1 | contig 156494 bp, 159 predicted proteins | sample CryGeymet201501t_FD_183990 | JGI IMG/M metagenome (GOLD analysis project Ga0210043, IMG submission 183990) | Groundwater microbial communities from Crystal Geyser aquifers in Utah, USA - Crystal Geyser metaG 2015-01t (SPAdes) (version 2) | ecosystem: Environmental > Aquatic > Deep subsurface >...
CTGAAGCACAAGGACTGGTGCAGTATGATAATAGTGCTAATGCGCTATCTCTTTGGACCTCTGCTACTCAGAAAGTCACTATCGATACTGCAGGCAACGTCGGCATCGGGACGACGACTCCCGGTACAAAACTTTCAGTGGCCGGTACTGTTGGTTTCCAAGGCCTCACTGCATCGGTGGGAGCAGGTTCACTCTGTCTCTCTGCCAGTAACGAAGTGGTGTACAACAGCGGTTCAGACAACTGTCTTTCTTCTACCCGTAATACCAAGCATGACATCACACCACTTGAGCTTGATGCTATTAGTATCCTAAACGACCTAGAGCCAGTATCGTTTATCTATAACGGTACTGAACGAGTTCGATACGGTTTCATTGCTGAAGACACTGCTTCGGTCGAAGCGATGCTTGCTACCTACAATGCTGATGGTGATATTACTGGTATTGACGACCGCTCTATCCTTTCTGTATTTGTAAAGGCCTTCAAGGAGTTCTATAGCTTTGTGATGAGCCGTTTTGAGGCGCAGGACGCAAATAACAGCGAACAACAAGCTGAAATTGAGTCTCTGAAGGAGCGAGTGCGCGAGCTTGAGGCTAGGGAGGGTATTGAAGGACCGAGTGCCGACGTTGATGATTCCGATGTTGATAATGCTGACAATAACGAAGTGGTTGGCCCCGACGAAAGTAGCAATGAAGAAGATCCTGCAGTGGATGATGTAATAGAAGATCCAATTGAGGAAGTGGTCGACGATGGTGCCGATGCTGATTCAACCGAAACCACTACCCCCGAAGCCGACCCTGCGGAGGGAACTGAGATCGACGAGATTATTGAAGATGCGAATGTAGAAGTTGAACCTGAACCTGAGGTTGAGGAAGTAGTCAACGATCCAGAACCGTCTGATCCACCAGCTGACGAAGCCTCAAGCGTCTAATTTTTTGTTATGGCCGTATCACGAACAACAGCCAAAAAGCACAAAAACAAGAAAAGTCGTGAGATTTCGATAGGTAAGAGTCGTGATATAAAAAATAAAAAAGAAAAAGTGAAAGTAGCTAAAGGTACTGGAAACATCTCGCGAAGTGTCGGCAACCTCGGTAGTGGAGAAAAGCTAGAGAAGAAAAAGTCGGAAACAGAAAGTGCTACAACGTCGGGCAATGTCGGCAGCGGGGCGCTGGAGCGCGCTGCCGAAATTTGTCCATATTGTAGTTCAAAAGATTTTGTTAGACGCGGTCTGCGTAAAAACAAACATCAAGAGGTTCAACTCTATGTATGTCGAAATCTTGAGTGCGGTCGCACCTTCACTTCACGCACTATTAAGGGTCGCCAATTTCCGTGGCCAGTTATCTTAGATGCGGTCAGTTATCATAATCTCGGGTACACATTTCCACAGGTATCTAAAATTCTTGAAGCGAAGACCGGCTTCGCGCCAGCCGCAGAAACCATAGCATCGTGGTATGAGGAGTATAAACCGCTGTGTCGGTTTGAAAGGTTGCGTCCATACGCATTGAAGATCTTGGCGTCTTGGCGAAGTCAGGCGGTCAAACGGATAGAAAGGGAAAGGGGACATGCTCGCAAAGCGCAGGCAATGTCAGGCAGCGGGGCGGTAAAGTTCGACATGGTTGAGACCACCACTCTGGCTCACCGCCAGTTATATCGATTTCGCTATCATCGCCCCAAACTCCTACTCACACTTGAGGAATATAAAAACCGCAATTTTGGTCGACTGATGGATTACCTAGATGCTATATCGACAGAGACTCCCCACCAGTACTTTAGTGAGGGTGCTAGGATGAGCGAAATAAAAAGTAAGTTCGATAAGACCGATATGATAGTTCGAGGAAAAGAGAATTTCGCTAACAAGTTTGCCAAATTTATCCTCCAAGGAGTGCCAAACAATAAAGACAGGCATGAGGTACTCCAGCGGTTTATGATTGCTAACGATTCAGTGACTGTGGCCACGGAAGTGCCGGTATATATAAGGAAGGAGGATGTTGCTCACTTTGAGCAGGTATTGAAGTTTAAAGTTACGAGTCCTGGTGCCGACGTTGAGGATTCCGATGTTGAAAGGGACACTGGTACCACTGGGGACAAGGGAAGTGCTGGCAAAAGCGCAGTCAACGTCGGCAGCGGGGCGGACGGATACATAACTCTCAAAGGCAAAAAACGCCCGGTCCCGTTTCCAGCGTTACTCACTGGACACATAGACATCGTACAGGTTCGGAATGGCATTGTTCATATTCTTGACTACAAACCAAATGCCGATAAAGAAAAGCCAATTGAGCAACTAACTTGGTACGCCCTGGCACTATCGCGCCTCACTGGTCTTCGGCTTTTTGAGTTTAAGTGTGCGTGGTTTGATGAACATCAGTATTTTGAATTCTACCCACTCCATGTGGTAAAGAAACTTAACCGCAAACGTACTAAGAAAATACGTTATCGTGATGGAAGGGTAGCTGCAATACCAAAGGAGGATGAGTTACACATCATTCGGTAATAGTAATCTAGCAGATTAAGCTCATGCGGTATAATATAAAGTATGAAGAAGCCTCTTTGTAACTATGCGTTCATTGATAGTCACAATGTAAATCTAGCTGTACAGACATCGGGATGGAGACTTGATTGGAAGAGATTTCGCATATATTTGCGGGAAAAATATGCAGTTGAGAAAGCTTTTCTCTTCATCGGCTATATAGAAGGAAATACCACTTTGTACACCGCTCTTCAGGACGCTGGATTTTTGTGCGTTTTCAAGCCTACCCTTACTTACGAAGACGGTACAACAAAAGGAAATTGTGACGCTGAACTAGTTTTGCACGCCATGATTGAATTCTCCAATTATGAAAAAGCAGTCATAGTAACCGGAGACGGTGATTTTTATTGCTTGGTCAAATATTTGCTTGAAAAAGCAAAGCTTGAAGCACTTATTATTCCGAATCGTTTAAAGTTCTCAGCATTGTTAAAGTTTAAGATATTTACACCACACTTAAGGTATCTGAATGACTTAGAGAAAAGACTTGCTTATTTGAAAAAGAAAAGGCCCCACAAGGACGGAACCTTGTAGGGTTATCTCTTCTGTTGGTGATGTTTACATTATACGTATGTTGACAAATGAGTCAAGTAATAATATGGCAAAAAGTAAATGGGAAAATTTAGGGCAAGCAGGTGGTCGGGGGAAAGGGAAAACGGGAAGTGCTACAACGTCGGGCAATGTCGGCAGCGGGGCGTATGTTCCCACTTACGCCAAGGCTCCTGCTCGGTTTTCTCCTAAGAAGGCTGTCCGCTCATTTCGTGATTTAGAAGTGTATCAAAAAACCATAGAGTGCTCGGTACTGATTAGTGCTGAGTTGATACCGATTTTGAAAAAAGACAAATTTCCATTAGTTGAAGGTATGCAAAATTGTTCGCTCAATATACCACTCCATATTGCTGAAGCGCACGGTATGCGTTTTTCAAACTTTGATCGAGCAGTGACCCTGATTGAGGGCGCGATGCAGGGGTGCAATAAGATGATCGTATATTTGGAGCAAGCCCAAGGCCTTACTAACAACGCAGACGACAATTTCCTAGAGGATATGTCTAATCGCTATATGCAGGTGCGTGGCAAAATGTTACGTCTCGAACGCTCATGGCAAAAATTTCGTAGTCAGACAGATGTTGGAAAAATACCTTAGGGTATAAGTAAAAACGTCGCTCGTCCTATCTCTGCTGCAAGATGTATCATGCCGGGGTCATGATACATGGGCATCAGGCGAGCGAACCAGGCGTTTTGCTAGCTAAGGTGTCGGCCTCCGCCGACCCTAGTCATATAAGCCGCATTCATCCTCACGGCAAAGCCGTCGAGGCATTCTGCAACATTGCTAGTAAGAGAAACAAAAACAAAAACATCAAAAGATGTCAGCGGTGCCATTAGTTACCAAGCTAAAAATGGCGCTATTGAGCTCCGTGGTGATTTTAGTAATGAGACAGTTTGGGCGACGCAGGCATAAATCGCTCGCATCTTCGGGGTAACTCCACAAAACGTAACAATACACCTTCGTAATATATACAAACAACTGGAATTGAATACAGAGGCAACTTGTATGGAAACCTTACAAGTTCAACTGGAGGGAGGTAGGTCAATTAAGCGCCGTGTCAAGGAATATAATCTTGACGTAATAATTGCGGTCGGTTATCGGATAAATTCGGTGGTCGGTACCCAATTTCGTCAGTGGGCGACCAGAACTCTCCGTGAGCACATCACTAAAGGCGATACGCTTAATCGCAAGCGTATCGCCAACAATTACGACGCATTTATGAAGGCGGTTGGTGATATGCAGACAGTGCTTCCAGCTGGTGTCTTGATTCATTAGAATAACCGTGAATAACACGTGTTTTTGCATGTTTTTCACGATTTAAGTAAGTAAATCGTGAAAGGTACTATAGTTCATAAATATACAGACAATCCTGTAATATATTGCACTATGAAAAATATGCTACAATTTAATTGACATGGACGAGAAAGAAATTGAAAAAATAATACAAAAAGTCTCTAAAGAAACCGTTGAAAAAATGCGGGAGTTTCATTTGGAGGATTTAAAAGTGTCCAGAGAATACACTGATATAAAATTTGAAACTCTTGAGAAAAAAATTGATGAACGCTTTGAGAAAGTGGATGAGCGTTTTGATGGTATTGATAAAAGGTTAGATGGTATGGACGAGCGTTTTGATGGTATGGATGAGCGTTTTGATGGTATTGAGGAAAGATTAGAGCGAGTAGAAAATGCTCTCAGTGAGTTATTGCGTGAATTCCAAGAAGATCGTAAAAAAATTAAACAGATGGAGAAGCAACTCTCTGAGTTGGTGGCTAGAGTGCAAGTGTTAGAGAAACAAATAATTAAATAAGGATTGGAGGAACCGTTGGTGTATAATTGCTTTTATGGAACTCGATAAGGCAATAGAAGCGTTGCTTTTCTATAAAGCAGAGCCAATAAAAAAGGCGGTTTTGATGAAAACTCTAGGGGTAGAGGGGAGTGAGTTGGGCCCCGCCCTGAAGACGCTCGGAGAGCGTCTTCAGGGCGGGGCTACTGCACTTCTTGTCACTGAAGAGGAGGTATCTTTAGTGATAGCTCCAGAGTTTGATGAGCTGGTTGATAATACTCGTAAAGATGAAATGAAACGTGGTATTGGTAAGGCAGGGGCTGAAACTTTGGCTATTGTAATGTACCGGGGTCCTATTACGCGGGTGGAGATAGATAGGATTCGTGGGGTAAACTCTTCATATATATTACGTAACCTAGAAATGCGTGGATTAGTAGAGCGTAGAGCAGGGAAGCGTCAAAATGAATTTGTTATCACCACTGAACTTCTGCGTCATTTAGGGATACGGGAAAAAACTGAAATGCCAGACTATGCTAAGGTATTAAACGCCCTTGAGGCCTTCGAAAACAGTACTTTTGAAAACGACGAATCTCTACGTCAGACTGCAGAAAAATAAGTTTAACGTATATTGAATACGTCGCACTCATTTTTCTTGGTCTTCCTTGACCTTCATTCATTTTCAAAAGGGCAGTAAAACGGTTAAGATAATACAAAATGACTGATTCAGAAAATAAAGAAATCAACGAAGAAAACGCTCAAGATAATGGCAGTGTGTCCTTTGTCCCAGCTTCGATGGCGAAGACCTCTAATATGCCAGTCCGACGACAGTTGGCCATAGTTGCTTTGTTGCTCGTGGGTATTTTTGGCTTTGGTGCTAGTGCATTGTGGCTCGGCGGTGATAATGATAATGGGGGAGGAATGACTGCTTCATTAGTTCAATCGGAAGAGACAGGTGGAAGCAGTGCCGATATTGAGCGTATTAGTTTCGATGACCTAGAAATATTGGCGCAGTCTGCCATCGTGATAGATGTACAAACAAATGAAGTACTTTATCAAAAGTCTCCTGATGAATCATTGCCACTAGCGAGTATTACAAAACTAATGACTGCCTTAGTAGCTAGTGAAATAGTGGAAAGTAGCGCAGTTGTTTCAGTGACAGCGAGGGCTCTCGACCAAGCTGGAGACAGTGGGTTGCAAGTCGGTGAAAGATTTTCATACAAGAGTCTATCTGACCTAGTACTACTTACTTCATCTAATGACGGTGCTTATGCACTATCTGCTTATGTTGGTGCAACACTCGACTCGAATTCACCAGAAACTGCTTTTGTGAAAGCGATGAATGTACGAGCTAAAGAGCTGGGTCTTTCCCAAACAGAGTTTCGTAACCCAACCGGACTCGATATATCGGAGACAGAAGCCGGCGCATACGGCAGTGCACGAGACGTAGCAGAACTAATGAAGTACATCTTAGAAAACTCACCAGAGCTACTCGAAGCAACTACCTATATAGACACAGCGGTTTATAGTGAGGCTGGAACCCTTCATAAGGCCGATAATACTAATTATGTAGTGGACGCTATACCTAATGCTGTTGCGTCTAAGACTGGATATACCACCCTCTCGGGAGGGAACCTGGTAGTGGCTTTCAATGTAGGACTCAATCACCCGGTCATTGCTGTGGTGCTCGGTTCGACACACCAGGGACGTTTTTCTGACATACTAAAGTTAGTCGAAGCTACCAAGGGCGAAATAATAGATGAAGAATAAAAAATAAATCATGGAACTTACCCTCATTAAAGTATTCTTGCCTACTGCGCTCGCTTTCATTATTGGTGTAGCGACGACGCCACTCGTCACGCATTATTTATATAAGTATCAGGCGTGGAAGAAGGTGTCTGGTAAGGGGAATGGTTATGGTGGGGGAGGGACACCACTTTTTGATGCTCTTCACAAGACTCGTGATACTAATACTCCGAGACTTGGTGGCATTGTGATTTGGTCCAGTGTGTTTTTGACCGTACTCCTGCTCGCTGTCTTTGAGTTTCTTTTCCCCGATTCGGTTTTTGGTAAATTGAATTTTTTGTCGCGGTCGCAGACATGGCTCCCGCTATTAGCTCTCGCCATTGGTGCATTAGTAGGCTTTATTGATGATGTACTCACGATTCGAGGTAGTGGCAAGCATTTTGCTGGCGGGTTACCACTCTCGCAGAGACTCCTGGTTGTGACAGCTACTGCTTTCTTGTCGGCTTGGTGGTTCTTTGACAAGCTTGAGGTGGACAGTGTGTCATTGCTTGGTTTTGGTGAATTAACTTTAGGTATTTGGTTTATTCCGTTTTTTGTATTTGTGGCTGTCTGTGTGTATGCATCGAGTGTGATAGACGGTATTGATGGTTTGGCCGGTGGAGTGTTTATGTTTATCTTCACCGCTTATGCTGGAATAGCTCTGTGGCAAAACCAAATTGATATTGCGGCACTGTCTGCCACCATCGTTGGAGGCATCTTGGCATTTTTATGGTTTAACATTCCACCGGCTCGCTTCTATATGTCTGAAACCGGTGTAATGGCACTCACTATGGCACTCACTATCATTGCCTTTATGACTGACACCCTAGGTGAAGGGGAGGGACTGTCACTTCTGCCAGTGGTTGGATTTTTGCTTGTAGCAACGGTAGTAGCTAACGTTGTACAAGTAGCTTCCAAAAGAATCTTGGGACGCAGAATATTAAAGATTGCACCACTGCATCACCACTTTGAGGCTGACGGTTGGCCCAACTATAAGGTGACTATGCGTTATTGGGTACTTGGTTTCGTGCTCGCGGTTATTGGAATGATATTGGCGATTGCAATTTAATATTATGGTTGCCCCTAAAACAGTCGACAGAATCCTGTTGGGTATAGTACTCACCTTAGTGGCTGGAGGCTTTTTTATTTTTTCATCTGCCTCTCTCGGTCTCTTGGTAGACGGTAATATAAAATTTACATCTGTTGCTTTTAATCAAATAGTTTTAGGGATTGGGGGAGGAATGGTGGCCATGTTCATCATGAGCCGTATCTACTACCGTACTTGGCGTCGTTTTGCTTTTTATATTTTCCTTCTAGGAGTCGGTGGGGCATTTCTGGTTTTTGTGCCAGGACTGGGCCTAGAACATGGAGGTGCTCGTCGTTGGATAGAGGTAGCTGGCTTTTCTTTTCAGCCTGCAGAATTTTTAAAGATAGCTTTCGTTATATATGTAGCTACTTGGTTTTCCGCTATTCGTAAGGGTACTAATAATTTTTGGCAAAGCACGGCCCCGTTTATTGCTAGTGTATTTGTGGTCGGAGTGGTGATGTTGCTTCAGAAAGACACTGATACTTTCTTAATTATGGTGGCAGCCGGTACGGCTATGTTCTTTGTGCAAAGTGGTAAGTGGCGTGAGATTCTAGTGATGGGACTCGTTATGATAGCGCTAGTTGGTAGTCTCGCTTTTGTGCATGATTATGTTAAGAATCGTTTGCTGGCTTTTGTTAACTCAGATTACGATCCTCAAGGTGCTGGTTACCAAGTTAAGCAATCACTAATAGCGGTCGGTTCAGGTGGAGTGTGGGGTAGGGGGTTTGGTCAAAGTGTACAGAAATTTGAATATTTACCTGAGCCAATCGGAGACTCAATCTTTGCTGTGTATGCAGAAGAGTTTGGTTTTGTGGGAGCCTTTATTTTAATCTTACTTTTCTCAGGCTTTGTTTTTAGAGGTTATAGGCTGGCGACTCATGCACCTGACGACTTTGGCATGCTTCTGGTGGTAGGACTGGTTACCATGATTGTGCTCCAAGCCTTTTTGCATATAGCGGCGATGGTGAAGTTTGCGCCAATGCTTGGGCTACCCTTACCTTTTATTAGTCACGGTGGAACCGCTATGCTTATGACTCTGGCAGCGGTAGGTATCATATTGAACGTATCGAAATACCAAAAGAGGATGATAAAATGATAAGTGAATATGAGTCCCGTCAGAAATAGCGGACACACGTTATAATATGGGAAGGTAATTAGGTCGAATTAGGTTATTAAAATTTATTTAGCGATGTGGACACTTTGATTGTCTGCGTCCTATTTCATACGGGATGAGAATAGTACTAGTAGGTGGGGGAACTGGTGGACACTTTTATCCGTTGATGGCGGTGGGGGAAGCTCTGCGTGAGCGAGACCAGGGAGAGGGGAGAGAGACCGAGCTTTTCTATATGGGTCCGGATGCATATAGCGCAGAATCTTTAAGTGCTTTAAATATAAAATTTGTACATTGCCCAGCTGGCAAACAACGTAATTATTTTTCAGTTTTAAACTATTTTGATAAGTTCAAAACTCTCTTTGGGATAATGGTGGCTTTTGTGAAGTTATTAAAGCTCTATCCAGATGCGGTGTTTAGTAAAGGAGGGTATACGAGCGTGCCGGTCACTATCGCCGCATCACTTTTGCGTATACCGGTCGTGATACATGAGTCAGACGCCGTGCCAGGTCGGGCCAATAAACTGGCAGCTCGCTTTGCTCGTATTATTGGTATTGCTCACATGGAAGTAGCCGAATTCTTCCCAAAGGAAAAAGTGATTAATGTAGGTATGCCAATTAGACAGGCTTTTATGAAGCCTGTTAGCGACCCGCATACACTGCTCGGTATTGGTACGGAGCGTCCTGTCATACTAGTGACTGGTGGTTCGTCCGGCGCTGAGCGATTAAACGACTTCGTACTAGCGGCTTTACCAAAACTTCTCTCTGCTTATACCATTGTGCATCAGGTAGGGGATAAGAATGTAGAAAAGGTTTCTTCTGCGGCCACGTCACTTTTTACCGACCAGTCTCCATTGGCTAATTACTATCTGTTTGGGCACTTGCCCCAAGAGAAATTTGCCGCCGCTTTTCAAGTGGCTGACCTAATTGTGACGCGCGCTGGGAGTACTACATTGTTCGAAATTGCATTAAGTGCAAAGCCTTCTATATTGGTCCCGATACCAGAAGAGGTGAGTCGTGACCAGCGTAGTAATGCCTATGCCTATGCTCGCGCTACTGGAGCTACAGTGCTTGAAGAACACAATCTAAGTGATGATATTTTGGTTGCTGAGATAAATAGAATACTAGGTGACAGTCAGGCCTATCAGGCAATGGTGGAGGGAACTAAGGCTTTGACATCCGACCAGGCGGCGTATAAGCTGGCGGATATACTCATTGAAATTGGCCATTCACACGAGTAAAGCTTCCAAAATCAGGTAAAACCTAGGACTTCAGAGTTGTATTAAGTCATCGTAGTTCACCTACGTTTCCCTCATAAAAACCCTTCCAGTCCGTCGGTTTTCCTCTGATTTTGAAACCTTTTCAAATTTTCTAGATGATAGATTTTAAGTTTTGGAATTTTGCTAAATCAAGGATTGCTGTAAGATAAATCTCAAATGAACACTAATGAAAAAAAAGTCGTAACTCGTTTCGCTCCGTCTCCGACGGGTTTCCTGCACATAGGTGGTGTACGAACTGCTATCTTTTCCTACCTTTATGCCAAGAAAATGGGGGGTACTTTTATCCTACGTATTGAGGATACGGACAAACAGCGTGAAGTAGCTGGCTCGATTGAGCACATTATGGAGTCATTGCGTTGGCTCGATATAGAGTGGGACTATGGTCCTGATAAACCCGGCCCATTTGGTTCTTGTATACAGTCAGAACGTCTCGAGAGTTATAAAAAATACGCACAGCAACTGATTGATAAGGGACTAGCCTATCCTGATCCGTATACCAAAGAAGAGGTGGAGAAGTTTCGCCAAGACTCCGAGGTACAGAAAAAGCCTTTTTTGTTCCGTAATTACCGGCCGGAGACTTTCGATGTGTGGGATGGCACGAAACCACTACGTCTTAAAGTGCCTGAGGTAAAGCGTTATGTTTGGCAGGACGCTGTTCGTGGCCAGCTTGAAGCAGGGGAGGAGATGCTTGATGATATTGTTCTGATTAAATCAGACGGCTATCCTACATACAACTTCGCACACATTATTGATGACCTAGAAATGGGCGTTACTCATATAATGCGCGCGGACGAATTCATCGCTAGTCAGCCAAAGTTTCTGTCTATTTATGATGCACTTGAAATTCCTTATCCAGTTTTCGTTTCATTACCACCTATTCTTCGCGATGACAGAACCAAAAAGCTTGGTAAGCGCGATGGTGCAAAGGATATTTTGGACTATCGGACAGAAGGGTATCTACCAGAAGCAATGTTTAACTTCCTGACATTGATTGGCTGGAACCCTGGCACTGAGAAGGAAGTCTTCACCAAAGATGAACTCATACAAGAGTTTGATATTCAGCGTATTCAAAAGTCAGGCGGAGCCTTCAATGAAGAAAAACTACAGTGGCTAAACAAAGAGCACTTAAATCGTTTGAGTGCATCAGAGTATGAAGAGCTGGTACGAAAGGCCATTCCTGCAAAAATAACTGCACTCTCAACTTTTAGTGAAGATAGGCTTAAGAAGCTGATGCCAGTACTTCGCGAGCGCACCCACATCATGTCGGATGTAACGACTGCCTTCGAAGCAGGGGAGTATGACTTCGTTTTTACTGACCCTGATGTTTCTCTGGATATATTGCGTTTTAAAAAAGACCCAGATGTAGAGTCTGCCAGTCCTCGACTTCAACATTTGGCTGAACTACTAGAAAAGGCTGATTTTTCTTCGCCGGACACTATAAAGTCTGCGGTGTGGGATTATGCCGAAAGTGAGGGCAGGGGAGAGGTCTTGTGGCCTATGCGTGTGGCTCTCACTGGCCTTGAACGCTCTCCCGATCCCTTTACTGTGGCTTATATTATCGGCCAAACAGATACCTTGCGACGACTTCGGTCTGCCTGTGATAAGATCGGTCACGCTGAATAGCGTGACATCAGGGTGATCTTTCTAGATAGGGCACCGGCTCCGCCGATACATACCTTTATTGTTTCCTCCTACAGCGAATAAAATTCGCTGTATTCGGCAACATCTAGTAAAATAGTAGGGTGATAGTAGCCAAATCGTATAAGTATCTAATAGCTTTTATAATCGGTGCACTGATTTTGCCTGGAGTGTTCTTTATGATGCCAACGGCAAATGCTCAAACCGAAACTGAACGTCTACAAGCAGAGATTAAAGAAAGAAATGCAAGATTGTCTGAGATTGAGAAAGAGATAGCAGGCTACGAGGCTGAACTAAAGAAAGTGGGGGCAGAAAAAAGCACTCTACAAAATGCTATTAATCAGTTGGAATTAGAGCGAAAGAAAATTCAAGCTGACATTACCTATACTCAAAATAAAATCGACAATACCGACTTGGAGATAAATAAACTCTCTCTAGAAATAGATGATACTAGCGACAGTATTAGTAAAAGTGCGGCAGCAGTGGGGGAGATTCTAAGAACGGTCGACCAAAATGATAGTGAGTCACTTATTGAACTATTTCTAAGGAATGAAAACCTGTCTGAGTTTTGGAACGAGGTCGCGAGCCTTGAGAGTGTCCGGACAGTAATGAATGACCGAGTGTATGAACTAACTGTGCTTAAGAGTTCTCTTGAAGGAAAAGTAGGGGAGGAGACAATGAAGCGAAGTGAGCTGATGTCATTAAAGAATCAATACTCGGGACAACAGGCCGTCTTGGATAGTAACCGTAAACAAAAAAGCCAGCTCTTAGACGCTACCAAAAATGAGGAAGCAGAATATCAAAAACTACTCAATGATAAAAAGGCTGCTCGGGAAAAATTGCTAAAGGAGGTACAGGCTATTGAATCTGAACTTCAGTTTATGTTGGACCCTAACTCTATTCCGGTAAAGGGAAGTTCTGTATTCCAGTGGCCACTTGAGAAAGTGGTGCTCACACAGTACTTTGGCTACACTAAATTTGCTCTTCAAAACCAAGGGGTGTACAAAAATAATATGCACAATGGTATCGACCTCGGTGCTCCGACTGGTACTAAGATCTTCGCTCCACTTGGTGGAACAGTACGCGCTACTGCCAATACCGACCTCGTTCCTGGTTGTTATTCTTGGGGACAATGGGCTTTGGTTGATCACCCAAATGGTCTTTCGACTCTTTATGCCCACATGAGTAACACTTCTGTATCCGCTGGACAAAAGTTGAATACAGGAGACCTTATAGGCTTTGTGGGAGCAACTGGCTACGCTACTGGTCCACACCTTCACTTCACTGTTTACGCTAGTGCGGCTGTTAGTATTAAGAGCTTCAATCAATTTAAGGCTGTTACAGGCTGTGGTGCTGCTCTCTCTCCATTCTCTGCGGTTGAGGGTTATTTGAACCCGATAGACTATTTACCCGCATCTTAGAACACTTCCTCCAAAAGCGGCGCATGTGCACTAGTTTCAGAGTTTTGCTCATTCACCTTAGGTTGACTAAGGCTCTTTCGCAAAATTCTTCCAACTAGCACACTGTGACCTAATTTTTAAGGAGGCGTCAGCCGACTATAAAAATGAAAGTGCCCTTGTGGTGCATCTACTTTTGAAGCAAGTTAACTTTAGTGATTCAAAAGCTATCCACAGTTTGCGGCTATTTTTATATCGGTTATACTCCGGATTAGGGTAAGTACAAAAGTGCGGAATTGACTTACCGGGGCCCGGGGGCCAAACCAAACTTATGCGAGGATGAACATGGAGAAAGATGCGGGGACTGCTGTCACTGAGACTACTGCAAATGAATCTGTGACAGAAAAGACGAAACTTACTCGGTGGGACTGGTTAGCGATTTTTGCAGCACTGGCCATCGTCTCGATTCCGATTTTCGGAATAGAACTTTGAACTAGTACTGAGTGCAATTATAAAAGACGAAGGGTAACGTCGGTCAATTCAGGCCGGCGTTTTGTGTTGTCCTCTCATCTCCACTTTAATTTATACATCCGTGCTGGTGAGTCGCGTTACTTAAACAAAAACAGGATGTATGGTACAGGCTACGTACACCAGGCACCCTTCTTGAGCCTAAAATAAACAGGGAAGTGAACACCCTTAAACCTGAGCATCCAAATTTTATTTTTACGACTCCCCTACCGTTCAGCAGGGGAGAGGGCCTTGGACTACCCCAGCTCAATTTTAAATTTTAGTAAAAAGATTAAAAAAGAGAACACAGAATTATTTGGAAAAATTCTGTGCGTGTCGGAGTAGGGGACTTTAATGAAACGAAATAGAACAAATAAAATTAATTCATGACCTGTGGATAACTTTGCTGGCTGTGGTCTAATATTGCTAGTATTATTCGCTTTACGTACATTGTACGAATAAGACAGTATTGATTTCCCTAGCTATATTGCTCTATTCCCGACCTTTCAATCCAGAACCTACACTAACCTACCCTTATCTAAGTTAAAATTAATGTATGCGAATACGTAAGAGCGATGACCCGATAACTTACTATCTAGTCCCCTTTCTAGAATATTGTGAAATTGAAAAAGGCCTTTCTGATAATACGCAAAGAAATTATGAACAATACCTCAAGTTGTTCATCCACTGGCTTAATGTAGCCAATTTGAGTGATTTAAAGCCCCATGAGCTCACACCTGAGCATATTTGGGATTATAGGTTGTTCCTATCACGTAAATACAAATCTCGCCGTAATTTGCCCTTGTCTAAGAAATCACAGAATTATTACCTAATAGCCCTACGCTCACTACTCGATTTTTTCGCTGAAAAGGACCTGGAGTCACTATCGTCAGCCAAAATAAAGCTGGCTAAACAAAAAGACGACCATACAGTCGCATTCTTGGATGTAAATGACATAGAGAAGATGGTTAAGGTACCAAAGATCAGTACACCAAGCGGTCTACGTGATCGTGCCATCATGGAATTGTTTTTCTCGTCCGGTTTGCGTATTGCAGAGCTTTGCAAGCTGGATCTTGATCAGATGTCTATGCTCAAAGATAACGACGAAAATCGTACGTATGAATTGTCAGTCGTTGGAAAAGGTCGACATGTTCGCACAATATTTATTTCACCCCGAGCTGCCGAGTGGCTTCGAGAATACATAAAGTCTCGTCGTGACGTCTGGAAGCCACTCTTCATCAATTACCGCACCCGTCCTAATCCTAATGGCATTGAGACTGAAAGACGTCTCACTCCCCGCTCGATTCAAAGTATGATAGCTAAGTCAGCGATTATGGCCGGACTATCAAAAAAAGTTACTCCCCACACCCTTCGCCACACCTTCGCTACTGACCTTTTATCCCGTGGTGCTGACTTACGTAGTGTCCAGGAATTGCTTGGTCACCAAAACGTCTCCACGACTCAGATATATACCCACGTCACCAACAAACAGCTTCGTGACATTCATGAACGCTTCCATGGTGGTAATGAGGGTAAGAAATAATTTACTTATTTTTGATTATGAAAAATAATACAAAAGGCCTACCTTGGCACACAGTTGAATCGGCAATTCTACTGGAAAAAAAGTGGTTAGAAAAACTCTTTGATTTTAATGAAGACCACTATAAAGAGAGTGTCTCGGTTTCTTCTTCATCACTTTCATCAGAGGAGATGATGAGACAGCTTTGTATTTCAATTATAAAGGGTGAAATAAAAGCACGTGAAATGAAAAGCCCTGTTATGAATGGTTTGTGGACAGAAGATGAAAATTGGGAATTTGCACCAGAGGCTACAAAAGAACATCATGGTGGAAATTGGCATCGTTCTATGATGGCTATAGTTAAGAAACACTTTCTTTCACAAGGCTTTGATGTGATAAATGAACCGTACCTAAACCATGGTCGTGCAGATTTGGGGGTATACAAAGACGGTTATAAAAACTTATATGTAGAAATTGGTTCCACTTCCCTAGCAAAAACATGGTTGAACTTATCTTCAATGCAAGACAGCATTTTTCTGTTTGTACCTTCGGTTTACTATGCTTTAGAATTTGAAATAAAGAAAAGTGGCTAACAAAACAAAAACTCCCTTTCGGGAGCTTTTGTTTTGAATTAAATTTCTAACTAACCTTCACAACTGACGCACGTTGATTCACCAGCAAAATGAACGCGGGGTTTAGCTGCCGCGGCGCCTTCTACAGTTGGTAGTTCGAAGTTGAATTCATTTGTGTTTTGCATGACTTATATTTTAACATTTTGAACCCAGACCGCGATGTGTATAACTTGTTTTCTTTATTACGGCTATAAATAAAGATTTATTTCACCCCTCTCCCCCACTAACCTTGACAATGTTTTGTATGGTGTTATCTTGATACGAGATTTTTGTTCACCACGTCCCCCTGAGACCAGTTGGGTTACACCGCCCCGACCCAGAAACCCTCTGGTCTCGATCGCCCGCGCAATCATCCTTGATGGTTGTGCGGGCTTTTCTTTTCTTCGGACAAATTGTTGTTACCTGACGTTAATGTTGGCGACAGGTTTTAATGAGACGATTAATGAGTTGTGGTTAAATTCTGTCACAGTTCCCTCTTTGTAACTTTCTATCTACTTTACTTAATATGTCACAGTCTAAGAGTAATTATTTCGTTTGCAAAAAGCAAAAACTCATAGGTTTGAGTACTGAGTGATTCTGTGCTTAACTTGCGCTAGCGAATCGATAGTTCCCTACAGGAGGAGAGCATGACTAATGCAAATATAGTCTCTGTCTCTGTTAATGAGATTTGGGACAGGGTCAGAGCAAGACTTAAGGCCAGAATTGGACATGAGGAGTATAGCAGCTGGTTTACGTCTGCTCAGTTGGAGGAAACGCAGTCAAACGGAGCAACTGCTACTGTCTCGGTCGCAACGCCTTTCTTGGTGAACTGGATTAACAATACATATCACAGTGTCATCCAAGAACTCTGGCAGGAGTATCAGTCTGAAATCAAAGTGCGAATTGTTCTTCGAAAAAGGACAAATGGAGAAAAGATCTTTGATCCGGAGGCGCACGAAAATCGCCGTCGGAAAATAGATCCCTTTTCCTCTATTCCTCAAGACAAAACAAAAAGGCCACCACCTGCTCGTAAACCGCGAGGCCGACCTCGTCAGAAACCAGGTGGTACAGTCGAGAGAACGACAGCACGTCCTTTCGTCAAAAAAACTCCATGGTCTGAGACACCTCTACCCGATGAAATCGCTTTGGAGGAAGCGAAACTCATGGTTTTCGAGAATCTTGCCAAGCCGGGTGGCAGAATCACAATCGAACTTTGTAGGCAGTTTGTGATGCATGCTTATGCTGTGAGTTTTGAGGAACTGGTGTCCGACTCTCGGAAGAATCACGCCCTGGTTCCCCGACAGATCGGAATGTACTTGGCCAAGAAATATACTTCACATGCTCATAGTGAGATAGGGCGATGGTTTGGTGGTCGTGACCACTCGACCGTATCAAGTGCAATCCAGAGGATAGACGAGCTCCGTGCGGACAATATGGACTTCGATCTATTGATGGTGTCCCTTGTCGATCATTTTGGGGCTTGTGTGGAACTCTCAAAGAGATCAATCGTCGAGGTGCCGTAGGTGCCTCGACGAACAGACTCAAACGCCTTCGGGCGTTTTTTCTTTGCTTCTTCTTTTAAATAATCACCCCTCCCAATAGCTCCTTAAGAGCATTATCATAATCAGGACGATGCAGGGTGAGGTGGATGGTGCGGGTACTTCCCTGCCCTAGTTGTTCTGCTAGCTCTGGGTGGCGATTTAAATAATCAATTAGTTTATTAGGAATTATTTCGTCTTGGGAAAGGATTTCAAGGCTTGAATTGAAATGAGAGCGCAGACCATCTTTGAGTTTGGTGTAGTGGGTACAACCGAGAATGACCGTATCAAATTGGTTTCTTTTCTGCTCTTCCTCAATGGTATCTATCGCCTTCTTCAAAGCCTCATCACTTTCTCCGCTCTCGATTAAAGGGACCAAACCTGGTGTTGGTACTGAGTAGAGTTTAATCTCGCGTGGTGAGCGATTCTGAAGCTCCAGAGTGTACTTACCTGACTCGACGGTGCGCTTGGTGGCAATTAGTAGGGTTGCGGTGCTATCACTATTAATCAAGGCTTCTACGGTTGGAATAACAACACCTAGGATGCGTCGGTCTGGGTAGTTATCTTTGAGGAAGCCGTCTTGGAGTCGACGGAGGTTTTCCGCAGATGCGGTATTGCAGGCAATGACAACGAGTAGGCAATCTTTTTTAAATAGCTCCTCCACTCCAGCTTTGGTGAGTTGGTATATCTCTTCCTCACTCTTATCGCCCAAAGGTAGGTTCGCAGTGTCACCATAGTAGACATAGTCATATTGTGGCAACTCCTTAGTCACAGCTTTCAGAATAGTTAGACCACCTAGTCCAGAATCGAAGAAACCAATCTTCCCTTCTTTATGCACATCTGGAGCTATCTCAGTCATAATTACAGTATAATGATTATAGATGTAGCATTATAAGCTTAGATAAGTTAGTTAACTAGCTTCCTAATTAAAAGGTTTCAAAATTATGGACTTTATAGATAAAACTCTACGCACGCATGGTGCCATGGTGGGTCGTATGCTCATAGGCTTACTATTCTTATTCTCAGGAGTGGGAATCGTAATGAACGGAGTGGATGGCTTTGTTGGTATGATCGAGACACGAGGATTGCCAATGGCTTCTCTGCTCGCTTGGGTAGTAGTACTTATTAAAATCGCCGCTGGTGGCGCTTTGATGTTGGGATACAAAACTAAGGAGGCTGCTTTGGCACTCTTGGTTTTCACACTCCTTGCGACCATCTTCTACCACATGAATCTTGAAGATGTTAACTTGTTCAAGAATTTGGCGATTGTGGGTGGGTTGATGTATGTATACATCTATGGCCCAGGACCAGGCTGGAAGTTGAAGATGAACTAAAATCGGCGCATCCATGCCAGTTTCAAAGTTTTTGTTTGGTCGTCGTAGTCTTCTACGCCTTCCGCTCAAAAACTTCTCCAACTGACATGCCTGCATCCGATTTGTAGTCCATCTTAGAGGGTGGAGAAAGTGAAGAAATAAAACAAAAGGCCGCCCTTACGGGCGGCCTTTTGTATGTGGTCTTAACCACCGTATGCGACAGTGTTCCCCCAGCAAGGCCGAGAGGCACTCCATGGCTGTGTACCCTGATTCTCGTAGAGATAACGGGCATAGGCCATGTTGTCGTGTATGTTTTCGAGATCGAGACCAAGCTTTATAGCTGTGGACTCATGATAGCGTTTATTGATCTGCATTACGCCGGTGTCGGCGGGATCAACCTTTCCTTGTAGGACTGATCCGTCGGATAGATCATGACGGAACGTTGATTCACAACGTGCCACCTGAACCATGACTGGAATGTCCTTAAAGTACTCGCGGACGATACTTTCAGTATCGGAAATGGCTACTTTCTCCGCTCTAACCGTCTCTTCAGTAATCTGGCCATAGGCGATCGGTGTTGTACTAATCGATGCTGCGCCAGTAACCGTGATGACGGCCGTTAGCAATGTGGATAAAATAAGCCCTTTGTCTTAGTTTTTAATAGCCCGCATAAAGGACTGAAAATTGTGAGTAACTTCACTAGTTCTTCATCAATTTTCAGTCCTTTGTGCTTTTGAAGGCCTGGCCACGAGAGTTTTAAGGCTCCGTACCAAAAAAACAGCCGTAGCTGTTTACCGGAATACAATAGCACAAAATGCACCTAAAATCAAATTATGCAATAAGTCAGAGTTTTGTAAATAGATAAAAACCCTTATTTTTAGCCATTTTTAAAATATAATAGGGTGCGGGCTGATAGGCCCACACCCCATATTTATTTCCCAAGACGTTTGGCAAATGCATATACCTTGCTTGGCTCTAATTCAGTGAATGAAGAGCTGATGCCAGTCGAAACAAGGAAGCAGTCTGCGTACGGTGTGTATTCCAGGATATTTGCTGGAGTTAATCCGCTTGCGATTGCCAGTGGGTGCCCACCCGAACTGATTCTCATCTCTTTAATCTTGGAAACAGGCGGTGGTTCACCAGTCTTAGGTCCGCTGGTCGTAATGACGTCTACATACCGTACAGCATTTTTTGCTGCCAAGCCAACGTCATTGACTGTTAGTTGGTGTTTGAATGCCACTCCACCGAAGTACAAGCCTCTCCATGAACTTCCCATACGCTCCTCCAGGAACGTGCCAGCGGATAGACTAACACCCCTATCGTCGATGCCACCATTATCTGTCCAGAGTGCGTTTGCACTTGAGGGCAATATGCTGAGGGAGTGACTTCTGCGGTCCAGATAATTTATACCAATCCATCTGTCTGGAAAGATTTCACGGACACCATCATATACTCGATTGAGAGTAGAAAATTCCATTCCGTGTCCGATGAGGAAGATGCCATCGGCGCCCCAGTCGAACGCTATCTCAGCGTTAATGCACGCCTGATTCATATCTTCGACATGGATCACTGGCAAGAAAACATAATTGTTGCTACCTTGGAAGACTTTGCCTAGCTTTGACATCGACTGCTCTCCGTTGATTGTTGTTGTGTGTCTTTAGGTACTATGGGTTTTTTCCTTTCTCTTGTCAATCCATCTGTCCGAGTAGTACCATCGCGCCGTAAAGGCCACTGTCATCCTTCAACTTAGCTACTCTGAGCTCTGGCACGGCAATATCGTCTGCCAAGACCAGTTCTGTGTGACGCGTGATGTTCTCAAGTGGTATGGCCGGGTTACCTGTAATCATTGAGCCACCAAGTACGATAACGTCAGGTGACCAGTAGTAGATGGTGTTACGAAGGCCGTGTGCAAGATAATTAGCCAGCTGGTCCCAAATAGCGTCCTCTTGTGGAATGTCGTATGGCTTGGCACCGGTTCTTTCTTCGACTGCGGCACCAGACACCAAGTTCTCAAGCGTTGGTAAAATGTCGTCACCCAAGATGGTGCGGTCGATATCAAGCACCTGTTTGCCTGGCTCAAAACCTAAATGATAGCTATCAATCTTTCCTTTCTCTATCTTAGCTCCTCCTACCCCAGTTGAAATCGTATGGTAGACCATGATGTCTGCTCCCTTCCCTGTACCAAAGTGGGCTTCGCCAAGTCCAGCTAAAGCTGCGTCGTTTTCAAGACATACTTTAGTCTTCAATCTTTTAGCTAAAGTATCAGATAACGATTCTTCTACCCATTTTGAAAGTACATCATCGTGAGCGATGTAGGTGCGGTCCTCACTAAGCATTCCTCGAACCGCGCCACAGGCACCTCGGATATTGGTCTTAGCTAGACTCTCAGCTGCTTCCACGATTTTATCTATCCCCTCCTTGAAGTTAATCGGCGTTTTAAACTTAATCGGCTTTTCAAACGACTTCAAATCTTCAGATACAGTCACCCGGGTATTTGTGCCACCAATGTCAAAAAGAATGTAACTCATATGATTAATCAACTATTGGACTTATTTCCTGCCCAAAGACTTCACTGATGTCCTTGCAGTAACCTTCTATACTGTCTTTGAAGTATGGTGGGTGGGCGTGCTGAATCTGCCCGATAAAGTGGTAGCAGGTAGCAAGAGCGGAAGCAAAGCCACCGTTTGTAACTAAAGGTAATTCAATTTTTCTACCCTTTTCGCCCCAGCCTAGTTCCTCCATCCCTACATAAATAAACAATTCAGCATCATCCTGAACAATGGTCTTGGCGTGCTTAATCTCCTCTGGCACAAAGAAGCGAGGAGAGAGTTTGGTACCAAACAGCTCATCAAACTTAGTGCGGAGCATCGGTGCTATCAAAGCAACATCTGGGGGGAGGATAAAAGTGAAGCCTTTAAACTTTGCTAGGTCTACCCCTACCTTATTATTAGCCTCGATATGTGAAAGTATCGTCTTTGGATCTTCCTTGGTCTTGGCGAGAATCATCGAAAGATAGGTTGAGGTGTTATAGGTGTACGGTTCACGGTTTTTGGGAAAGACACGGATGTTTTCTTTCTCCATAAAACTTCCCGCCGGAGCGTCTGGGTTGTTTGTATAAAGCACTGCTGGTATCTGGAGTTCCTCTAGACGTTCCGCGATATTAACCGAGTGCTTACTCCCTGAAGCTGATATCAAAACTGCGCCGTCTATATCCCCCACCTTGCTTATCGCTTCCTCAAAGTTGCTCTCATTGGCGAATACCGCATCCATATCATTAAAAATAATTCTTCCGGTGTATTCTGCGTTACCACTCCCAATTACTACTGGCCTTTTAAAAGGCACGGAAGTATCCGGTAGTGAAGAATCAGAGAGCATCATCAAGGCTCCTTCTACCACTACATCTAAATCTGGAATGTTATCCAGATTAAATTCTTTGAGAGTTTCAAGCGATGACATCATTCAGGTGCTTATATTTTTAGTCTTCGGGAGGGATTTCTTCAAACGCTTTTTGTTAGGACGCAGGTTACAGGTCTTAGATAGTTTTTCGATGAGGTAGTCCTCAGCTTCGTCCACTGAATCCACCACATGGAATATATCTAAATCAACAGCGTCGACGGTTTCGTGTTTATTTACCAACTCCTTCTCTATCCAAGATATGAGTGGCTTCCAAAATGATTTGCCGTATAGGATGACAGGCACAGCGGTGATTTTTTTGGTTTGAATGAGAGTAGCTATTTCAAACAGTTCATCGAGTGTTCCTAGTCCTCCTGGGAAATAGACATAGACTTCAGAAGCATAGGCCAACATTACTTTGCGAGAGAAGAAATGGTCGAAGGTTAGGGAATCGGTAGTGTATGGATTGAGGCGTTGCTCCATTGGCAGACGAATATTGAGACCAACAGAAGTACCGCCCGCCTTAAAAGCCCCCACATTCGCTGCTTCCATAATCCCGCCTCCACCACCAGTCACTATAGTGAGGCCAAGCTCCGACAAACGTGCGGCTAGTTCTTCAGCTTCGTTATAGTACTTCTCTCCCGGGCGAGTGCGAGCGCTTCCCCAGAAGGTGGCTGAGGGTCCAAGTTTCTTTAGTAGATTAAAACCACCAACAAATTCCGACATTATACTGAAAAGACGCCAGCTTTGGTCTTCTGGTCGAAGTAGTTCGCTAGTTAGGCGACAGACTAGAGGTTCTTTCTCCAACTTAGACTTTTTCTTGTTGTTTCCGTTACCAGACAAATTTAAAATCAAATCACTGAACATTAGACTAAGTATAAGGTGTTAGGAGGCACTTGTCAGTCGGTGGTTGTTAGTAGTTAGCTGGTCTGCCAAGGAATATCAAATTGTTCAAACTCCGGCAGGAGTTTTTTGTCATACAAAAGTCTCGAGGTAACTTCAGCGTGGGACATTGCTCCAGTTAAAGCATTGTGTGGCATTGGCTCGTCTGGTATACCGCAGTAGTTTAAGATAGCGTCTAAATCTAGGTTGCTACGACGGTGTTGATGGTCTACCGGTGTTTCCCCGCCCATCTTCACTATGTGCATATAGGCAAGGGTGTGGGTATCGATAGTTCGATGAGCCAGGTCCCAAGACAATTTAGCTCGTCCGGCTGCACTCTGTAGAAAGTCTCGGTCAAACGACGGGTTCTGACCAGTAATGGTGCGGTTGTTGAGGTGCTGACTCCATTCCAGAAACTCAGTCACGAGCTCAGCTTCACTTTTCTTGTTTGTATCTTTTGCTTGTTCTTCGGTAAAGCCATTAATCTCCATGGCTTCATCACTAATGTGCGCTCCATCCCAGACTCGACACTCACCATAAAACCGTTGATCTGGATTTTCCAAGTCTAAAGCTCCAATCGAGAGGATTGAACATTTCTCCGGTGAGAGACCACTAGTTTCAACGTCAACAATTAACATAATTATTCAACTTCTACTGCAGTTTCAGTACTAGTTCCGCTATCTAGTCTAGTGAAGCGTAATGCTCCTCCACGGTCCATGTAGATTAACTCTAGTTCTTCCGGTGTGACCTTGGATAGTTTGTAATACATAACTTCGGATGCTCCGATGTCGGTAGTAATTTTTAGGTAGGCAGTATTCTTCTCAAGTGGAAACGGGGCTGCGACTTTAGAGTTTATAGTGAAAACTAACCAAGTACCGACGGTGTCATCACTCCCTTCGTAGGAATCAGTTACTGTTCCGTCAGACATAAAGTCGCGGGTGAACTTCTCGTCATCAACACTTCTCCACTGACCCTTTATGTTTTTGGTCGCTTCAATAATCAAATCTGGTTCTTCACCGCCACCTTCTCCCATATCACCAAAATTATATGGCGCGGTGTTCGCATCAAATGGTTGATTACAACTGGTGGTAGTGTCGGTGCGAGAGTTGCGGACTGTTACTTCTTCACCAGCGAAAGTGTAGGTGTAGTCTCCTACCTCATATATGTATAGGTCGGAGTTGGCTGCGCGCACAGCTGTGCGTACTATGACTCCATCTACCAGAATATCTACTTGAGAAAAATCAGGACTGAATTCAGCTACAAAATATGATTCGTCTGTACACATGAAAGATATGCCATCACTTTCCATCGGTACGTCATCATTCATCGTATTTGAATATACGACGTAACCAGCGATAGCCAGTACCACCACCATTACACCAAGAAAAAGTTTTGTTGACATAAAATAGATTGAGTAGTTTGTTAAATCTACTATATTGTACCCCTGCTGGTTTGAATGTAAAAGGTCCCAGCTTGTGACTGGGACCTCTCTTTTCCTTGGGACTTACGTAAAGTACATAGTGGCCCCGAAACACAGCATGACTGCTAGCTTTGTGATGACTGACAACCACTCGCTAACTGTGGGGTCAGTCTTGTCTTCATAACGATCACCCGCTGTAGCTTTTCGTGCTTGATCCTCGATAAAAAATGAATTCAAGCCCTCGGTTACAATCTTTGTCATCTCGTCCTCCCGCTGAGTTCAAACTTCATTCTGTCACCAATTAGATTCCTTTGCAATTCATAATTAGAAGCATGTCAGCATAAAACATAAAACCGTCCTGAGGGGCGATTTTATGCCTCTCGGACGGTTACTTTGTGGGCTATTCACATGCGTGTCCTTGCCACCTCTACGAGACCAAAATAAAAACTGGGGCGCATACGCAAATCGCTATCAGTAGCTTTCTGCAAGAGACCGAAGATCATTTCGTCATCGTATGTTTGTGTAAGAGCACGTGCCTCAGCAATTTTGCCTCGGTTTTTTGAAAATTCCAACCTGCTGAGGCGAGATTCCATCGACAGGACCAAACCGATTCTCTTCATCGGGTTATCTTTACCTTCCTCACCCGTCGCTTCTGCCACTCTCATAATTACATCTTCCAACAGAGAGGGTCTAGGATTGAAACAGTTACCCTCCGGCTGACGTGGCGTTGAAGAAGGCGTGTTTTGAGAGCCTCGCCCATTCTTCCATTCGGAAAGACTTACAACTTTATCTACCATATTTAATCCCCTTTCTGGTCGTATTATATACACTTACTTCACATAAAACACAAGATTTTCGTACATAGAGCGTAGTATGAATGTGCTGGCCGTCTGGGACGAAGTTGGAACTTTTTTAAGTATAAAAATGCCCGCGGTTTTTTCTGGACCGCGGGCGCTTTTCTCTTTGTAGACTTCTGTTTTCTGTAAAGAATAATACATGAACGCTAATGAATGTCAAGTGCTGGCGGACAGGGATTAGAACTTTAAATTCCTTTGCAATTGGCAGCGGGGCGTAGCCCCGCTGCCTCGGCTTCCTCTTTAGTTTTAAAGATAATTTTATTAGCTTCAGATATACGCTTGGCCCCTGAACAGTGAGGTAAATGATAGACCTCTCCATTTTTTGAAGCGACATAGAAAGTGGATGACATTGATCTAGTGGACGTAATTTCCTCAGAATTAGCCCTTTCTGTACCACTATTCCCCTCTAGGGCCGTACGTGCCGTCGCCTCTTGCGCTACTTCACTCACAGACTGCCTTCCAAGGCCAAAGGCTGTTAAAGCTACCAATATCAGGAGAATGGCTGAAAAGGCCTGTGGGTCAGCAAGATAGACCTTGATTTTTTCTCTTATTTCTTGTAGGATAGCGGTCATTGTATTGGGTTTAATCCCCCACCAATTATATCAATAAGACAGTATGGCAACTAAAAAATCAGCGGGAACATCTAAAAACCTACGCGACTCCCAACCTAAATATTTGGGAGTTAAGCGTGGGGACGGCCAAGCCGTAAGTGTAGGACAAGTAATCGTGCGTCAGCGCGGTACTAAAATCGAACCTGGAAAGAATGTGAAGGCAGGTCGTGACCACACTATTTTTGCTATGCAGGACGGGAAGGTATCTTTTCGTGAATCTCGCAAGACTCGTTTTAATGGACAGGTAGTGACCAAAAAGACCGTCGACGTAGTAGCTTAACTTCTACTGAAGTTCAGATAATAAGAAAACCGGTAGCGAAAGCTGCCGGTTTTCTTATTGTCCAGTCTAAGTATTACTTACTCACAATCTCAATTGATTCGATGATGATTGGAGTGGCGGGAATGTCTCTAGCCTTAGTCTCTACTTGTCCAATCGCGTCCACTATATCCATTCCTTCAGACACACGACCAAACACTGGGTGTTTGGAAGATAGTGGTGGTTTGTTGAAGTCTAGACCAGTGTTGTCCACTAGGTTAATGAACCACTGACTACCACCAGAGTTAGGCTGACCAGTGTTGGCCATAGCGATGGTGCCACGAGTGTTGGTGAGAAGTTCACCTTCAACGAACTCGTCAGCTACATTTTCTTCCGGTCCGCCGGTACCGTAAATTGATTCGTCAGTGCCCTTGGTGTTTGGGTCGCCACCTTGAATCATAAAGCCTTCAATCACACGGTGAAACTTGGTCTGGTCATAAAAGCCTGATTCAGCCAGCTTGATGAAGTTCCCAGTAGTGATTGGCATTTGGTCTTCGAAAAGTTCTAGTTCTATTACCCCCATATTGGTGGTGATGATTGCAGTTCTGTTCATATCATTTGTGGTTATTGGGTTTTTAACTTTTTGTTCTTCGGCGGTCAATGGCCCGGTTACTTCCGCTTCACTTGAAAGATCAAGCTCTGCGTTATTGGTGCCTGTAGTGGTCTGCCAGTAGATTAGTGAAGCTAACACCAAAGCTGAAGCCACTATGGTGATAATAATCAATTTCAGTCCTTTCAACTCTTTCAATACATTCATAATTTTGATTTTAATTCATCATTAAAGTTTCAGAAGGTGTACTGGTTACTCAATATTAATCTTAAAGGTCGCATGATTCTCGCCTTGGACAAGTTCTACCTCATGTTCACCAGTAGTCTTGATAGGGGTGGCTATCTTGATCATTTCTTTCTCCACCACTATCCCCTGCTCCTTGGCTGCGACCACAACCTCTTCGGGCTTAACCGCCGCGAAGAGGTGTCCCTTGTCGTTCTTTTGGTTCTTTAACACTAACACTGATTCAGACAGAGCCTTTTTGGCGGCAAAAAATCTTTCGGTAGCGACATTTTGTTTTACACCTTTTTCAGCTTGTATTTGTTCGATTTGCTTTAGGTTGTCCTTGGTTGCTGGTTTGGCCCAGCCTTTTGGAATTAATTGATTTAGACCGTATCCATCAGGTACATCAACTACCTCATGCTTACGTCCAATTCTGGCCACGTCCTTTAAGAGAATGACTTTCATAGGTCTCCTAATATACCTTAAATCTTAAAAGTTAACACCCAACTTCTCTCCAATACTTTTGTCTCCCTTGAGCCACTTAATGGCCGCTTCCATTTGCTTATCTTCACCAGCCATTACTTCTTGTGGGGTACGAGGAATGTATACATTTGGTTCTAGACCACCCTCTGAGAAGGATACTCCCTCTGGGGTGAGCCATCTGGCGATAGTGACTTTAAGAGCACTCTTATCAGGTAGGTTAACAAGTTCTTGAACTGAACCCTTTCCAAACGTAGTGTCACCGATAGTGGTAGCTACACCATGCTCTGAAAGAGCACCAGCCAAAATTTCTGAAGCTGAAGCTGAACCTCCATCAATCAATACAACGAAATTGTCTGGATTCAAACCAAATATCTTTTGTCCCTGAGTACGGTAGACATCTTCTTCTTTTCCTTCACCGAAGTTTTCACGAACCACTACCTTGCCGGCTGGGAGGAAGTAGCCAGCGATGGTGACGGCACTTTCCAGGAATCCGCCTGGGTTACCACGTAGGTCTAGGATGAGATTATTTTTTCCACTTTGTTCAAACTCTGCTATTGCTTCTCGCATCTTTGACTCTGAGATACCGTTGAAACTGTATAGCTTTATCACAAAAGCATTATCCTTGGTCTCTGTATCAAGGGTTGGAATATTTATGACCTGGCGAATGATTTTCTTCTCGAGCAATTCGACCTCCCCTTCACGATAAATCATGAGAGTGACTTCGGTACCAGCTTCACCACGAATTAGTCGCACCGCCTCATCAACATTCATGCGGTCGGTAGAAGTGTCATCAATCTTGGTAATAATGTCGCCGGTTTGAATACCTGCACCAAGAGCTGGAGAATCAGGTAGTGGAGCAATGATGGTAATGAGCCCATCACGTAGACCGACTTCCATTCCCACACCGCTAAAGTTTCCAGAGATGTCCTCTGCGAAATATGAAGCATCTTCAGGTGGCATGTACACAGTGTATGGGTCCCCATAACTATCTACCATTCCAGCGATAGCTCCACGCAACTTGGTGGTCTGATCTGGAGTGCTGGTAGGAGACGAGGTGACAAACTTCTCTTCTAGAAGGTTCCAAACACGCCAAAATTCACCAAGGTCAGCCTCAGTATCTGGCTTTTCCTTGGAATAGAGGAAACTGAATATACTAGCTTCGAGTGGTGACTCTCCCCCTATTCCACCTTGCCCGAATTGGACTCCAGAGAAGAATGCGGCCACCGCTAACATGGCAGCTAGGCCGATTCCGAGTAACTTTCCGTTATTTTTAGGTTTCTTAGTTGTCTGTTCGTTTTGCATGGGGCTATTATCGCATAAGGCTTTATATATCGGAAATGCTAAGACTTCTTCCAAAAGCTGGCGCATCTGCGCTAGTTTCGGATTTTGACTCTGTCACCTTAGTTCTATCTAAGGCTCGGTCGCCAAAATCCTCCAACCAGCACAGCTACACCCACTTTTGAATGAAGTCTACTAGATTGCGTTGCTTTATGGTTGCAAAAGGCACTATCTCTCAGTCCGACCCGATTGCCCGCAACCCTAAACCACCATTTCAGCCAGTCTCTTATTCTGTTAGAATAGTCACAATGTTAGGTTTATTTAAACGCCCACCTCTCCGCGAGCCGATTTTTCTCTATAACACAGCTACGCGCAAGAAAGAAGAGTTCACTCCACTTAAAAAAGGAAAAGTAACCATGTATAGCTGTGGTCCAACTGTCTATGACCATGCTCATATTGGTAACTTGCGCGCCTATCTCCTACCAGACCTTCTAACCAGGCTTTTTCTCTATAACGGTTACCGAGTTAACTCCACGATTAACTTCACTGACTTCGGTCACCTAACCGACGACGCTGATGCTGGCGAGGACAAGATGATGAAAGGGATGAAGCGGGAGGGATATGAAATCACGCTCGACAATATGCGTGTGTTCGCAGAACCATATATAGAATCCTTTAAGCAAGACAACATAGTCTTTGGGAACCGCCCCCCTACCCAATACTCACGCGCCAGTGATTATGTGAAGGAACAAATTGCCCTGATTCGAACTCTTGAAGAGAAAGGCTACGCCTACCGTACTTCTGACGGTCTATATTTTGATATTTCAAAGTTCCCTGCCTATGGAAAGCTCGGTAATGTCGATATCGAAAAGATGAAAGCAGGGGCCAGAGTTGAGGTTAATGAGGAAAAGCATCATCCGGCTGACTTTTCTCTTTGGAAACTGTCTGATCTTGGTTGGGAGAGCCGTTGGGGCAAAGGTTTCCCTGGCTGGCACATAGAATGTACTGCTATGGCCTTTGCTACCCTGGGCAAACAGATAGATGTTCACACTGGTGGTGAAGACCTTCAATACACTCACCATAATGGTGAAGTGGCTCAAGCTGAGGCTGCGACCGGAAAGCACTATGTGAACTACTGGCTCCACAATGCCCACATCACGATTGATAGTATGAAGATTGCCAAGTCTCTTGGTAACGGTCTCCGCCTCAAGCACTTAGCTGACCGTGGGTTCTCCCCCACTGTCTACCGCTACTGGCTCCTCCAGAGTCATTATCGCTCAGGTGCCAACTTCACTTGGGAGGCCATGACTGCGTCTAAGAATGCTTTGACTCGCTTGTATCGTTTGGTTTATGAAGAGTTGGTGGGACTTCGTCCAGGCATGGTCAATGAAGATTATGAAAGACGCTTCTTGCAAGCTTTGTCTGACGACCTCGATACACCCCGAGCACTTTCGATACTTTGGGAACTAGCGAAAGACACCAAGGTTGAGCCAAAAGAAAAGCTCGCTACTATTCACGCTTTTGATTCACTGCTGGCAATTGGGTTGTCTAAAACACCAGACGAAGGTCGTCACATTTTGGGAGTGGTGGAAGAAGAGGATGTACCAGAGATGGTGCGTGAATTAAATGTGCGCCGTGAAGCGGCACGCACAGCCAAAGACTTTGCTCTCTCTGATCAGTTACGAGAAGAAATTAAAGCCAATGGTTATGAAGTGAAAGACACTCCAGAGGGGCCGCAACTAACCAAGCTGGATTAAGTCCTTATCAGTACACGCTATTTTGTACTTTTCCCCACTGTCCACTTAGTCCACAACTACCCTCCGGAAACGTCAATCGTCTGTCGGTGCTAAAATAGACAAATGGTAGATTTAAATAAGAGTTTGCGTGTCCCTCCACATAATATTGAAGCTGAGCGCGCACTGCTCGGTGCCGTTATATTAAAGCCGGAAACTATCCATGACGTATCCGCCATTGTTTATCCAGAAAGTTTTTATGCTGATAAACATCGCGAGATATTTCGGGCCATTTTTGAAATCTTTGCTAAGGGTGACCCTATCGACCTGCTTTCAGTATCAACCCGCCTTAAACACAATGGTCAGATAGAAAGAGTCGGAGGGGCAGCTTACTTGACTGAACTTATTGAAACGGTACCAGCGGCTGGAAACGCCATCTACTACGCTACCGAGGTCCAGAATAAATCTAGCTTGCGTGGACTCATTCACGCTGGAGACGATATCGCTGAGCTCGGTTACTCAAACCCGGACAACATTGACTCAACGCTGGACCAAGCAGAAAAAAAAGTATACGAAGTTACCAACCAAACCACCCTGCAAAAGTTCGTTACGATTGGTTCAGCGCTCACCGAAGCTTGGGAGCGGTTTGAACACTTGAGTGAAAACCACGATGACATCCGTGGTGTGCCGACCGGTTTTGCTGGAATCGATAACCTACTGGCTGGTCTGCAAAAGTCTGACCTTATAATCTTAGCCGCCCGTCCTTCTATGGGTAAGACTACCTTTGCGATGGACTTGGCGCGTAACGCTGCGGTTAAGTATAAAAAGTCGGTGGGTATCTTCTCACTCGAAATGAGTTCGCAACAGCTGGTGGACCGTATGCTCGCCTCAGAAGCGGGAGTAGACTCTTGGAAGCTTCGTACTGGTAAGTTGAAGAGCGATCAAGAATTCGAAGCGGTCCAAGCGGCGATGGCTCGTCTCTCTGAAGCGTCTATTCATATTGATGACCAACCAGGAACTAACATTTTGAAAATGCGTTCCTCTGCCAGGCGACTTCATCACGAGCACGGACTCGACCTGCTTATCGTGGACTACCTCCAGCTTATGTCCCCTACCGCCACTAAGTCATCCGACTCAATGACACAACAAGTGACCGAAATATCACGTTCCCTCAAGATTCTTGCTCGTGAGCTAGATGTACCGGTCCTTGCCCTCTCACAGCTCTCACGTGCGGTAGAACAGCGCGGTGGACGACCTCGCTTGTCCGACCTTCGTGACTCAGGTTCTATTGAGCAGGACGCCGACGTCGTTATGTTCATTCACCGTGAAGATAAACTTAATAAGGAATCAGACCGACCAAACATCGCTGAAATTCTGGTGGAGAAGCACCGTAACGGTCCGGTCGGAATGGCTGAACTATACTTCGATGAGAAGCATGTTCGCTTCCTTGATATCGATAAGCAACACTCTAATGCCGCCATGGCTGCCACTGAAGATTTCTAAAATTAATTATGAATAGTCTCGACAAGTTAGTCACATATTTTGAAAACTTCCCTGGTATCGGTGCGCGACAAGCGCGACGATTTGCTTTTCATATTCTCACTATGACACCTGAGGAGACTAAGGAATTTTCTGCACTGGTTAGTGGACTTCAAGACAGTGTGGCTGAGTGTGCATCGTGTCGCAGATTTTTTGCACAGAATGATGGAAGGAGTGATATTTGTGAGCTTTGCGCTAGTCCATCACGTGACCACGGGAAGTTGTTGGTAGTTGAGCGTGATACCGACATTCGTTCTATCGAACGCTCTGGCGTATATGACGGACTCTACTTCGTTCTCGGCGGTACTGTTCCTCTACTCGACTCACGTGAGAATAAAAAACTTCGTGGTGGTGGACTGAAGCGCGTCATTGAAGCAAGGCTTAGTGCTGGACTAAATGAAGTCATTCTCGGTTTTTCGGTTAACCCTGATGGCGAAAACACTGGTCGCTTTATAGAGTCAATTATCCGTGAAATTGATGGTGCAGATAAACTCAAAGTTTCCCATCTCGGTCGTGGTCTCTCTACTGGTAGCGAGCTTGAATACGCCGACCCAGAGACTCTAAAGAATGCCTTGCAAAACCGGTATTGATGTGCTATAGTTTTACATAGCGGGGAGGGTCAACCATCAACCAGTAACGAGGAGATATGCGATGGTAGCCCTAGCAATGCTAGTACAAGAAGAATTCAGCTCAATGACCAAGGAGCTGGAGGCAGTCAGCCTGCCTCACGGAGAAAGAATTTTCATCCCTGATCGTTATTGGCGCAAGTTGATTATGGAGAGGTGCAAATTCGACAAGGATATGTACTCTTCTCGTCTCATGCTCGAACGCACCTTGAAGACGGTGCACATGCCTCGAGCCGCAGCCAAAAGAGATGTTGAAGAATCAATCGTCAAATATTGGTCGTTGACGACCACTGAACGCGCCGAGCTTGAGGCGCGTTATCAGGGACTTACAAGCTGATAAATGCCCGCGCTTCCCTCTCAGGAAGCGCGGGCAAAATTTTTTATATACTAAACAAAAACTCCCTTTCGGGAGTTTTTGTTTAAGATTAGATCTTAGTGATTTCAACACGTGAGTACTTCTGTCTATGTCCAATCTTTCGGTCACGGTTACTCTTAGCCTTGTATCGAACGATAGTGATCTTCTTGCCCTTCTTAAGTCCTAGGTAGGTAGCGGTAACAGTAGCACCATCGATGTATGGAGTACCCAAAGTGGCAGCCTTACCATCGTCAGACATTACTACTTTATCAAAAGTAACTTTGTCGCCTTCAGCGTAGTCGCCTAAAAGCTCAACATCAATGATGTCTCCAGCAGAAACGGCATATTGCTTCCCTCCAGTTTCAATAACTGCGAAGTCGGTGCCGAGTTCTTTTTTAGGCGCTTTTGTAGGCATAGTGGCGATATCCTACCTCAAAGATGGTCAATTTGCAATACTGCCGTCACCCTGGCGGACTTTCTTCAGAATCCACCGAACTAGGCCGATACCCAAACCTATTGCTACCACTAGTCCTCCAACCGGAACGGTGAAAAGGGCCAACCACCCCATCATGCCCATAATGGAAAGTAACTCTCCCCAATCAATACCCCCAATAACGCAAGGATGAGCAGAACTTTCATCTAATGCGCAACCACCAAGGTTGGCGACAGTTATCGCTAGTAATAATGAAACTATCGGGGCGATGGCAAAAATTATTCCACCAAAAACCAAGAATTTAACCAGCTTTTTCATAAGGATATTTTAACTAATCGTCCTCTCCTCTGGATGGTTTATCAAGCGTCATTACATCCACTCCTCCGACCTCTCCAGTGATACGAGTAACATCTTTATCCATCTTAGCTAGCTCCTTATATCCAGCATTGTAGTGATTGACGGTAGTGGCGAGGGTATTTCCTAGCTTTTGGTAATAGTCTTCATACTTACCGATATGAATACCGAGCTTTTCCACATTCTTGATGATGTCCTTGGCTTTCTCCTCAATCTCTAGAGCCTTTAGTCCTTGGAGTACAGTTTGAAGATATGCAAGGAATGAAGTCGGTGAAACGATAATCACCTTGTACTTTCCAGCTGCTCGCTGAATGAGGTTCTCTTCCCCACCGGTGATATGGTTTGAAAGTAGGTCGTAGTACACACCTTCGGACGGAATGAACATAAAGGCAAAGTCAGTTGTCTTCTCGGTTGGACGTACGTACTTGGCGGTTTCAGCGATGCGGTTTTTAAGGTCGTTAATAAATAACTTCTCTAGCGCTGCCCGTTCTGCCGGATCGTGCGCTTCTACCAGGCGGTTATAGTTTTCGAGTGAAAACTTAGAATCGATAGGAATTACTTTGTCTTTCACGAACACAGCTGCATCCACAATCTCCCCATTTTCAAAGGCATACTGCATTTGAAAGCTTCCTGGTGGTAGGACGTTTTGAAGCACAGTCTCTAAATAATATTCACCAAGGATACCGCGTTGCTTAGGATTTTTTAAAACATCTTGCAGTTGGCGGAGCTGTTCAGCAAAACCAACTACTTGGCGGTTGGTTTCACCGAGCTTCGTGAGACCCTCGGTAACTTCACGCACGATTTTGTTTGATTCACCGAGCTGGGTCTTAACCGACTCTTGGATAGCGCGGTTTCCTTCCCCAAGTCTGCGGTCCATCGTATCGCGCAGAGTTTCCATCTGTTGCTGAATAAACAAAAGACCGTCTCGTCCATCGGTTTTATCCTCGGCTTTTCTAAAGAAGGTAGCGTAGACCTGAATCAACAAAACTGCTACCAATACCACTACTACAATGATTTGAATTGCTTCCATAGGAGGTATTTTAGCATAGGGTATTAATAGCCCTTACCACGAGAGTCTATGTATCATTAATGATACATAGACTCTCCTTATCATCGATGATAAGGAGGAGTATGAAATAGCGACGGCTCTGCTGCCACTATTTCATACTCTATTCAGCTGTATTGCTTATACACCCTCTGTAGTCTGCACAGCTGCCTCTGGAGTGTTGTCTGCAGCACTTTCGCTATCATTGCCAGTTTCACCTACAACAGCATCCTCTTTGGCATTTTGGACCCCAGTCGCATCTTCTTCAGTTTCTTCATCTGTATCGTTGGTTTCTTCAACGTCGGTGTCTTCTTCAGAAGTTTCTGGTGTTGATGAAGCAGTGTCATCGCTTTCATCTAAGTCTATATCAGATGGTGCTGACGAAGCGTTGTTGGTATTAAGCTCATTATTCTGGTTCGAATTATTGGTACTTTCCTCTGTTTGTGATTCTTGCGAGCTGGTATCTAGATTTGCATTATCTAATATGACACGGAGTTCATTCGAGGTGATACATACGTCGTCAAGACATAGTTCTTTCGTAGTAAAGCTCTCCGCAAATCCAGCAATCTTGGCATAGATGTCCTTAATGGCAGATACAATTAATGCCAAGAAACCGTTAGTATCTAGTCCGCTAATCTCACCGTCAGCATCATAGGTCACAAGGTGCTTGTCGGTGAGGAATGCTTCGTCGGCAATAAATCCGTAACGAGTACGGTCAGTATCATCGTAGTTGTATATAAAGGAAACTGGGTTAAGTTCCTGAAGGAGTGCTTCTACAGAAGCACTCAAAGAGAGTTCATTTATATTGTGCTTCAACTCTCGTACTGATGGCAGACAACTGTCTGAACCACTGTTGTACACCACTTCCCCAGAAGAGGAGAGACAGAGTGAACCAGCGCCTGATGAACCAGTGAGGCCTGAGAAGCCGACAGTGCCGACGACGGAGAGTTTTCTGCCGGGTGTAGTGGTGCCTATACCGACTTTGCCAGATCCATCAATGTTAAGATTGTTATTAATAACATAATCATAAGTTCCAAAAGAGGCAATTCCATTTTCTGCCACCATATTGGCGTCCGTATCGTTGTCCTCCACAGTAATAACAGCACGATTATTCCCACTTCTAAATAGACCCATCACTGTTCCAGTAGGTCTGTATATAGTCAATGGAGCCGAAGGTGACGTGGTTCCAATTCCAATATTACCGCTGTCTGCAATAAATAAATCTCCTGTAGTCTCCGCTGTATTTGAGGCGTTACCACGAATAACATATCCACCCTGAAGGATGTTGCGTTTATACCCGTTTGCAAATGCATTATACGCGCGACGAGCTGCATCTTGTTGGCCCTGTCCACCGAGATGTACTCCCACAGCACCCGACTGATCAAACATCAAATCACCAGTAAAGACAAATTTACGATATTGTGATTTGTCGTCTGCAATATTATGAAGTGCTAACGACATGTCATCATAATTTGAGACTGATGCCGGTGTAGGATTATCGGTGGTATTAATGCCAAAAATGAGTTGTGGGGTCTCCGACTCAAACCATGATTCATCTTGATAAGCAGTCTCGACTGTATCCCAGTCTACTTTATATGCCCCTGAGGCAGCACGTGCTCGATCTGATTCACCTTGCCACCACATAAACAAATCAATTGTGTCTTTGTTTGTTAGTGTTGCAAGAGCATCAGAGATATTTTCTCGCGTTGCAACATACATATTGGGTGCAGATGCCCCATTAAACCATTGGGCTATAGCCTGACCACCGACACTGACATTCACTAAATACACAGTGCGATTTGGGTTATTCCTTGCTACTTCTGCAGCAAACATGAGAGGTACATTTGAAGTGGAGGTAGCACCACTTGGGTCAATGAAAGCGTCTCCGATGTCTGTTGTATTATTTTGATTATTCCAAATCCTAACATTATCGGGGACTGTCCAGTTATACGTATTGGTAGTAGAAAAATTTGACTGCCCAGTTGCAAATATTACAAATGGCTCACCTACAACACCCTCTGTAATACCTATTGATGAAGTAGATACCCAGGTGGAACCGTTACCGTTCGATTGAAGTATATATCCATTTGTTCCTGCTGAATTATTCTTGTCATAAAAAGCACCTGTCACGTACAAAGAGCCATCAATAGTAAGCTCTGAACTCGGACTCGTCGTCCCCACCCCCACCCGATTAGTACTCGAATCAATAAAGAAAGTACCAGAGTCAAAGTTAAGGTCAGCACCGTTAGTATCAAGGTCAAAGGTGGTTGTGGCGTCTACTGTAAGTGCGCTAGCTAACTTATTGAAATCAAGAGAGTTGTCGGTGATGCTGGTAGCACCGATTGTCGTAGTTGATACAACACCATTAGCATCGGCTACTAATACACCACCTGTGATTGAAGATAATGTCAGTGTAGATAGAGACGCGTTACCAGTGACAGTAAGAAGCTCTGTATCTACTGACTCTGCTATTGAATCAGAAATACCATCTACTGAATTTTCAATAGAATTATGAGTGGCATTTACCTGAGCATCAAAGAGAGTCTGTGAGACAAAGTTACTGTTGTTTGATGAACTGCTTCTCCCACTCTCACGTACTGTCTCACGGACAATTTCACGAATCACCGGACTAGTAATGTATTCATTGGTGACGTAGGTCGGTGACTCACGAATGATTTGGGTAGTACTAGTGGCAATTTTAACTGGTTCTGGTACTGCTGGTGGTGGAGTAACAACCTTGTCTTCCATAGTAACGTTAACAACCGGACTATCTGTCTCTACCTCACACGTTACTCCGACAATTGAGATTAAGTCACACCAGAGGGTTTTAAAAAAGCCGTCGGCGGCATATACCGGACGGACATTGGACGCAAACAACAAAATGACTGCAAAGCAGATGACTGCGACTTTCTTAGTGAGCGGAGTTACTCTCTCTCTCTCTCTCTCTCTTAGCTGATTCCTGCATGCTTTAGCAATAATTAATTGTGAGTAACTTTATTGTAGGTCATAAATGTGTTCATGGGGAATGAGTGTGGGTATAAGTTGTTGTCTTATGATACTTGGCAGATAGCTTTTAGCGCTTGGTCACTTAGTGTAAATAAATACACTCTACTTATCATTGATGATAAGTAGAGAGATTAAGAGAGACTATAATTTCGTTCCCTTTCAACTTTTAGCTTTTAACTCTATACTAGTTTTTATATGTCATTACATTCCGATATCAAGGGTGAACTTAAAGAGGCGATGAAAGCTAGGGACGAAGTACGACTACGTACCGTCCGTGGCATGATGACCGCTTTTACCAACGAGTTAGTAGCTAGTGGCAAGAAGCCACAGGACGAACTAGATGACGCTAGTGTTCTTGCTGTTATTAAGCGTCTAGCTAAACAGCGTAAGGAGTCTATCGTGCAGTTTGAAGCAGCGGGCCGAAATGAGTTGGCGGAGCCAGAGAAGCTTGAACTCGTAGTACTAGAGGGTTACCTTCCTCAAATGATGAGTCAAGAAGAAATCGAACCAATTGCTAAAGCAAAGCTTGAAGAAATGGGAATCACAGACAAATCAAAAATGGGAGTCGCTATTGGAGTTGTGATGAAGGAATTGAACGGAAAGGCAGACGGAGGGGATGTGAAGGCAGTGGTGGAGAAGTTGCTTGCCTAATTTTTAAATGAAAAAGCCCGCGGACATCATGATGTCCGCGGGCTTTTGCTATCAATAAATCAAAGATCGGTCATAATGAGATTACATATTTGCAAAAGTAGTTATTTTGTTGTATAAATCAAAAAGAAAGGAGACATAAGATGTTTACATCAGATCTTGATACTGAACGCCTTGTGTATCTGGAGCGCCAGTTGCATGGGAAGATGCGTGCTGGGTGTGCTGGCAGTTTGGAAAATCTCATACAGCAAGTGTTGAATGAGGCTGAGGAGTACAATCTTCGCCTTCGTATTCAATTTGCTCGTGAGATGCGCAGACAAAATGCCGACGAAATTAAGCGGGCGGTGACAAACTAGTTCCCGCCTTCGCGTTCCTTAACAAGAAAGGGTCAGTCATGACTTTTATCGATATGGCGACATATCGCCGGGCCTGTCAGAAGGCCGAAGAAGGTGTCGACCCCATTACGTTAATGGAGGCAATCTTCAGAATTTACGATATGTGGTTCAGGGACAAAGACGAAGGAAAGAAGATTGATTTTCATTCCTACTTTGGCCCAGTTGCGCTTAGTCTTGGTATCGACGATCTTTTCGAAGCCAAGAAATACCGAAAGGCTTTTGCGGCCTACTTTCAACGACGTGCGCTAATGAAGCTGGAATTGATTCGTGAACATAAACGTGAAGCTTCGGACTTTGTGTCGAATAATCATGTCGAGTTTGCAAACTCAAATCATGTGCGGATTCGCATTAGTGAAGACGTATCACTTGAATTCCGAGCGACCAAGCGACGTGGTCCGCTCAGCTGGCAACATGTCGATGAGCGATTCAAAGTGATTCATTTCGGCAGTGGCGAAGTCAGTGACGAAGAGCGTCATCGTGCACGCAAACAGGCTCTACAGGTTCTTAACAGTGTTCGAGAACGAGGTGGTATAAAGAGTGCAGAGTAGAAGCGGGAAATGTATTTTGTTCCCGCTTTTTGTATACCTAAATTGTCTCTGCATCCTCTACCTTAAACTCCCCTACTTTAGTGCGTCGCAGTGACTCCAGTCTGGCAGGATAGTTGCCTAGACGCTTGCCGAGTTCTTCTCCCAATGAACGGATGTATGTCCCGCTTCCCACATGGAAACGGGCTTTTATTAATACGGCCTTAGTTTCAGAATCATATTTAATAGCAAGAAGTTCAGCTTCATAGACTTTCATCTCACGGACTGGAAGTTCGCAGTCCTGTATCACCTCTCCTTGTCGCGCGGCTAAGCGGGCTTTTTTATAAAACGGTACACCGTCTTGCTTGATAGCCGAGAAGGCTGAGACTGGGAGGCTTAGGGTGCCAACCATTGAGGCCAAGGTGGCAGAAACTTTTTCTTTGGAAAAAATTTCTGCCACCTCTTTCTCACTAATCTCCCTCTCCTCTAGTACTCGGCCATCTTGGTCCCCACTTTCTGTTCTCTCCCCTACTAGTATTTCAGTAACGTATTCCTTGTCGAGCTTAGTGAGCTCAGTCAATTTCTTAGTCCCCTCACCCACTCCAATAATCATGAGTCCCGACGCCAAAGGGTCCAGAGTTCCAGCGTGACCCATTTTTCTAATATTTAGTTTAGGACGCAGACGGCGGATAACATCAAAGGATGATATTCCCACCGGTTTATCAATTAGTAGTATGTGTGGGTATGTAGATGTGTTTGTCATCACGATATACGATAATCCATTTTGCTAATTCAACCAAGCCGATATTGGCAACTATCCAAAGTCCAACTAGGAAGAGCCAGCTAATAGGAAGTGCCACTGTTCCAAAGAGATTCTGGAAGAATGATAGGTAAATAGTTAGGAGTATTAGACAGACTCCAAGCCCAAGTCCGAAGTTTAGTACTTTATTCTCAAACATCGGGTAGGTAAACAATGGTTTTCTAAGGTTGCGGAAAGACACAGCCACGAAGAGTATGTAGCTAGAGAAACATGCAAACAAAAATGATCGACCAAGAGCGTTATCAAAACCAAACTTTATCGTCAGGTAGTGAAGGGCTAGAAGTGCAGTAGAACTCACAATACCAATACCAAAAGTGAGGGCAACTACTTCACGACTCAATATGGCTGGCTCTTTATGCCGACGAAAGGTTCTTTGTTGATCGAAAGCATAAGCAATGGCGGGAATTCCTCCGGTGAAAAAGTTAACCCAAATCACTTGAAGCGGTGTGAGTGGCAATGAGAGACCAAGTGCTAGTGAGCCACCTAGTAACACTATTTCATCAAAACAGTTGGACATCAGGTAGACAAAGGACTTGCGTATATTAGCGATAATTAGTCGGCCCTCTTCTATGGCAGCCTTAATGGTATGGAAGTCGTCGTCGAGTAACACTAGGTCGGCCACACCCTTCGCTACATCGGTCCCACTCCCTACTGCCACTCCAATTGATGCACGCTTCAGTGACGGAGCGTCATTAACTCCGTCTCCGAGCATTGCTACCACTTGCCCATCGGCTTCGAGCATCTCGATGAGACGGTACTTATCACTTGGTGTCATACGCGCAAAGATGCGTACTCGCGATAACGCATCTTGCAACTCATCGTCTGTCATATTCCCCATACTCTCACCGGTCAGAACGTGCTTATCGCTTCCTGACCATCCGAGTGACTTGGCAATAGCTATGGCGGTCCCTGGTAGGTCACCAGTGGCCATAATGACGCGACAGCCTGCTGACTCAATGTTTGCTATCGCTTCTTTCATTTTTGGACGCAGTGGGTCGTAGAAGACTAGTAGTCCGACAAGCTGTATTATGAAATCTTTATTGTCACCTGGTTGTTTTACCCCCACTCCCAGCAAGCGCTTACCGGAACCACTCTCCTTCTCTAGTGTGTCTAACACTTGCTGATGTTCTTTAGTGCTCAGCTTTGCGTGACGCAACAACACATCTGGTGCACCGAGTATCACTTCCTTTCCATCTGACTCATATATAGAGTATTTGTGTGCAGATGAGAAAAGTTTTACCGGCTTAGTGTTCTTAAGAACCTTAAGTACATTAATTCCCTGCTTGATGGCAGCATTCACAATTCCAACATCAAGATGTCGGCCGGCCACCTTCCATTTCTGTGGTGCTTTATCAGTGTTGCTGATAATAGTGGAGGTATTGGCGACAGCGTAGGTCAAAATCGTTTTCTTGCTCTCAGCCTCCGAGCTTGTTCCTTTCAATATAGAAGCAATACTTAACACCTCAACCAACTCCAACTTTCCGGTGGTCAGTGTACCGGTCTTGTCGGTGATAATTACATTTGTACTACCAAGAGTTTCGGCAGCTAAGAGTGAACGCACAATACCGCGGCTTTTTGCAATCCTCTCCACCCCGACTGCCAGTATGGCCGTCAACCCTGGTGGTAAGGCTTCAGGTATAGCGCCAACAGCGATAGCGACTCCGAGCAGGAAGATATCGAGATGTTCCATTCCGCGTGCCATACCGAGTATGTACACCACTCCTACCAACACGAGTGTGATGAAGGTAATAACCCAGCCCAGTGACGAGACAGCTTTCTGAAGTGGAGTCTTTTCGCTTTTTTGGGTCAGGACCGACTCGGCAATCTGACCAAACTCAGTCTCTACTCCAGTGGCGGTGATTAATATACGTCCTTGCCCTTCTGCTACATAGGTACCGCCAAAGACCATGTTGGAACGCTCCGGCAGTGATGATGCTTCGGCGAGTTCGCCACCTTTTTTCACTACCGGTAGGGATTCACCAGTCAGGATGGATTCGTCGATAGCTAGTTCATGACTGTCTATCACTCGGCCGTCGGCAGGAATACGCTCTCCAGCGCGCAGTAGGATGATGTCCCCGGGTACTGTCCACTTTGCCTCCGCTTCCATTTCGCGACCGTCTCTTATGAAACGTACACGCTCTTCAATATATGACTTTAGTGCTGCGGTGGCTCTTTCGGCTTTGTATTCTTGGTAGAATCCTAAACCTACGGAAGTGACGACCGCTAGTAAAATAAACAGAGCGTCGATTACATCTTCAAAGTATAAAGTGACAGAGGCTGCCACTAGCAAGATGATGATAAGAGGACTGGCAAACTGCCGTAGAAACGTCAGAAGAGTTGAGTGGTTGGCACCTTCACCAAAAGTGTTTTGACCGTAGGTGGTTAGTCTATCTTTTGCTTGTTTTTCAGTTAGACCGTCGTCCTTATTCACTTCTAGTTGTTTTAGAAGAGTGTCTATATTCTTCGCCCACGCATTCTGGATAGTATTAGGTTTCATTTACTTTAGTATAGCGTGGGTAGTCTATAAAAAGTTTAAGGTTTCAACAGATTAAGAAACTATCATATCTTTCACGGATAGATGGTCGTACTTCTGAATAGCTTTTTTTCTGACCTTATAGTCAGGAATAGTTTCTCCGACCAAATCCCAAAAACGCTGTGAGTGATTTAGTTCTTTTATATGACACAGTTCATGAACGATTATGTAGTCACATAGTTCGGGAGGTATGAATAGTAGGCGGTAACTAAAGTTCAAGTTGCCAAGTGCCGAGCAACTTCCCCAACAACGCTTTTGGTTGCGGATAGCCACTCGCTTATACGTGAGACCGTAGTGAACATTAAAAAATTCAAGGCGCGCATGCACGAGGGAGCGAGCCGCTTCTTTGTTCTCTGTGTAGTGTTTGGTGACTGATGAAGTGCGGCGCCTACTGCGCCGCACAATTTTAAACCACTTCTGCATATCAATTATCAGCTAGTGCCCTTTTATTACTTAGTAGTTAATCTCCAATAAATACGTCCGAGCCTCACTTGGTCGTAATCATACTTCTCTTTTAGATACTCAAAGATGGGTTTTAGTTTCTCATCCCCCACTTCTTCTATCGCCTTCTGCATATGTGGCCAAGTCTGTTCCCAGTCAGTTGGTGTGAGGTGTGCAATTTCTGCCCTGAGTAATTGTTCTTGGTTAATAAGATCTTCAACATGACTCCAGATGGTGGACGCGGCCATCTTGCGACTCTTGGCAATTTCATCTACCGACATTTTCTCCAGTAGCATTCGTTTGGTAATTTCATGTGTACTTTCTTTCTTTACCCTCTCCCCTGCTTCTACCGCTTTCACTTCTTCAGGTTTAGGTAGTTTGCCACCACCAGCTTTCACAAAGTTGGTGTGCAGTTTAAGTAGTTCTTCATCAGACATTTCATTGAATACATCTTCAGCTGATTGACTGTCGTCCTTAAAGCGTACGTCTTGCGCCACTACGCGCGGGTCAACAGAGAGTGCGTTTGGATTCATACCAGAGAGCTTGAGTCCAGCTAAGGCCCGTACACGAGAAAGGGCCACATAGCCCTGTCCATAAACGAAGGCCTTGGAGAGATCAATTTCAGCAGCATCAAGCGACATTCCTTGGCTTTTGTGCACGGTAATACCCCAGGCGAGTCGGAGAGGTACCTGCTCGATAGTAGCTCGCACCTTGCCGTCTTCAGCTACTTCCCAGCTGGTTGATTCGGCCTTAATGGTGCGACCGTCTGAGGTCTTCACTATTGGCCAGCCGTCAGTGCGGTCAAAGTCGATGACTCGTCCCAAAGTTCCATTCACATATCCTTTCTCAAAGTTATTTTTGGTGAACATCACCATTGCTTCTTCCTTTAATTCCAGAGTCTCTGGAGATAAGCAGTTGCGCATTAAGCTTTCTACCAACACCCGTCCGCCCTTGCCGTGCATTCTAAATGTCTTCGCGTGACCAGCGAGTTCACGAAGCTTTTGATTATTGAAAGTATCGACGTCCGCGTTGTGGGTATAGAGCTTGGTTGGCTCAATGTTTTCGTATGAAATACTAGTTTGTTCAGATAAGAGTGTGTAGTGGTCTTCTTCCACTTGGTTAAGACGAATAGATTTCAAAAGTCCCAAGAAGAGACTGTCTTCCTGACGGTGTTGTTCAGAGAGGTAGCAAGTGAGGAGTTGTGCGTCACTCCAGGCTCTAGACTGGAAGCTATAGAGCATTGAGTCACCACGACGTGTCACTGGTGGTAACTGAAAAAAGTCACCGACGAAAACTACTTGTATCCCACCAAATGGTTCTTCGCGTTGGCGTACAGTCTTTAAAACCAGATTCACCATATCGAGAATCTTGCCGTCGAGCATTGAAACCTCATCAATCACTAACACGTTGGCCTTTTTAGCACGACGAGTCACCTTTTCGTTCGTTGAAATTTTATCTAGGTCGTACTGAGTCAGTGTGTCGCGTATGCCAATACCACTCCATGAGTGAATAGTCATTCCACCAATGTGTGTGGCAGCAATACCAGTTGAAGCGGTAACTGCTACCGACAATCCGGCGGCTTCAAGCCAAGCAATGTACTGGTTGATGACGAAAGTTTTTCCAGCTCCCGGTTCACCAGTTAAGAAAACATTTGCACCGGTCTTTAAAATATCGAGAGCTGCATTTTGGGTCATTGGGTATAAGTTTACCATTTTGAAGCGACTTACGGATATAATGGAATTAACGATGAGTTCCCATGTTCATTCAGTAAAAGAAAAAACCACACGAGAACCACTCGGGCATTTAATGTTGTCTCATGCTCTTAAGGATGCTGGTTTTATAGGTGAAGTGTTGAGTGATAAAAAGTCCTTGGAACAATACGCCACCGACGAAAGTGTTTTTAGTATTAACCCACAACTGGTACTAAGGCCACTTGATAGGCGTGACGTAGAGGTGGCTGTGAAAGTGGTGGCCGAGCAGACTAAAAGCTTTTCTGGTCTTTCCTTAACACCCCGTGCCGCTGGCACAGGGCTTGGTGGTGGTTCTCTGACCGACTCGGTCGTAATCGACATCAAGGAACATCTAAATCAAATAGACAGAATCTCCAAAGTCGGGAGCAAGGTCACCTTCACTGCAGGTCCTGGAGCGATGTGGCGCGATGTGGAGAAGGAGCTTAAAAAATACGATCGTTATCTTCCCTGCTATCCGGCTTCCAAACAAATCTGTACAGTCGGAGGTGCAGTTGCTAACAATGCAGCTGGTCCAGACTCACTACGCTTTGGTCATGTGGCTGACTGGGTGGAGTCGCTTGAGGTAGTTTTGAAGGACGGCAAATCGTACGACATCAAACCGCTTTCATATAAGGAGTTCCGCAAGCTTATAAAAGAAAAGAATGCTCATGGAGAAATCGCTAAGCAAGTCTTTGACTTAGTTGAAGCAAATGAAGAAACCATTAAAAGGGCCAAGCCGAAAACTTCGAAGAACAGTGCTGGCTATGCGCTTTGGAATGTGGTGACTCCATCAGTAGCTGATTTTAAGAAAGGCAAAGGTACGTTTGATTTAACCCGCTTAGTCTCTGGCGGACAAGGTACTATCGGCATTATCACCTCGCTCACTATGCGTACCGAGCCTATCCACCATGACACTTCTCTGGTGGTAGTGCCGGTCTTTAATCTTTCTAATGCCAGTCGGGTAGTTATAGAGGCGCTTAAGTACAACCCTATAAACGTAGAGGTCTTCGATGCGCTCACTTATGACGCTGCAATGCAGAACCCGCAATTTTTCCGTGACCGACTACCAAGCCTCAGCTACTACCGGGTACTGCTTTCTATGTACACCACCTACCATGTGAGGTGGCGACGCAAACTCCCAGAGTTTGTTTTGCTGATTACTCTTGATAACGCTTCTATAAAGGAATTAAAGAAGCCGATGACTGAAGTGATAGAAGCACTACGAGTGCGCGGTGGTCCTTCAGCCAGACTCATTCAAAACCCAAATGAGCGAGAAATGTTTTGGCAGGTTCGTGATGCGAGTTACCTACTCTCAAAACTACTCGACCCAAATAAGCGCCCAGCCGCTTTCTTGGAAGACATGACAGTGCCACCTGAACATATGGCGAAATTCTTTTCTGATATTAAATACCTTTTAAAAAAATATAATATCACTGCTGCTGTCCATGGACATGGCGGTAATGCTCACTTCCACTTCTATCCCCTACTAGATTTCACCAACCGCACTACCCCAGCTTTGATAGTGAAGATGTCGGAAGAGTTCTTTAACGTGGCAGTTAAGTACGGCGGAAACATTTGTGGTGAACACAACGACGGTATTATCCGCACTCCGCACTTATCTAAGATGTTCTCCAAGAACGCTATCAAGCTCTTTGAGGAGACTGAACACATCTTCGACCCAGACGACATATTTAACCCTGGCAAAAAGGTCAATCCTCGTTTTGATATCAAAAGTTCAATTAGGAAGGTGAATTAAAGTTGACATATTGTAAATATTTGTCATAATCTTAAGAGAAATTTCTTAACTTTTGAAAACAGAAAGAGGCTCCGAAATGAACAGACTTGCGTTTTCTTTGGTGGTCTGTCTTAATCTGTCGGCCACCGTTGTCGCACAGGAGGACAAAGACTTCAACTGGCCAGTGCCATCGGCAGAAATTACGATAATTGAGGGTAGGGATGGGATACTCATGTCCCATCCTGAAACTACTGCCATAAGGGCAATAGCGTCTGGCGAAGTGATTTTTGTCGGGACCTTGCCCAAGGACAAAGAAGTGGGACTCATTGTTCTTTTGAAGCATGTCGATGAGTTCTACTCCGTCTACGGACGGTTGGGCGAGGTCAATGTTGCCCGTGGCGATACTGTCAGTGACGGAGCACAAATCGCCACACAGGCTCCCGGGGAACTTCTGTACTTTGAACTACGGGGTCCAGATGGACCTGTGTCCAAACCACACGAATACTCTGGTTTTCTTGAAGAATAAGCTCTTCTTGACCTTGTCACCATCTACTAACAGTAGGTGGTGCTTTTTTCTCAACAGAAACCGCCCGAGAATGTCTCACGGGCGGTTTGTTGTCTTCATAGAGCTTGACCTTCCAAGATGCGAACGGTGTACCATCGGCGGTCTTCAGGTGGAAAATCATAAGCAACACCGATCCCGATGACAATACCTATGACCGTTACCTCGGTAATAACGTGTGCACGGTTGTAGTTGTCCATAACCGGCAACAAGTCGTCACCAAGTCTTCCCACGAACGTTGCATACTGGCAACTGCCGACACCATTTTCTTTTATGGTGTTTGCGGCGAGTAATGCATCGGTCATGTTTTGTCTCTGCATCACTTTACTTCTGTACATTTCTGTAGCCTCTAGATTCCGACAGATTACTCCTCTGGCTTGTTTGAATCCGTCGGCCGTCGCGGGCAGAGCGAGAAGTGACGACAACAGCGTAAGTACAATTCTTGCAACTTTCATTTTAGCTCCCGCTTCCTGTTTGTTTCTTCCTTTCAACATAATATTCCCCGTCGACAGCTAACACAAGTCTAGTTTTGTGACACTGGTTAGTAGTGGTTTGAAATTTTATATAAACAAATCTTAGTTATGAAATAAAAAAGTAGCCCATCAACATGCAGTTGATGGGACTTACGCTTTGTGGGCTGTATCAGCCGATTGGCTTGTGTTCGATAAACCCACTGTGTTCGAAAGGACGAAGCCAGATGCCGAAGTTGATGTGGTTGAGGTCACAAGAATTGCCGAAATCGGCCTCCAGGGCTTGCTTGTGCATGTCGACTTCCCCGACAGTTCTCGATCCTGTGTCGATGATAAATTCGAGTCGTAGGATATTGTCTGCAAGATCCACATCTTCGGTGGCAATCGGTTTCGGAATCACAGCAATATCTTCCATGCTGTAGCCGAGCTGTTGCGAGACCAGTTCGCGGAACTTTGTCTTGTGTTTCTTCAGGATGACACGAACCTCATGGTCGTCCGCTCGAAAGACAGGATTAATATGTGGCATGTTTGACTACTTCCTATGGTAAGAACGTATGTTGCATATAGTACACTATAAATAGTATTTGTCAATCTGTAACTCATTACTATATTGACAAATCTTCTATCATAGTGTATGACAATGAAAATCATCGTTGGAGGTACAAATGAAAGTTCTTTTGCACTACTTGGGAAAAATACCCGCATTTCCCGCCTATTTGATTATGATGATGGCTGGAATTACAGCCATTGGAGGGTGTCTGGCTATGTTGTCTGCTCCCTCAATTAAGAATCTAATCATGTTCTGTGTCGGTCTCCTCATCTTGGGGATTGTGGGTGTGGCCAAGATCAATAGTCAGTATGAAGAATAACCTGACGGGTTCACTAGTAACTCCAGAGAGATAAGACTAACGTCTTGTCTCGCTGGAGTTTTTTGTTAAACGTAGTTTTCATAAGAGTTTAATATGGTTCGCTTGTTCGTGACCCTAGTTAGTCGGGATTGGAACTCCTTATATAAACAATTACTAAAATTTTAAAAATGAAAAGCCGCCTCGAAAGTCAAAGCGACCTTTCGCGACGGCTGTTTGAGGGCGTACTGAGTGGAGTTCAGGCGGCTCGACCAAAGTAGAGACTGCCTTCGGGCGAATCTCCTCCGATATAAAGATCGGCCTCGTCATCATTGAACTTAGCCATGAAGACCTTCTCCTGTCCGTTCAAGGTGCGAATCATCGTTATCACGACCGTCCCGTCGGTGGTCATGGACGACATTCCATTGAATGAGATGTCGGCGGTGAACTTAAACTTTTCCGCCAGACAACGTGCAAGCCAGATTCCGTTCAGGTGACTTTCCGTGAGGTTGGAGATGTCACCCGAAATCCCGAACGCTTCACGCATGGGCTTGCAGTACATGGTGTGACGAAATTCGTTGTTGACGTGGCGCAGAAAATCGTCGCCAAGTTCGAATTCAGGACACATAATCTGGTCATCTTTTCTGATCAAGACGAACAAGAAATCCATTTCACCTTCATCGCTGATAAAAACCTCCAATGCCCCGTAGACATCGGCGGCCACCAGGGCAGGGAAAGTGATATCTTTCCGCTCGATGATAATACGCTCCCGAATAGAGACATCTTTATCGATTTCTCCATGAGTGAAGCAACGGTGTTGAGGGTTGGTGGGTATTTTGACTCTAGTTTTGATCCTGCTCATGTCGTTCTCCTGTTGCAAAGGTCTGCTAAATTTAATTTAACATAGATATTGAGTTTGTCAATCTGTGACCCTACAGGGAATCGAACCCTGATTTAAGCCTTGAGAAGGCTCCGTCCTAACCGTTAGACGATAGGGCCAGTGGCGGTATTTATACCAAATATTTAGTTATAAGTGAAGTGTAAGCCCTCTTCCCTATTTGTCATATATACTGAATATAGTCGTCTTGTCTTACAGCAGGTTTAATAATTAACAAAAACTTATTATGTTATCTTGGGCACTTACTTTCTTTGTTCTCGCTCTTATTGCGGGCGTACTCGGCTTTACCGGTATCGCCTCAGCCTCAGCGGGAATCGCTAAGATTCTCTTTGTCGTCTTTATCATTCTCTTTATTCTGTCGTTCTTCTTTAAGGCGGCTGGTAAGGCGGATAATATGCTCGACAAGAATATGTAAAAACGTCGCTCGTGCTATCCTCGCCGCAAGCGGACGGGATAGGACGAGCGAACCAGGCGTTTTTGCTAGCTAAGGAGTCGGCCACCGCCGACACAAGTTATAAAAGTCGCATTCATTCCCGCGGCAAAGCCGTCGGAACTAACTTCGACATTGCTAGTAGCACTGGGTTGAGACAAAACAAAAAGGCCGGGCTGATAAGCCCGGTCTTTTTGTTTGTGTAATTAATCTAAAGATCAATTGTCGTCAGTAGTGAAGTCTTCCACGTCACCACAAGCTAGTACGTCGTCATCATCCTCATCTTCATACCCTACACAGATAGTGAAGTAGTGGTCAGTGTCAGCGTCGAGATTGTAAACAGTCTCTTCGTAGTCATCATCACCATCAAGACTTGAGTCCACACGGACCTTTTGTAGGTCATCACCGTCTTCGTCGACATCGCTGTATGAGTCAAAGTCATCTTCAACGTCTTCGATAGCGTCCTCATCTTCTCCGTAGACAAAGAATACCTCTCCGTCTTCAAAGTCGTTCATATCGACTGAGCCACGAAGTTCAGCTTCGTTCTCTTCGATATTATCAGCACTATCAGTCTCTACATCTGGCTCTTCGTCGTTGTCATAATCACCACGTGGTTCACCAACAACATATCCGTAGCTATAGTTGTAGCCAGGACCGTAGTATCCAGCTCCGTAGGTATAACCTCTGCGAGCCTCAATCTGAGCCTGTAGTTGAACGATAAGCTGCTTAAGGAAAGCGATAAGCTGTTCCTCAGTCATTTGGTTACCACCGTACGTGTAAGTAGGGGTGTTTGTGTTCTGATATTGATAAGTGGTTGGTACGTAATAGTAGGTGCTGTTAGCTTCAGCCTGTCCTGCTGGGTAAAAAGCAAAAACTGCTGCTACTGCGACACCTAGGAATAATATCTTTTTCATATATTCGTACTGTACGCTTTTCAAAGCCCAGTGTCAATAGGATCTGATTATTTTGTATTTTGTAGGAACTGTCACTAAAAATTAACTAATCTCCTTCCAAGCTCGGCTTTGGCGCACTAGTAGAGACTCAGCCTCAGCTGGATTTGCCATAATTTCCTCCACTATCCTCTCCATTCTCATACTCTGAGAGCCCTTTATAAGGACGATGTCGCCTGGCTGGAGTAGGTTTTGGAGTTCTTTACCAGCCTGTGTCGCTTCTTCATATTGCAAGATGTTCTTTTCACTCATTCCAGCTTCAAGGGCTGCTTCGGCAATACCACGAGAGCGAATACCGATAGTAATTAAAAGGTCTGTGCACTCCTCTGCCTGAATACCGACTCGCTCATGCTCCCCCACTGAGAAGCGTCCGAGTTCTAACATGTCACCCAAGACTGCCACTTTACGATTGAAGCCTTTTATTTCTTTCAAGGTAGACAACGAACGCTCAACCGCCACTGGAGAAGAGTTATAGGTATCATCAATGATAACTGTGTTCTTGATACCCTCTATTAGGCGCATACGCCCTGGTGGCGGTATAAAGTCTTGAAGTGCTACTGCAGAATCATTTAAAGAGATATCAAAGCAACTAGCTACTGCGGCTGCGGCTGAAAAATTGTATGTGTGTGCCACACCAATGGCGCCTAGTAGTGTGCATTTAGCGCTCTCTTTGTTTGAATGGATAGTGAAGCCCATACCTTTTGGACTACCGTCTTTGTAGATGACTTCATCACCTTTAACTACAAAATCAGATTCAGAATAACGACTATAGCCGATGGAGCGTTGTCTGGTTTGTTCGGATACATCTTTCACTGCTTCGTCATCATGGTTGTATATCAGTACTCCGTCGTCTTTTAGGGCTTCAACCAGGGCTCTCTTTTCAGCAATGACCGCTTCAGGTGATGAAAAATACTCCACATGCACCGGCACACTTGGAAGTCGAGTCAAAACTACGATGTCAGGCTTGACCCATGATGCCAATTTTTTCATGTCGCCTGGTCGGTCCACTCCCATCTCAAGCACCAATACTTCAGGATAGTTACCAGGAAACAGTGCGTGCAGAAGACCATCAATAATATTTTTAAACCAATGGAAAGGATTCTGCCAAGCATTGTCGAGTCCTAGTATAGAAAGTGGTACACCAATATCGGAGTTGTAGCTTTTTTCACTCTTTCTGGTGCGGACTTTGTTTTTAAGGACGTGGTAGATGGCGTCTTTAGTAGAGGTCTTCCCCACGCTTCCGGTTATGGCCACTATCTTTGGCTTGGTGCGTCTAAGTAGCAAGCGAGCTTCGGCAGTCAGGATGGTAACAATCAGGGATTTAAAAATGGATTTCATAGGTGTGGTTGATAGGTGGCAAAGAATTTAACTGTTTATTCTATCGGTCCGGCGGGATATTGTAGTAGTTTATCAAGAATTTGGTGATATTCATAAAAGGCTCAGTTAGAGTCTCAGAAGAGTAGCTGACCCCCTGCGGGTTAACGGTGTATAGGAATACCAAGAACTCTGGGTCGTAGGCTGGGAAATAACCAAAGAAGGAGTGCAGGTAACGGTCACTATAATACCCACCAGACTGACTAGCCATCTGGGCAGTACCAGTTTTGGCAGCAATGGAATGCTCAGGAAGCTTAACCTTACCGCCACGCAGAGCATCATCCACCACCGTTACCAACATTCGACTTATTTCTTCACTGGTTTCTTCGCTCCAGACCTGGTCTCCTTCTGGAAACATTATTTCCTTCTTTGTACCATCTTCATACTCAATAGACTTAACGATGTGAGGGGTAACGAGTCTTCCGCCATTACCTAGTGCAGACAGGGCTCTCACTGTGGCTATTGGAGTGAGGGCGATACCTTGTCCGTATGACGCAGTTACATACTCGATACTTCGTGTTGTATTTAGGTTCTCTAAGTCGCCATGTATTTCACCTATCAAATCAATACCTGTCTCGCTACCGAGTTTTAGTTTATGAAAATATTCAAGGAAACGTTCCTGACCCATGGTTTTAACCACAAAGGCCACGCCGGTGTTTAGTGATTGGTTTAATACTTCTTGCATTGAGACAGTTCCACGACCACGTCCGTCGTAGTTGCGAATCGTCTCGGTGTCTATTTCCAAGAATCCAGCATCATAATAGGTAGTATTAGCAGAAACTGCTTTGCTATCGAGGCCAACTGCCATGGTAAGGGCCTTGATGATACTACCGAGCTCATAGCGGGCACTAACTAACGGATTGGTGAAATGATCTAGGGTGCTGGTGCCACGAGCATTGGGATTGAAAGTCGGTACAGCGTCAATTGCATAAATCTCTCCGGTCTTTGGATTGATAATGATTCCGCCAGTTAGTTCAGAACGCCAAACTTCATTGGCTTTAAGTAGCTCATTTTGTAGAAGTCTGGCCACAGTTGGCTCAATGGTGGTGACTATGTCGCCCTCTTTTTTCTCCGGATCTTCAGAAATAAGATTGCCTAGGTTGGTGAAGAGTTCTGCAAAAAAGTTGACCGATAGCTTTTCGCTCTTTCTGTGCAGAATATCTTCGTAGTAGCTTTCGAGCCCATAGCGCCCGACTGGTTCCTCGCCCGCTACCTTGCCTTCAAAGCCTACGAATCCAACAGTCCGGGCTGCCAGCGGTCCTCCTGGGTAGTAGCGCCACCGCTGTCGCTTTAAAGAAACACCAGGTAGATTTAGTTCTTTTATCTTCAAGGCGTCTTCTTCAGTTAACTCTTCACGAATTTCCACATCCACACGCCCTTCTAAGGTGGCACGGTAGATGAAAGTCTCTTTATTAATAAAAACGTACTGCTTCAGTGCTTCATATAAAGCTTCAGCATTCTCTACTCGACTTGGGTCTAGTGACAGGGTGTATCCACTTTGTATGGTGGCGGCGCTCACCTTCTCTCCATCACGGGTGGTGAAATAGATACTGCCTCTGTCATAAAGATTTTGGACAGTGTGAATATACTGTCCTTCACCACGTGCCACATAAGTTTCAAAACTCAATATCTGCAGTTGGTAAAGACGGGCCATTAATACCAAAGCCACCAACAGTACTATGCCGGTGATTATTCTGATTCTTACTATTGCTGCATTCCTGGCACTCATTAAAACTACCTCTGGGTTACTACACTAGTGTTGGATCGATCAATAAATATCTTTTTTCCAGTTGCAACATAACCTTGGTTTTTAGCTAAATCGATGGACAAACTGTGCTGTTTTTCCATGTACACTGCTTCTAGGCTTGCTATTTCACCTTGAACTTTGTTCATTTCTTCGCTCAACTCTTCATTGATTACAACATGGATGACACTAAATGAAAGAAAATAGAAATATAATCCAGCTAATCCACAAAGAGTGAAGAAAAGTACAGCTAGAAGCAAACGTTCTGATCGGTACTTTATTTGGTTGATAGCAGTGATGGTGTTCATGATGATAATTTTTCGATAACTCTTAGTTTGGCGCTACGGGACCGGGGATTTGTTGCCCTTTCCTCTTCCGTGGCGACAATGGGTTTTTTTATTAATTTGAGTGCTTCTTGTGCTTGTATCTTCTCGTTAAAAAATTGTTTAACAATGCGGTCTTCTAAACTATGAAAGGAGATGATGGCCATTCGGCCGTTGGGTGGAAGAAGATCGAAGCCTTGGTTTAAGAGTTCATGAAGTACTTGGAGTTCTGCGTTCACGGCAATGCGGATTGCTTGGAAGGTTTTGGTAGCTGGATGAATCCGTCCTTTGCCCTTGAAGCGCGGGATGGCTGATTCAATTATTTCGGCTAGTTGCAGTGAGGATTTAATTGGACCATTCTCCCTTGCCTCCACTATGGCGCGAGCAATCCGTCTTGATGCCCTCTCCTCACCGAATCCGTAAATGATGTCAGCTAGTGATTCCTCAGACCAGTCGTTCACAACATCGTATGCAGTGAAGACATGCTTCTCTGGGTCACCGAAGGTCATCAGTAGCGGTTCATCCTTTTGAAAAGAGAAACCTTTCTGTCCGGATTCAAACTGATCAGAACGCCAACCTAGGTCGGCGAGAATGGCAGTCGGGGTAATTTCCAAGTCGCTGACCACCTTGCCGATATTGGAAAAGTTATCATTAATGAGGTGAACGGTCGCTTTGTATCGGTGAAGTTCATCGAGAGCCTCTATGGCCGTAGGATCAGCATCTATTCCGACATACACACCACGGTCATCCAGTTCTTCAAGAATACGTCGTGCGTGTCCCCCACCTCCTAAGGTGGCGTCTACAACGACACTATCAGGCCGGAGGGCCAGTACCGACACTGTCTCTTCAAGTAATACTGGGATGTGCTTCATATAGGTTTAGGGTTCAGAGTTTAGGCGACACCATTCGTCCTAAACGCTGGACCCTAAACCCATACTTACAATGCTCCAACCGAACCGAGCTTTTCTGCCAAGGAGTCAGCTTGTTCTTCGATCTTTTTCTTATAGTCGTTCCACTTCTTCTCATCCCAGATTTCAACACGGTCATGGAGTCCCGCCAAAACAACTTTTGTTTTTAGCTTGGCGAACTCCTTCAAATAATCTGGAACGAGAATACGTCCGGCTTTGTCTACCTCCACTTCAACCGCACCGGAAAGAAAAAATCTATGAACGCTACGAGTGTCCGCTGAACCAAGTGGCAGACCAACGACCTTATCGGTCAGAGTTTGCCATTCAGATCTTGCGTACACAAAGAGACAGTTATCGAATCCGCGAGTGACGATTAGTTTCTTCCCCATGAGGGCGCGCCACTTACTTGGAAGTGACAATCGCTTCTTTGGGTCCAATGTATGAACATATTCACCAATCAACATATACGTATTCGATTATGAGTTTTAGTTGTCGTGCAAAAGATTATGTTGTTGGTTGCTATCCAACTCACACTTCCTTAACACTATACAGACAATTTATTACTCATTCCACTTTCTCCCACCACAACACCACTATACACCACCTCATCCCACCAAACTCCACATCAATACACTTAGACTGTGGAAAAGTCGTTAAAAGGCTTGGTGTATATGGATTCTTTGAGGTGACAAGAATTATTGATTGACAAATGACATTAAATGTGATACAATGACAGGTAGTAAATTCACACAGATTTCTCGGAAGGAGAAAATCATGAACAAGTTCGTTGCAATCCTTGTATCCGTTACCCTTCTTGTTGGAGCGGTTGCTCCAGCATCGGCTGACCATCTGCACAGGCGCCATCAGGATCGCGAAGCTCAGGCTATGGTTGGTGCAGGACTCGCAATCCTCGGACTGGCCATCATTGCAGGCAGTCAGCAGTCGGCCCCGCCACGCCACTACCGGCAACAGCGGTGGCAGCGACCGGCTCCGCAGTACTTCGCACCGCACCGCAGTCGTTGTCCTGACCTGGGCAACTATCAGGGCAGGCTCGGCTACGACGCTCGGTCCGGGTGTTACTACGCAGACTGACCAACAGGCCCGCGCGCATTCATTTGCGAGCGGGCTTTTTTATTTATATATATATGAACAAACAAAAGAGCGCCGGCGAAGCCGGCGCTCTTTTGTTATTCAGTCTAGTTTCTAATCTTTGATTACTGCTTATCTTCTCTAACCGGACGCATTAGTGGAAACATCTGTACTTCACGCAGTGGCTTATCAATCAAGAATGCAAAAAGTCTTTCTCCGAAACCAAAACCACAGGTTGGTGGGATTCCGTATTCAAGCATCTCCACAAACTCATAGTCGGGCATCATGGCTTCTTCGTCACCTCCTTCGAGTAGTTTTTGTTGTTCACCGAAGCGCTTAGCCTGTTCTTCTGGGTCATTGAGCTCGCTGTATCCGTTGCCGATTTCACTACCTGCAAGTATCGGCTGGAAACGCTCCACTACTTCCCTACCCTCTACTTTCTTCGCCAGTGGTGCAATCAGGACCGGATGATTAATCACAAAAGCTGGTCCACTGATTTGCTTGCGACAATATTTCCAAAGGGTGTCAGTGAGACGTTCTTTATTGTCTCCCTCATACTTAACACCAAGCTCTTGGAGTTTTGATTCCATTTCGGTCTTTGAGGAATGAAGTACGTCGATACTGGTTTGACGACGAATTTCTTCCACATAATCTATCTCTACCCATTCGTCAGCTAAGTCGAAGGTATGGCCACGGGTGGTGAACTTGGTAGTGCCGAAAACCTTCAAGGCTAATTCACGATATAGGTCGCGCACTAACTTCATGCCGTCATGATAATCAGCGTAGGCTAGATAGAACTCAAGGTTTGTGAATTCCTGCAGGTGTTCAGGACTACTACCTTCATTGCGATAGGCGCGACCGATTTCAAATGTCTTAGTGTACCCAGCGGCCATCAAACGCTTCTGCCAAAGTTCACCGATGGAAATGCGCAGATAAACACTGATATCAAAATCGTTGTGGTGAGTTTTAAACGGTCGGGCTTCAGCGCCACCGGTCGTTACTTCCAAGGTCGGTGTTTCCACTTCAGAGAAGTTGTGACGCTTCATAAACTCACGGGCAGTGTCCCAAAATAATGCCTTTTTGGCGAAGATTTCCTTTTGGGCCGGGTCCAATAGCAAATCCAGGTATCGCTTACGGTAGCGTTCTTCTTCATCTTTAAGACCGAAGTGTTCGGTTGGAATAGCTTGAATGGCTTTAGTGAGTACTCGCCAGTCTTCGGCGGCTACCGCTTCGGCACTTCGCTTAGTTAGAAATGGTACTCCCTTTACCTCAATAAAATCTCCAGGGTCAATGGTGTCATTTAATAAATCAAACAGTCGCTTGCCGAGAGTGTCGCGAGACATAAATACTTGCACTCGCCCACTACCGTCGTCGATGTCTGCAAAAGCTGAACCACCATGACGACGCACAGATATTACTCTTCCGGCAATAACCACTACGGTTTCTTCGCTACTTAAGTCATCAAAATTTTCTAAGACTTCCTTTACCTCATGAGTACGCTCAGTCTTTGCAGCATAAGGGTCCATTCCAGCAGCACGCAGGAGCTCACGCTTTTTTATGCGATCATGACGTATCTCTTCGAGTGAGGACATAGAGTTAGTATAAAGTTAAAAGCTGAAAGTTGGAAGTATAGGAGTGTAGGTAATTGTTACGACGACGGCCCGCCGAAGGCGGGCCGTCTGTCTTTAGTCTTCTAGTCTTAACTAGGCAACTTTTACCACTTTGTAGTTTTGCTTTCCAGACGGTGTGTCAAAGTTGAATGCATCTCCTGTAGCCTTACCCATCAATGCTTCTCCAAGTGGAGAAAGGTATGAAAGTTTGTGGTCGTGGATGTTGGCTTCTTCGGTTCCAACGATAGTGTAGGTGCGCTCCTCTTTGCCACCATCCTTCTTAATGGTAACTGTGCTCCCTAGGCCCACAATGTCACCTTTCTTGTCGTGAGCGACTATCTTAGCTTCTTTAATAACTTGCTCTAGGTGACCAATACGTTCTTCGATAGTAGCCTGCATATCGCGAGCTTCTTGGTACTCAGCGTTTTCTGAGAGGTCTCCAAGACTACGAGCGTATTCTAGGGCCTCGGCCACTTCACGACGACGGACTGTCTTCAAGTGTTCTAACTCCTTTTTTAATTCTTCGAACTTCTGAGGGGTCAGATATGCTTGTGTGTCATTCATATTGTACAAATTTGATTTCACGCAATTATACTTGGAATAGAGATTAAATCAAATCTTAGGATTTTGAGTAAAAGTTAAAAGCTAAAAATATAAAAGTAGTAGCTTTTAATTTTCAGCTTCTATTCCAAGATACTCAGGTCGGTTTTCTTTCATCCAATCAAAAACATCTCTCATCACCCAGCTGGCGCCGAGTGAGTTGGTTCGAGGTGCTCTCTCCATTAGTAGTATGAAAGCGTACTTTGGCTTGTCGTATGGCCAATAGCCGGCAACCCAAGAGTTAACATGTTCATTATCGTTTCCAAGCTCTGCTGTACCTGACTTTCCAGCGATAGAAACGTACTTTAAATCTAATCCACGCACTGTACCGCCGTCCACGGAAACTGCCATACGCATTCCTTCATGCACTACATCTAAATATGATTGATTTAAGTTTAGGTCAGTAGTTGTCGGCTTAGTACCTTTCACTAGTGTCGGTGTGACAAGCTTCCCGCCGTTAGCAAGCGCTGCATAGGCACGGAGCATTTGCAGTGGAGTGATTAAGAAACCAAACTGACCGATGGAGGTGTGGTAGGTGTTTCCCAGTCGCCACTCTTCATCAAAGGTCTCTTCTTTCCACTCTGGTGTTGGGATGAGACCTGCTTGTTCTCCGGGGAAATTAACGCCGGTTTTTTCTCCCAATCCAAACAACTTCATATATTCATCAATACGTGCAATGCCGAGTCCGGTAAAGGTGTCTAATCCCGCTTGAGGAGCCGCTATGGCAGGGAGTCCTCCCCCAATGATATAGAAGTAGACGTCGGAAGAATATGCGATAGCAGTTTTCATGTCAGTGGCGCCATGCGCCCGCCAGTCCCCGAAGCGAGTAGGTTGGTCAGGATTGTATGGGTTAGGGATGATGAGTTCGCCGTTTGAGGTTATTTTTCGCTCTGGTGATATCACTCCCGAGTCGAGCGCTGCATAGGCCATAAATGGCTTAACAATAGATCCAGGAGTATAGGCACCTCCCGCTACTTTATTTAAGAAAGGAAAGCGATCGTCGTTGTTGTAGCTTTCAATTAACTCCACATCACTACCATTAGCCATCACCTCAGGGTCGTATGATGGAAAACTAGTCATAGCGATGATTTCTCCAGTTTCAACATCCATAATGGCGCCAGCACCGCTACGGAAACCGGCTTTCTCGGTAGAAGTAGAGATGATGTTGTACATTGCCTCTGAAAGAGCAGCGTCGACTGATGTGGTGAAAGAGCGCCCGGCACTTGGTCGCTCTACTGTTAGGGCAGAGATGACGTCGTTACCCACATTAACTTCAATTATCTGTCGCCCATTTACTCCATGCAGTACTTTTTCATAAGCACTCTCAAGTCCGGTACGTCCAAGATAGTCGGTGCGGTAGTAGAAGCCATTTTTGTCTTTCTGCGGATAGCTCACATAACCAAGTAGCTGACCTAAGCCCGCCCGGTCGCTATATGCGCGCAGGGGAAAGCCACGCGACTCTCCGTAGTCTGTACCGTTCCAAGCAAGCATTTCTCCATTGCGGTCATAAATAACACCTCTTTCTGCAATGATTAAGGATTCATGGAGACTGTTGCTGTCACTGCGCTCACGATATTCAGCGCCCTTAACTATCTGCAGATTCACTAGCTGTCCAAAAAACACCAAGGATATCAACAAGAAAATACCACCTACCATTAATACTCCCCGCTTCTTGATTGGGAGTTCGATACGACCCTCTAGCCGGTCTTGGTTAAAGGCCGGAAGGTTAGACGAATCCATAAAGATTTCGTCGAACTCCACCAGAGGCTTTGATTTTCTCCTAAACCACATCTACCTATTTTAGCATCAGAAAGTGTTTTCCGATTTCGAGTGAGATAATCAGCAAGAAAGCACCGATTGTGTAAAGGGGTAGTGAATTAGCTGCTCCGAAATAGACATCTATCAAAAAAGCTAAAGGTAGAATTTCTATTGCAAAATAGCGTATCGCATAGAGTACAGCCAGCGGTACAAAAATTAGTGGTGTGATAAAGACACTGAGTAGTGAAAGTCCAATGAAATATAGTATTCGGAATGTCATTATTCAGTTACTGTATTTACTTCAGCATCAGCTTCTAGGCCCTCCTCTGTGCTAGTGGCGGTAGAAGTAGAGCTCTGTGCCTCTATCAAGAACTCAGCAGGTACACCAATACTCAAAAACTCTCGTCTGGTTTCTTCTACTACCGCTCTCGCTTCATCAAATTCCATGACACTGAGTGGTCTCGTCCCCACAGCGACTACCTTGAGAGAACTTATTGGTTTGTCGGTCGTTAGGTAGCCGTATTGTTCTGCTCTCTCTGGTACTGAGTCAATTGCGCTCACTGTGCCGTAGATACCTGGAGACACTGATGGCAGTACCACTAGGTCTCCGATGTTTAAAGTGATTCCTTGGGGGACGTGGATACGCGTGACTCCCCCGCCAATACCCACCGCAGTGGTGTATATGTTTGGTCCAAAGATGTATGCGGTTGAGGCAAATCCCGGCGTGCTAAGGAGCGCTACCAAAGAGCTGTTTTGATAAGTTTCTGCCACAAATCCGATTACAGTATCGTTACCAATATAAATTGGTGTGTCTACCTTAATACCATCATCACTACCTTTGTCTATCATTAAAACATCGTACGGTAGCGCACTTGGTCGTCCAATGACTCCGGCGGCGATTCTCGGCTCGTCAGACTGCCCCAATACTTCTCTTAGTGAAGCATTCTCGGCTCTTAGATAATCTAATTCATTACTCTCTTCATCACTGAGTGGTTGTGATTCTCCACGCACTAGATTGTTAAGAGCTGTTTCGCCTTGGAGCAGTGGACGGAAGATAGTTTCGGAAATAAATTCTCCCGGTGTTGGAAAAAAACGCCAGAATAATACCGCTAAGATAAAAACAGCAGTCGCTATCAGTATTCTCCCTTTAATGTTTGAAGTTTGGCGTAATTTCATCATTTTGATCAATTAGCATTGGTTCGTAAATTGGTAGGTTCTCTAGCACAACACCAATACCACGAATAACCGCCCGCAGTGGGTCTGCCACAATAATTACTGGCACCCGAATGATTGATTCAAGTAGTGGTGCAAATCCAGGGATCAGAGCTCCACCACCAGAAAGGTAGATACCCTTTTGCATTATGTCTGACATGACTTCTGGTGGGGTTTGCTCAAGGACAGAACGCACCGCCTCCACCACGCCATCAACTAGTGGACTAATAGCCTCTCTGATGTCGGCATCAGTCACTACTACTTCTTTCGGAAGACCGGTCACCACGTCGCGACCACGCACAATCATTTCTCGCTCTTCACTGTCCCCCTCCACTGCCGCCAGTTTTATCTTGGCTTCTTCGGCGGTTCTCTCCCCTACCAGTACTTTAAACTGATCGCGGATATAAGTGACAATAGCGGTATTAAGATGGTCGCCGGCTACTTTCAAGTTTTTCGAGGTCACCATACCGCCATAAGAGATGACAGCGATGTTGGCTGTGCCACCTCCGATATCGATAATCATACTGCCGACTGACTTAGAGATTGGAAGCTTGGCACCGATGGCCGCTGCCATCGGTTCTTCAATGAGTAGCACTTCACGGGCACCGGCGTTTTTAGCAGCGTCACGCGCAGCGCGCGTCTCTACGTTTGTGATTCCACACGGTACACCGATTAATACTCGAGGTGCAAACAAAGTCTTAGTATCTTGGCGAACTTTGTTTATGAAGTACGCGAGCATTTCCTCAGTCACTTCAAAGTCAGAAATGACACCTTCATTCAGTGGACGCACCACTTCGATGTGTGACGGAGTACGTCCGTGCATGGCTTGGGCTGCTTCACCAATAGCTACTAGTTGCCCAGTCTTTTTGTTTATAGCAACAATAGTTGGTTCATTTATAACCACACCCTTACCACGAACGTAGACCAAGGTAGAAGCTGTTCCAAGGTCAATTCCAATATCAGCCGAAAAGGCCGAGAGAGCACGATTAAAAAGGCGAGAAATAGCCATATTGGTTACATCATACCAGAATTAGCTGTTTTGGCACTTGGTAACTTTATTTTGTTCTTTTTTAGCTAAAGAAAAAGCCACCCATTGACCGGGGTGGCGCGGTGACGCAAGAACTAATCAGCAGGAACCTGGCACATGGCGTCGATTTCTTCTGACGTTGGCGGCTCATGTCCGAGACGTGTCCCGTCATATGCAGATAGGTCGGTCTTGGCTTCGTAGCGAATTGCCAGATCGAGCAGGCTTAGTTTTTGCAGTTCGCGCCGTAACGCGAAAAGCTTGTCGTGATCACTTTCAGCATCTGTAAGAGCTGAGATCATCTAACATAGGGTCCTCCGTCGCTAAAACTAACGTTAGGGTATCGCACGATGTCTGATAAGTCTAGACAGGTAGCCTTTATATGTATAAACATTTTGTTTGCTTTTTAGGAGGAGATTTGGCATTGTTGCCAATAGACGCAACGGAAGGACAACGCCATGGAATACCATACAGACAGTCCTGGCTTTGTCGCCACGACGCTCTATGACAATTTTGATGACTTCATCAAACATTATGAGAGGATGAACTATTGGAGACGCTTTGATTCATTGCCTATTCAGTGCTTGGTACGTCTCGCACGTGATGACTTTCGAAAGGCACGCCAAGTTTACGACTGGGCAGTCCGAGTGCCCATGCTACGTCAACTTGGGGGATGGTATCGTGAACATGACGATACTGTTGTTACTCTCTCTCAGGAAGGACTCAAGCAAGTAGAATCCGCCGCTAGTCGTTTTGGTCAGAATCCTGCATTTGCTCTCACAATGGTGGAAGGCATCTTTGTCCTCGAGCGAACAGCAGGATGGGCTGAGAAAGAACTACACCGCCTCCAGACTCATTTGACTCTAGATGAGTTTAGGACTCGGATAGAAAATGACAGTGAAGGAATTGAACGCACACCTTGGGTAGATGAGTTCTACGAAAGTGTATACGAGAAAGTCTCGTATGATCTCCGTGACTATATCCACGCCCGCAACGTAGCCATCATGTATTCCATTACCGGGCTGGCGAGTAACACAGCACCTCACGAGAGTGAAATACGCCAAGCGCTTTCAGGTGAACTACACTCCAGAAAAAGTGCTAAGAGCCAACGTGTAACCATACATGAACCAGGAAAGGACATCAGTATCTCGGACCACAACCATACGATCGAGTGGGTTATAGGCAGAAATCAAAAAGAAATACCTTTTTGAGCAACCACCCGGCGTGCATACACGCCGGGTGACTTTTTTATTGGCCGTCTGGAACGAAGTTGGAACTTATATATAAAGAAAAAGCCGCCATTCCCCGCTTGGGTATTTGACGGCTGTTGCAGTTGACCCTATCCAATGCGTACTGGGGCCTCGCGAGCTGACCAGCATCTGACAGGTCGGACGTAATCTTCAAAGGTGCACCCGTGAAGATACGAAGTCTCAGTTAGATTGTTCATAGGAACGCACCAGAGCTGAAACTTTAGTCATAATAGGTGTTCCGGGATTGTTTCCACCACTGCAACAAAAAAAGAATAACATAAAACTATAAATGCTTGCAAAGCTGTGGCAGAATCGAATTCAGTTAACTTTACGTATTCTCGTCACCATCGAAGTCTCCGTAGAGCTCCTCTTCAGTGAGGTGACGCACTTCGCCGGTGGCGCGGGTCACTACTTCAAACTTTCCTTCCTCCTTAGTTTTGCGAGAAACTACCACTCGGTATGGAATACCAATTAGGTCACTATCGGCAAACTTCTCACCAGCGCGTGCGTCACGGTCGTCGTAAAGTACCTCTACCCCCTTCTCTTTAAGAGATAAATAAATACCATCGGTAAAATCCTTTACCTCAGCGTCATCAGAGTTAAGTCCTACCAAATGAACCTTGAAAGGTGCAACCGCTACTGGCCACACCATACCTTTCTCGTCAGCAAATTTTTCGACTAGTACTCCCACTAGCCTCGTAATACCGATACCATATGAACCCATCCAGACTGGTACATTCTCTCCACTTTGGTCCTTAAATGTTAGACCTATGTCTTCAGCTTTTTGCTGCCCGAAGTTAAAGATGTTGCCCACTTCAGCGGTCTTGGTCGCTGTTAGTTCATCCTTTGTAATTCCAAGGCTTTCTAACGTTTCATCATTTAACACTTCCTCGTTAATAGCGATTCCCTTTTCTTTATTTATATAAGTGATGTCTTCACCAGCTTCACAAACTGTCTGGAACTCATGGCTAAACTTAGTGAATGCCCCACCAGCTGCAAAAGTGACATAAGTATCGTCTCCAATACCTAATCGCTCAAAAACACGCATATAGGCAGGCTTAGTAGACTCGTAATACGCAAGATGTGATTCTTCGTCCGCACAGAAAGAGTACATGTCTTTCATAATGAACTCACGACCACGCATTACCCCACTCTTGGCACGGGTTTCATTGCGGAGTTTGGTTTGGAACTGATAGACAGAAATAGGTAGGTCTTTGTAGCTGTCGATGTAGTTCTTCATCATTTCACCAATCGGTTCTTCATGACTCCAGCCGAAGCCAACTTCACCGCCAGCCTTCAGGCTAGACTTGAACCACACGTCCACTACCTCGTCGTCCCAGCGACCAGTTGACTCCCAAAGCTCTTTACGCTGAAGAGAGGTCATAATGAGCTCTTGGCCGTTTATGGCGTTCATTTCTTCACGTACTACTTTCTTGATGTTCTCTACAACTCGCAGTCCGAGTGGTAGATAAGAATACACCCCTGCCATTTCTTTGGCGATAAAGCCCGCGCGCATTAAGAGCTGAGCGTTCTTGGCAGTCTCGTCGGCTGGTGCCTCCTTCCGTGTCTTGGTGAAAAGTTGTGATTGTCGCATAGGATTAATTTAGCACCCTCTTAAAATAGTCGCAAAAGGTCGTTGTACGTAACGGCAACCATGAGGAGTATGAGGAGCGCAAAGCCAGCCAGGTTAACTCGGGCCATCCACTCAGGATTAATTGGTCGGCGAATGATTGCTTCTGCAATCACGAAGAGTAAACGACCACCGTCAAGAGCTGGAATCGGAAGTAGGTTGATGACAGCCAGGTTGAGTGAAATGAAGGCGGTGAAGACCATAAGGGTCACAAAACCAAACTCAGCTGCATCCCCTACCATACCAGCGATACCAATCGGCCCAGTTACTTCCTCAATATCGGCAGAGAGGGTAAAGGCTGAGGCTAAGAAGGATGATAGTCCAACAGTAATAGCCCAGAAAGAATTCACCGTACGCTGAGTTGCACTAATAAACGCATCAATCGGACCTAGTTTCTTATTCTCGACTAGTGCCGTTGCTACCCCGACCACTTCTCTCTCTGGCTCTGATTCGATTACACCAGCGCGAGGCTCTATAGTGGCACTACCTAAGTCGCCCTTGTGTGTGTATTGAATAGTGACGGGTCCATCTGCGTCTTCTACAAAGTTCGTAAAGCTAGTCGGAGTGAGAGTGTTTAATGACCCTTCTTCTGTTTGGACTCCCACTACTCTTGCTCCAGACGGAATACCCGCTTCGTCAGCTGGTGAGTTAGGTACCGTATTTGTAATGGTCAGAAATGCTTTTTCAGTGTTGTAGTCGGTTTCGCTGACTGCTGTTGGAGTACCAATCATAGCGACTGCAAAGAAGATAAGCCATGCGACTAGCACATTCATAGTCACACCAGCTAGAAGTACTATGGCTTGGTGTATTTTCGGGCGCATACCGAAAGAGCGGGAGTGGTCGGCATTATTTGGTTCATCAGAACCATTCTCTCCCATTATCTTCACGTACCCGCCAATCGGTATCAGGTTTATGGAATACTCCGTCTCTCCTTTCTTGATTGAGAAGAGTCTCGGTGGAAAACCGATGGCAAATTCATCTACCTGCATCTTCGCCCACTTGGCAGTCACAAAGTGCCCAAGCTCATGAACAAGTATGAGAAAGAATAGGACGGCTATGAATAGAATTATTGTCATAAGTTTTAATTATTAGACTTTTCTGAATTAGATGTAGATGTGCTAATTCAAAGAAGTCTACTGGCTGATTTCCTTCTCTTTCTCGTTATATAAAGCCTCTAGTTTCCTATTAGCTTCATCGATTTGTTTTTGCACTTGGTCTTTTTCGCGACGAGCCTCATCTTCTCCGATTTCTTTAGCCTTTATCTTTGATTCGATGCTCTTCATTCTATCGTCGCGAGCACTACGAACACGTACTCTTGCTTCTTCGTATTTCTGACCTGCTAGTTTGATTAGCGATGCGCGACGCTCACCGGTGAGTTCAGGGAAAGCGATACGTAGTCCAGAAGAGTCTGTAACTACACCGAGCCCTAGGTCAGCATCAAGTATAGCCCGCTCAATAGCAGCCACACTGTCTGTGTCCCATGGAGAGACACGAAGAGTACGGGCGTCTTCAATACCGACCGAACCCACTTGGTTGATTGGCACCTTAGTACCGTAACTATCTACCTTGACGCTGTCTAAGATACTTGGAGTAGCTTGGCCAGTCCTGATACCAGAAAACTCTCCACGTAGCCAAGTGGTGGTCGCTTCTAATTTTTGATTGAGTTCATCCATATTAAATAAGTTAAAGTTTTAGTGTGATAAGGAGTTAAGTGTTAAGACTTAAAGCCAGTTCCTCAAGCAACATCTTTCGGGAAGCTCCCCGATTATAAACATATTTTTCGCATAGCAACAATGAGCGTTTAGCATCCGGTGACAATTCTGCGAGATGTTTCTCTCCGAGTTCTCGTACTATCTGCCCTAAAGTTTGTGGATCGTCCTTAGCTAATTTAGCTACCGTATCTATACGCTCTTTCACAGAAAGTTCAAGAAATTCAACCGCTGACTTACTTTCTGTTGATGTGTTGCCGGTAACAATGAGACGGGAACGGAGAGTAGGAATGAGAATAGATTCGTGCGGGACTATTAAATAGAAGACCGTGTTCTCTGGTGGCTCCTCAAATAATTTCAAGAGAGCGTTTTGAGCTTCATTAGTTAAGCCCTTAGCCACAATTACAAATTGATGAAGACCAGCGCCGAGAGCTTTTTTGGCACTTTCTTTCACTAGCCAACGAGCTTCGTCTATACTGAGATTGTCTGTGAATAGGTGTCTCGTATCAGTGGTCTCAGATTTTAATTCCTCTGGTAATGAGGCATTCTCTAGTGAGTCTGCTATTAGCAGTTGTGCATGAGCAATCATTTGCTCATTTTATCATGATTCCCTGTTAGCTTGTGTTCTTTGCCTTTCAAGTACTTGGCGAATCACTCGACGTAGGTAGTTTTCAAAAGTTTCACCCATTTCATGCATTACTCCTTGTTCATAGCGCCAACCGGTCATGTAGTCGCTAAGGTGACGCTTAATTTCAGGAGTGACTCCTTCAAAACGCCCTGACACCACTGCTGCCATAGGCATACTTGCTAACTTTTTATAAAGTGGGTGGTCTATTCCAGACGGACCAGTACCGAGGAAGCCACTCTTCTTAAATAACACCCATTCAGATAATAGTTGTCTGAGCCCGGCTTCAATCTGAGGGGCCTGAAGGTCGGTAATCGGCTTTTTGGCTTCTTCCTCTCGCTTGGCTGATGCAGACTTTATGGCTGCCATTTTTTCTGGCAATGTTGCAGATGAGTTTTGCAGTGGTTGGAGTTTATCAGGCTGTGTACTTTGTGGAGTTGGGTGAGAATCTGGAGAAACAGACGGTGAAGCTTTTACTTCAATTTTTCTGAGGTCTGCTATAGCGGTCTTGGGTGCTGCCTGCACCCTTTCCTTGTCTTGTTTTGTATCCTCTGGAGATTTGAAAAACTTACTAGCAAAAGAAGATAGTTTATTGTCTTCAGGAGCTACTCCTGCTTCTATTTCATCAGAGGGTTTGTGGTACAAACCCTCTGATTGCTGAGGGGGTGTCACTTTTTCGGGAGTAGGCTCAATTGCAGGTTCGGGCATTGGTGTAGGCGCTTGTACCTCTGGTGTTGGTTCCGGTTCTGTTATTTTGGGAGCTGGTACTTCAGGTTGTGGCGTAGTCGGTATTTCGGGCGCTTTAGTCTCAGCTTCTGCTGGTTTGGTTTCTTTTGGTGTGTCTGTTGGGTGCCCTAGACCTTTTTCGATAATTAAGTCGAGCGTAGCTTTATACGCAGCTTCAAGTCGAGGAAGTGATTCTGTTCCACCACCTGCACTAGAACGCTTCATAGCATCAAGAAGTGCCGACATATATTCCCGGCCAATTGCTTCATCTGCGTTGATTACATTTACAGGATTACCTACTCGGCCGTTGATATCGTGCTTTATAGCCTCAATACGTGCACGTACATCTGTGACTGGCGCTGTTGGAGTAGTTGGTTCTGGAGTTGGAGCTGGGGTGGGTGCAGACACAGGAGTCGGTTCAACTTCCTTTGGTGCAGGTGGAGTTGGTTCTGAAGGTTGTGGTGCGGGTGGTGGAGTAGCTGGTGCCGGCGCAGTTACTGGAACCACTTTTTCAGCAACCACTTCTGCCTCTTTAGCTTGTGGGACTATCGGTGCGGGTACATCTTTCTCTACAACTTTCTCAGACGACGCACTGGTCGTTACGAAATTTGGCGTCGGACGGGTTTGTCCAAGTGAAGAAGAGACCTTGGCACTAGAATTACTTGAGTCTTTTTGAGTTATGGTTTTTTCGCCTTCACTCCCCTTTACTACCAATGAAGATAGTTGCGGATGTTTCTTTATTTGTTCAAGAATTTGGTCTTTTATTGATAATCTTTTTACTTCATCGTTTTCACCGGCGTAGGTTAAAAATAGATTTCTTAAAGAATCTTTATCAGTCGGCGAGATAGCTGCTTGGCGTAGTGTAGATAACGCTTTCACGACGCCAGCCTCGCCACCAAAAATATCGGTGTCGGAGTTTTTTGCGACGTTTAAATCACCCGAAGGAGCGACGGCGTTCATATCACTATTATTGTATCACTGTGTCCACTAACAACACGCGCACTTCTGTGAATTGCGAGCTATGAATCACTAACTTCTTTCAAAACCAGTGCGAAGCAGTATTAACGCTTCGCTAAGATAGTTTGCTTATAGCTATCGAGATGCTCTAGGGCAATACCAGTACCTTTAGCAACACAGAATAGTGCTTGGTCGGCGAGTGTAGCGGAGACTCCTGTACGCCTGCGAATTAATTCCGGGAAGTTTCGTAGTTGCGAAGTACCACCTGTCATAATGATTCCACTATCCATAATGTCTGAAGCGAGCTCTGGTGGAGTGTTTTGAAAAACATCTTTAATCGCTTTAATCATTTCGCGAAGTTCTTTTCCAATTGCTTGTACAACTTCATTGGTTTTTATCTCGGTGATCCGAGGCAAGCCTGTCAAAGTGTCGATACCTTTTATTTCTATCATTAGCTCTTCTTGGACCGGCAAGGCAGAGCCAATTTTGATCTTAATATCTTCAGCGGTTTTTTCACCAATAGAAAGATTGCGAGTTTTCTTTACGTGATCGATGATAGCGGCGTCGATTCTATTTCCCGCACACTTCACTGAGTTGGAAGCTACTATTCCACCAAGCGAAATTACCGCTACGTCAATTGTTCCACCACCACAGTCCACTATCATGTGTCCTTGCGGTTCATAGATTGGTACTCCGGCTCCGATAGCGGAGAGAATTGGTTCCTTAACCACATAAGCGTTTTTAGCACCAGCTTTAATAGCGGCTTCTACTACCGCGCGCTTCTCTGTCGAGGTAACTCCGGCTGGTACTGATATCAAAACTTCTGGGCGGAAAAAATTCCATCGTCCGAGCGCTTCTCGGATGAAGTGATTAAGCATAATTTCGGTAACACGATAGTCAGCAATAACACCGTCACGAAGTGGACGGTAGGCATGGATGGTGTCGGGTGTGCGACCAATCATGTCTTTCGCCGCCGTCCCTACAGCCAAAACCTGATTGTCATTTGATACCGCCACCACTGAGGGTTCATTTAAAACAACCCCTTGACCAGGTATGAATACCAAGACACTGGTTGTGCCTAGGTCTATGCCGAGTTTAGGGGTAAATCGTGAAAGCATTACGCTAGAGTATAACAAAACTTTATCCACATTGTCTGGTATAGCCTATATGCTATACTTTAGAACCCATCTCAAATACAATCGCCAACCGGGTCATACTTCTTAGTGAGTCATTTAGACTCACTAAGAAGTATGACAGGCTTGACTGAACTAACATCCAAAATCCGGCTGCAAAATGCTTGCCACTCGTCAGCAGAGCTACTATGCCTCCTCGTGTCGCACATTTCTCGCTCGGATTTTGAATATTATTTCTAGTCATTCTATTTGAAATTGGTTCTAAATCCCTATGAAAACTAGTGAGACAAATAATTTAGGAAAGCGAATCGCAGACCTGCGTGAAGCAGCAGGAATGACCCAGACTGAGCTGGCTCGTAAGCTTAAGACTACTCAAAGTGCTGTGGCTCGCATTGAAGCTGGTAAGCAAAATATCTCAACCGATACTATAAAGAAGCTCTCCCGTGCTCTAGGACGTAATGTTTTATCCCTATCGGTTGGAAGTTTGAGTCTTGAGATCGTGGGAGGTAAAAAACTTCACGGCACTATTGAGACCAATACTTCAAAAAACGGTGCAGTGGGACTTTTGTGTGCCTCACTTTTAAATAAAGGTAAGACTACATTGCGTCGTATGCCACGCATCGAAGAGGTGCATCGCATCATTGAAGTTCTTGAATCCATTGGTACTAGTGTGGTGTGGCAAGGTAGTGACATAGTTATCACTCCGCCCAAGAAGCAACAACTTGAAAAAATAGATAAGGAAGCAGCGGTGAAGACCCGTAGCATCATAATGTTTATTGGTGCCCTCATGCATCGCTTTGATAAGTTTTCTCTCCCTCAGTCTGGTGGGTGCAAGCTTGGCAGTCGTACGGTACGACCGCATTTCTACGCTCTTGAGCATTTTGGAGTCGATATTAATACGACCGAAACTGCTTTTGAAGTGAAAGTTGCTCCCCGGAAAGCTAAAGAGAAGGAACGTGAGGTGATACTTTACGAATCTGGTGACACTGTCACCGAGAACGCTTTATTTGCAGCCGCTCTCACTCCAGGACGCACTGTTATCAAATACGCCACCTCTAACTACATGGTGCAGGAGGTGTGTGCTTTCTTGATGAAGGCTGGTGTATCTATAGAAGGAGTCGGCACCACTACTTTGATTGTCGATGGTCTAGCTGAGTTTGATATGAATATCGAATACACACTTTCTGAAGACCCGACAGACAGTATGTTCTTCTTAACCTCAGCTATTGTCACTAATTCAGCCATTACTATCACAAGGTGTCCTATCGACTTCTTGGAACTGGAACTTTTGGTACTAAAGAAGATGGGCTTTAAGTATGAGCAGAGCAAACCTTACCTGTCTGAAAATGGTTTGACCAAGTTAGTTGATATTAAGACAAAGCCGTCGAAACTCATTGCTCCACCGGAAAAGGTTCACTCTCGCCCATACCCTGGACTCAATGCTGATAACCTCCCCTTCTTTGCCGTAATAGCCACTCAGGCTGAAGGTCAGACTCTCATTCATGACTGGATGTATGAGAAGCGTGCTCTCTACTTCACTGAGCTTGATAAACTCGGCGGTGATACTCTCTTGGCTGATCCACACCGTATTTATATAAATGGCCGGACACCTCTTAAGGCTGCCGAGCTCATTTCCCCACCAGCCCTTCGTCCAGCTACAATTCTATTGATTGCGATGCTTGGTGCTGAGGGTCGTTCGGTCTTGCGTAACATCTACTCCATTAATCGTGGTTATGAGAAGTTGGTAGAGAGACTTTCGTCGCTGGGAGCGGAGATTAAATACATGGAGGAGTTTTAACAGTCTCTGAATTCAGTGGTATAGATGACTTTCCTTATCATCGATGATAAGGAGAGATACGAAATAGCGACGGCTTTGCCGTCGCTGTTTTTACACTTTACTCAGCCATATCTCTTATGTACCCTCTGGAGTTTGTACAACTGGCTCTGGTTCGCTTTCTTCAGTACTTTCGTCATCATTACTAGTTTCATCTACATTCGTGTCCTCTCCGCCATTTTGGACCTCTTTTAACTGTTCTTTCGGGTCCTCTTCTGTGTCGTTGGTTTCAGTGCCTGAATCGATAGTCTCTTCAGAAGTTTCTGGTGTTGATGACGCTGTGTCCTCCCCCTCGTCTACGTCTAGATTAGATGGTGTTGATGAAGCATTCTCTGTATCTGAGTTGTTATTCTGGTCTGAGTTATTGGTATTTTCTTCGGGCCGCGACTCTTGCTCAGTTGTATCTACATTTGCGCTGTTAAGCATTGCTTGTAGTTCTGTGGAAGTGACACAGACATCATCAAGACAAAGCTTTTCTGTCTGCACATACTTCGTTGTAAAGCTCTCCGCAAACCCAGCAAGTTTAGCGTAGATGTCCTTAACAGCAGACACAATAACAGCCAAGAATCCATTAGTATCTAGTCCACTAATCTCACCATCAGCATCGTAGGTCACAAGGTGCTTGTCAGTCAGGAAAGCTTCATCAGCAATGAATCCATAACGAGTACGGTCAGTATCGTCGTAGTTGTATATGAAAGAGACTGGATTAAGTTCTTGAAGTATAGATTCAGTAGATGTACTAAGAGAGAGTTCATTAATATCATGCTTCAATTCACGTACTGATGGAAGACAACTATCTGAACCACTGTTGTATACCACTTCACCAGTGGATGAGAGACAGAGTGATCCTGCGCCAGATGAGCCAGTGAGGCCTGAGAAGCCGACGGTGCCGGCGACGGAGAGTTTTTGGATTGGAGTGGTGGTGCCGATGCCGACGTTACCGGTGCTTGTTATGCGCATATATTCTGTACTACCAGCTCCATCTCGATAGATGTGGTTATTGAAGTCAGAGTAAAGACCTATGGTTCGGTGTCCTTGAAATTTTCCGTAAGCTGTGCCACTGTTCTGAAAATATAAAAAATTATACACGCCAGTACCGCTAGAATTAAAATTTAAGTATGAGTTTGCATCAGGACCTGTGGCACCAATGCGCACCTGTCCCCCGTATGTATCCAATAACATTTGCGGATTCGTTGTCCCAAACCCAATATTCCCACTTTCAAGCACTGTAAAGACTTCTGTACCTCCAGTTTCAAAGAGGTTGAGAATGTCGGTGGTGCCAGTCGTTTGTATAGATAGTTTTGAGGCCGGGGTGGTGGTGCCGATGCCGACGTTGCCACCGGTAAACCAGTATCCTCCAGAGAATCGAGTCCCGAATACGTTTGCAGTACTTACAGTAAAGTCAGCATCAGTTGAATCAGAAAGTGCAAAAGCTCCAGATGCCGATGCTATTGCTCGACGTCCAGCCGCAAGAGAATACTCGCCACTTGCAGTGTTTGAGCGCCCACCTAACACTGTTGCAAAACGATGTCCGGCGGTATTTGACAGGCCTCCTAAAATAGAGGCATAGTCTCCATTTGAAATGAGGTTACTTCCTCCTCCGACTATTAAAGCTCTAGAACCTGTGTATGTTGCCCCACCATCATCAATAGTATTTGAACTTCCTGCAAGGATCGCAGCATATGAACTATTGGCATCAATAGTGTTTGTACTACCTCCTACTATTGCAGCATAGTCAGCATGTAAGTCGTTGTTGAATCCACCAGGGATAATAGAGTAACTACCGGTTATATTATTGTCATCACCTCCTCCGATAAATGAAAAAATTTCCGATGCACCTGTAATGGTATTTTGTCTTCCGCTAAAAATTCCAGCACGACCAGCGGAGATAAGGTTATAGGAACCGCCACCAATAATCGAATGTCCATTAACGTTGTATTTAATGAAGTTATGTCCTCCACCAACAATTGAACCTGCGAGTTGATTGTTAATGTTGTCATATCCACCAGATATAACTGTAACGTCCGCACTACCATCAACATATCCGGTGTCTGCTGCCCAGTCGGTTGGAGTGAAGTCGTTATAGTGTGGAAGTGTTGTTGTTCCAATAAGGTTTTGTCCCACAGTGCTTCCTCCACCTCCGATTACTCCTGAAGTTATTCCAGAACCTATTATATTGTTGTCAGTATTTACGGCAAAGTTATTGAATGTTGAGTTTCCTTGAATAACAATACCCCCTATAGAAATATCGCCAGCAAATGTTGAAGTTACTGTGGAGGATGAGGTATGAATATATTGCGCAGTAATTGAACCAGCAACAGAAAGTTTTGAACTTGGCGTGGTGGTGCCGATGCCGACGTTACCTTCTACTATTAATCCATTCGTTGGTGCCGCCGTGGTGTCGTACCCTGACCCAAAACTTCCCCCGCCACTTACACTTAGTCTACTTCCGGGTGCTGTTTCACCGAGTCCGACATTACCCCCAAAATAACTTTTATTGGTGGATGCTGTATATATAGCAAATTGATTTGTTCCTAATGTTAAAGGTCCAACATATACCCCGTAATTATTTACAACTGAACCAGCGCCTCCAGAATCGCGCACGCGAACACCATATAGATTAGTAACTGTGCCAGCTGCCACTTCGGGTGAGGCGAAAAATCCGTACATATTGGTGACCGTCCCCGAGCTCGTATAACGTGGACTGAACTGGAATCCAGCATAGTGATCGAAATTGCCAGTCCCGGACAATGTCGCACGAGCATCGAAGCTGTTGTACCCGATATCTCCCGAACGAGTCACTGTAGACGAATCCGAGAAGGCGTGTCCGTTGCCCGAAATCGTATCATTGACATTTCGACTAACTAAAATTTGTGCATCGTCACTGTTATTTACTGTTCCGTTTCCCACTTGTAATGGAACGAGAGGACTGTGCGTCCCGATACCGACATTCCCACTCTCCAGCACTGTAAATACCTTCTGACCTCCAGTTTCAAAGAGGTTTAGAATGTCAGTGGTGCCGGTGGTTTGTATAGATAGTTTTGAGGCTGGCGTGGTGGTGCCGATGCCGACGTTGCCGGTCGACATGTCAAAGGTAACTTTGTCAGCATAACTACTATCTGAAAAGACAATACTGTTGGCGGCGCTACTGAATTCCATCCCGAGCGTTGACCTTAAGTAACCCTTGCTCGCAGTGAATGCGGAAATGTAGTCGGAGTTATTAGTTGCCCAAGCTCGAAGATATTTACCGTTGTATGAACCAATACCATTCGTGTCAATCGCTCCATATGCATTAGCAGGAAAGCTACCATTAGCTGTTCCGTCATAGACTCGGAGTCCTAGTGACCCTGTTTCCACGGCATCACTGTTTATAATCACTGCGTTACCAGGTCCTGCATTAAGTTTTGTGAATGTGCCTTGGTCGGCAATTAGCCAGTGATAAGCATCAATCGCATTATATGCAATCATTTGTCCAAGAGCATTTAAGCCAAATAGACCATCGCGAGTACCGTCGTGTTGTTTCCACTCGATATATCGTCTTTGAGTAGCCGTATCACCTGCCTTGAGCGTGATTGCTCCCCAAAAATTCTCGTCTACAGGTGATTCAACCAGGATTCCTCGCCAAGTACTAGACTCCTGTTCTACGCCAATGATATGCAAAGGGGCACTCGGACTCGTTGTCCCAATCCCAATACGGTTTGTACTCGAATCAATAAATAGCGTACTTGAATCAAAGTTAAGGTCAGCTCCATTAGTATCAAGGTCAAAGGTAGTTGTGGTATCAACTGTAAGGGCATTAGCGAACTTATTAAAATCAAGGGAGTTGTCAGTAATACTGGTAGCTCCTATGGTGGTGGTTGAAACAACACCATTAGCATCAGTCGTTAAAACACCACCTGCGAGAGAAGATAGAGTCAGTGTAGATAATGAAGTGTTGCCAGAGACAGTGAGGAGACCAGTACTAACTGATGCTGCTAGTGAATCAGAAAGACCATCTACTGAATCCTCAATAGAGCTGTGGGTAGCATTTACCTGAGCATCAAAGAGAGTTTGAGAAACATAATCATTGTTGCTTGAAGAACTACCACCTCCACCACTCTCACGTACTGTCTCACGGATAATGGTGGTAGGGTTAGTAACGTATTCGTTGGTGACGTAGGTGGGTGACTCCTTGATGATTTGGGTGGTAGTTGTGGCAGTATTGGTTGGTTCAGGTTGAGTGACAGTAGGTTGTACAGTGTTATCTATTGTACTAGTGGAGTTTGTTAGTGTTATCTCTGCTTTTTCTTCACAAGTCACCCCAACAATTGAGATTAAACCGCACCAAAAGGTACGAAATAAGCCATCTTCAGCGTAGGCTGGACGGACGTTAGATACAAACAAGAAAACTACAATAAAACAGATGACCGCGACTTTCTTAGTGAGCGGAGTTACCCTCTGTCTCTCGGCTCCGTATAACATACTTAGGTTATATTATAAGCCACAAATCTGTTTAAGGGGATAGTGAATGGGTATAATTCTTTGATTTTTCAATAGATATTTTGATTGTTTTTACGTATCCACTAGACTCTATCCACTATTCCCTATACCCTAGTAACTATGTACGTAATCCAAGTTTCTCCGCTTTTAAAGGGTGCCAATCTAGAATCTTTAACTTATTTCTCCTCAGTGCCGTATGAGCTTGGGACCCTGCTCCGTATTCCTGTCAGAAACAGTGAAGTTACCGGCATGGTATTGTCTGTGAAGCCAGTGTCGGCAGCGCGGACCGCAGTTCGTGCTGCCACCTTCTCGCTTAGACGTTTACCTGAGCAAACCGGGAACGCAAGTTTGTCGCCACTCCTCATTAAGACCGCCACGGCTTTGATGGATGAAGTACCAGCTAGTTTTGGTTCAATCCTTTTTTCACTTTTGCCACCGGAAGTGCGTGAAGGTAGTGAGCAATACCCTTTTGCGCCTGAGAGTACTAGTGAAAAAAATGACGCCACAGTATCAATGATTACCGCTGTTACTGAAGAACGGTGGCGTACCTATAAGAGTCGAGTGCGTGAAGCTTTTGCACACCGCGGGTCTGTGCTTTTTGTGTCTCCTACCGCCAGAGCGGCGGCAAGCGCTGCTGAGAGACTCCTTCCTGGCATTAAAGACAGAGCTATTATTTTTTCCCCAGCTTTAACAGCAAAAAGTTTAAGAAAGGCTTTTCAAAGTGTCACTGACCTTTCCACCTCCAAGCTCATTATCACTACTCCAGGATATGCCTTTCTCGACCGTCACGACATCACGGACATTATTATTGATGAGAGCCGTAGTCAGCACTATCGTGCCCGTACTAGGCCATACCTAGATTATAAGCAGGCGCTGATTAAGATGGCGTCTATCGGAGGACGAAACGTTCTCTTAGGTGACCTACTCCACAAAGCCGAGGATGAATACAAGAGAAGGGCAGAAGAGTATATGACCGAAGGTGAGGAGCAACTAAGGGTAGCCTTTCCAAACACGGTAAAGCTATTAGTAGCAAAAGATAAAGCTACCGGAGATTCGGCCTTTGAGCTGATTGCACCTGAATCAAAGGCGGCACTAACGAAGACTTTAAAAGAGCGAAAGAGTGCCTTTGTATATGCGGCCAGACGCGGACTGGCACCGGTGGTGGCTTGTGGGGACTGCGGACATATCTTTCGCTGTCCTCACTCCGGTACCCCTTACTCACTCTTCCGTACTTTTAAGGATGGCGAAGAAAAGCGCTGGTTTCTTTCTTCCGTATCGGGACGTCGGGTTAAGGCGGCGGATAATTGTTCAGAGTGCGGTTCTTGGCGTCTTAAAGAACGTGGGATTGGTATTCAATATATTGAAGAAGAACTGAAGAAACACTTCCCTCCTGAGAAGATATTTATCTTTGACCACAGCACGGCTTCCACCGCCAGAAAGGCTGCTACTATCATTGGAGATTTTTATGAAGAGAAAGGTGCAATACTCATTGGAACTGCTATGGCTATTCCCTACCTTGAAAAGCCAGTTTCACTTGGCTTGGTTACTTCATTGGACGCAGCAAGAGCCGTACCAACTTGGCGGGTAGATGAGGATTGTCTGGCACTCTTATTAACACTGCGTGAAAATGTGGAAGAGGAATTAATTATCCAGAGTCGTAGTGAGCCAGATGAACTAATGGATTATTTACGCAAAGGTCAAATCAATAACTTCTTCAATGATGAACTTAAGCTACGTGAGGAGATTGGCTATCCGCCTTTTTCTCACTTGATTCACCTCACTATGAAAGGAAAGGAGGAAGCCGTGAAAACTTTAGAGAATGAAGTCGGTACACTCCTGTCTGACTTCAACTTCTCTTTCTATAGTTCACCTGATTCGACAACAGAAAGTACCACTCGTTATGCCTTGCTTCGAATCAGTAACGAAAAGTGGCCAAACAAAGAGTTGATGGAGGTGTTGCGCAGTCTTCCACTATCGGTAAAGGTGGAAGTGAATCCAGACCGGTTGGTTTAGACTAAGTGGCAGGTTTCAGTGTATAGGTTATAGTACAATTCTTCCAAAAGGTCAGGTTATATAATATATGTCAAAACTAGTTGCAGAAAACCACCAAGCCCTCCACTCAATTTCCGAGTCTGTTACCGAAGAGGAGTTTAGTGATGGGACGGTTAAGAAACTGATTAAAAAAATGCGTGATGCCCTTCACTCCTATAACGTGGATGGCTATGTTGGTGTGGCTATTGCGGCACCACAGATTGGAGTTGCTAAGCGGGTTTTTCTGGTGGAGGACCAGAGCAAAGACAGAGATGATGCTCTACCCTTCTTAGTAGCTATTAATCCGGAAATCATAAAGTTTTCTAAGAAGACCAACGTGGTTGGTGAAGGGTGTCTTTCTGTACCAGAACGCTATGGTGCGGTGAAGCGCCACAGCAACGTGACCCTAAGAGCCACGAATGAAAATGGCGAGGTCTATGAGCGTGGTGCGGGAGGCCTTTTGGCGCAGATATTCCAGCACGAATGTGATCACCTAGACGGCACATTATTTGTTGATAGAGCCGAGCAGGTCTGGACTAAGAAGGAGGCAGATGAACTGCCACTACGTGAAGCAAATTCTTAATTATGGATAAACCACCTATTTCAAAAGATTTTCCAGATTGTTTTTATCGGGTAACTGTTAAAGGTCTGTGTGTGCAAGATGGTAAGTTACTCATGATACGTGAGTCGGAAAAACTAAGTGGTGGTAACTGGGAGTTACCAGGTGGAGGGCTTGATTTTGGCAGTGATATTAAGTCCGACTTTTCTCGTGAGGTTGAAGAAGAAATGGGACTAACTGTCGCTAAAATGTCTGAGAAACCCATATATATATGGACTTGGAAATATCAGAATCGTCGAGACCTCCAATGGTTTTATGCTTGTGTTTTAGCCTTTAGAGTAGAGTTTGATAATCTAAATATCCGACCGAGTGAAGAGTGCGAAGCAATTGAGTTTTTCTCCGAGGAAGAAATAAAGAGTTTAGGACTAAGTGGACAGATGACTCCGTTGCCAGACATTTTTAAAGCTGAAGACTTTAATGAACCTTTCTAAGCTAAATATATTATGAAGTTTATTTTTTTTGGTACCCCAGATGTAGCTAAAGAAACGTTACAACACTTGGTTGAAAACGATTTGTCGCCGGTTGCTGTCGTTACTAACCCCGATGCGCCAAAAGGACGGGGTCATATAATGACCGCCTCGCCGGTTAAGGAATATGCTCAGAATGAAGGGTTGCCCATTCTTACTCCAGACTCACTGAACGAGGAGTTTATGAAGGAGGTCGGCGCCTTTGGCGCCGACCTCGCTATCGTCGTTGCCTATGGCAAGATTTTACCTGAGGCTCTGATTAATTCATTCCCACAGGGTGTTCTTAACATCCACTACTCTCTCCTACCACGTTGGCGCGGAGCAGCGCCGGTAGAATACGCACTTTTAAATAACGATCAGGAGACCGGCGTCACCATCCAAAAGATGATAAAGGAGCTTGATGCTGGAGACATTGTGGCTACACAGAGCTTGGCGATAGGAGAGAACGATACCACTAAGACTCTGCGCCCACGACTAATCAAGCTCGGTGCTGAACTTTTGGTGGAGACTCTCCCCCGCTACCTAGCTGGCGAAACAGTACCGACTCCACAAGAAGGAAGTGAAATTACCTTTGCCCCTAAACTAAAGAAAGAAGCCGGTGAAATAAACTTAGACGATGGCTCACAGTTAAACTGGAATAAGTATCGTGCATTCGCGGTCTGGCCAGGTACTTACTTTTTTAAGGATGGTAAACGGTACAAAGTAACAGACGCCTCATTCAAGGACGGAGTCTTTCAGATAGAAAAAGTGATTCCTGAGGGTGGACGAGAGATTGATTGGATTAGTGTTTAGCGTCCAAATCTCATCATCTCCTTAACCTTACGTGCACCACGCTTCATTAGAGTTTCCTTCTTGCCTTGTTGGCTTTGGAGTTCGTTATATAACTCAGCACGTACGTCATCAATTGCTTTTTCGAAGCTGTCAGCAGTAGCTTCAGCGCGATATAGTTTGCCGTTTATTTCTAAATTAACTTCCGCACGATGAATTTCTCCACTTTGATGATGGTTGGTAATTCTCTCAAACTCCAGGTCGCATATTGCTGGTGCATCACCTATGAATTTTTCCAAGGTAGAAAGCTTGTTTTCAGCGATGTCTTTCAGTTGGTCACTTATTTCAGTGTTTGTGATTTTAAAGTTGATCATTGGCAATGACATAGTTTTTTATACTTATACTTTTAAAACGTCGAACACTTTTGTTGGTGAACGGTGTCCACTCACCAACTTCACTTGGCCAAAGTCTATTTTGAATTCTTCCGCTAATATCTGCCTGAGGCGAACGTTGGCCAAGTTGCGTTCCTTTGGTTCTCTTACCTTGATACGGTAAATAGTTGGACTTTCTTTCTCAATTACCTCTTTTCTTGAGCCGGGTGTGACATAGACTTTAATGTACATAATTCTTTTTTAGGTATTCAATTATGTCGTCTGACTCATACATCTCCACCTCCTTCTTATTGTCCACAAGATAAGGTACTTGTTTTTTTCCACCTCGCTCGATTAGGTCCTCGGCGTGTTCTGGGACGGTGGCAATGTCACGCAGGGTGAGTGCGATGGAATGACTATCAGCAAATTCCTGAACCATCCGGCAATAGAAGCAACTTGGTTTGTGGTACAAGATGAGCATAGTTACGGTGAGGCAGGTGTTTCGATTTCCTCGGTCGAGGACGGCGCGTGGGCCTTAGTTATTATTAAATAAGCACCGACGAAAACTATGATGAAGGAGAGACCGAGTAATGCGTAGGCATTTCTCATATACAAGCATTATATCATAAAAGAAAATCACCCAAACCTTGTGAGTCGAGCGATTATGATTTATTTCTGTGCTAGAAAATCATCTGGGTCTATGTGTGCCTGTTTCAAGATTGCTCGCAAAGTACCCTCTGGCATGTCGCCACGGTGACGAGGGACAGTCGTGTATAGATTATCCTTTTCGCAGTACCATATTTCATGACTACCTTTAGCTTCTCTAAAAAATTTAAAACCAAACAAGGCTAGACGTTTTGCAATAATTCGATATTTGAATCCTGCCAGCTTGCCCATACTAATTTAGTATAATTGATTCTACTAAACTGTAACGCGCGTTGGATAAAAGATTCTCTCTCCACGCTCTGACTTTTTTGCGCCTTGTGCTCGAAGTAATACCTTCGCTACATCTTTCGCAACTAAAACTACCTCCTCAAAGGTTTTTCCTTGAGCAACTAAGCCCTGCACGTCGTTACTTGTGGCTACAAAGTAACCTTCAGGTAGACGTTCAATATCCAAATTGATATCCACAATTTTTTTCATTATTAAAATCATACCACACTAAACTAGAGTGGCCAAATTTGTCTTAATAAAATAAGTTGAACATTCTTCCTTGTGGTCACATTTGGCACTTTGGGCAAAAATGAGTGCCCCGGCCAGCAACTCTAGTCTTTTCTATGATGGATTGGCACCTATAGCAAGGTAGCCCTTGGCGCGAAAAAACCAGCAAATGGCTACTGTGCCCACCTGCCTGTCCTTCTGTGTCGGCAAAGCTTTGAAAGGTGGTACCACCATTTTTGATGGCTTCTTCCAGGACCTCCTTGGAGGCTTTGGCTAAGCGGGTCGACTCGCTCTTCGTTAAAGTGTTAGCTCGGCGGTCCGGTCGAATCCGGGCCTTGAAGAGAGCCTCGTCCACATAAATGTTACCGAGACCAGCTACGAAAGATTGGTCAAGTAGAATGGCTTTTATCAGTGCATTCTTTTTCGTTAGCTTGGCCACAAAGTCTTTCGAGTCAAAATTGTCTGCAATCGGCTCTGGTCCAAACTTAAGCATTGCCGCTGAAAGTCCCTCTTCGTCGGTGAGACGCAGGTAACCAAACAGTCTCATATCATTGAAATACAGAGTACTACCACCAACAAAGTGAATAGCGACACGGGTGTGTCTGCCGGGAAATTTTGCTGTATCACGATGTGAGGCAGTGTGTCCACCGCCACCAGAGAGCTTCCCCGTCTTGTCCGTGAAAAAGAATTGACCGGTCATCTTTAGATGTGCCAACATAAACAAGTTTTTCTGTCCGGAGAATTTAAAGATGAGTAACTTCCCTATTCTCTCGATATCAGATATCTTCAAGCCGATTAACCTATTAGCAAAACTAGAGTCACGGCTGACTGATTTCGGGTGTAGTATATCCACTGCAGAGATTTTCTTCCCCTTAAGCTTGTTCCATAACTGGACTCGTACTGTTTCAACTTCTGGTAATTCAGGCATAGCAATAAAATGAAATCAACTTCCTATCCGTCGTTCTTGTACATACCCATGCTATCATTTATTTAATGAATGAGGATAGTGTCAATAATTTTGACTTAGAGGGAGTTACTCGCACGGTAACATACAACAAAAATGAACGTTTGAGTCTTTTACGTTCACTGACTCTACCGGAACGGAGTGCCGTTTTTAATAACCTCTCCCCAAAAGTCCGAGAAGTAGTAACTGACTCTTTGACTTTCAATGAAGTGTTGGAAATACTGGACCATCTGGACCCCCTCCGAGTACATCAAATTCTTTTCAAGATGAGAGATAAGAAGCGGAAGGCTCGATTCCTGTCTAGACTTAAGAGTGACCGTTTTGAAAAGACCGAGTATTTTCTCCAATTTCATCCTGAAGCATCTTTAACACTATTCCACCTCAACTATCTCTATCTTTCTGAAGACACTACTGTCGGCGATACGGCAAACATTATTGAGAATCACCTTAGAACCACTGGAAAAATTCCAGCTATTTTGGTTTCAAAAGGTGGCAAGTTAACTGGTGAAGTATCGCTCGGAACTCTAGTACGTGAGCGAAACACAAACAAGTTAAGAAACTACGTTAGACCAGTTAGTTCTGTTGCCTACAATACGGACCGAGACAAGGTGTTGGGATTATTTCAATCTACTCCCCATGAAAAAGTAGTGGTTACTGATAGTGACGGCAGTGTCCTCGGGGTTATTTACTCTGATGATGTGATTGACTTGCTCGACTCACAACCAGCGGCTACCTTGTATTCTTTTGCTGGAGTAGAAGCTAGTGAAAGACCTTTCGATGCTGTTCTAGACAAGGTACGTGGTCGTTATCGTTGGCTTGTGGTCAACTTAGGGACATGTTTCTTAGCTGGGGGAGCGGTCTCTTTATTTGGAGAGACTATCAATCAATTTGTGGCTCTGGCAATATTTATGCCAATGATTGCCGGTATGGGAGGTAACACTAGCAATCAGACTTTTGCCATTATGATTCGCGGTATCGCAACTGGTGAGATTTCTTTAAGTAATAGTTACCCTGCAATGATTCGAGAAATGGGGGCTGCTGCTATCAACGGAGTACTGGTTGCACTGATGATGGTCCCGATTGCTCTCCTTTTTGGACTTAGTCTTTCTATCGCTTTAATTGCTGGAGTAGCGATAGTGTTTAATATGACGATAGGAGGTTTCTTCGGTACTTTAGTTCCTCTGATACTAAAGTATTTTGGGAAAGACCCAGCTACTTCGGCCGGTATCTTTATTTCTACCGCTACAGATGTATTAGGATTGTTATTCTTCTTAGGTCTGGCCACTATTGTTTTATTATAATTTTGTTACTTATGAATATTTCAAAACCAATCAAATTTTTTATCGCACTGGCCCTACCTTTGTCAGCTGGTTTTCTTGGATCACTATTCACAATGCCAGCTATCGATTCATGGTATCGCCTTCTTGAAAGGCCAGCTTTTGCGCCACCTGACTTCGTATTTGGTCCGGTCTGGACCACTTTGTACATAATGATGGGGGTTGCTGCCTATTTGGTTTGGAAAGATGGGCTTTCAAGTGGGCGGGTACGAATGGCACTGTTAATCTTTTTACTTCAATTGTCGCTAAATAGTGCCTGGTCCATCTTTTTCTTTGGACTACAAAGCCCTATATCTGGTCTTTATATTATCGGAGCACTATGGACAGCAATTGTTTTGAATATCTTTTTGTTCGCGCGAGTGTCCAGGGCGGCGGCGTGGTTACTCGTCCCTTATCTTCTTTGGGTATCATTCGCAAGTTACCTCAACTACTCAATCTGGATGCTTAATTAATTTATGGGGGTGAAAGTTAAAAAGGTAGTGAAGGTAAGCGACAAAATGCAGAGGGGTTATAAATATGAACTCACTGCACCGGTTGGAAAAAATTTTGACCCAGAATTCAAACCCGAGCTCACTCCCGAAGAGATGTTGAAGCTTGGAGTGTTTGGTGGTGTCTATATGCGTGATTGTACAAAGGAGTTTCCTGCGTCTTGGTTTAAAGGAGCGAAGTTATCGCCACGCTCTGACAATAAGCCACTTAAAGAATTAAATTATTTCGGCAAGAATGCCAGTCAGCCACTCCGTGTCTGGATACAGAAAGGATGGATATACAAAGACGACCCAAGAGGTTGGTTTCAGTGGTATTGTCGCTATTACATGGGTCGTCGGTTAGAAAAGGAAGATGCTCGGCAAATAAAAAGATGGAAAGCTATCAAACGACACATTGCACAAATACAGAAAAATTGTAGAGCCGGTGACGAGTTTTGTCGCCCACGTCAACGTCAAGCCGTTTTGCATTGGGCATACGATAGTCGGAAGATATAAAAAATCGCCCGCCCCGAGAGTATCGGGACGAGCGGGACGTAGCTCTTGCTACGCGGCGGGCTGGCGGGTGACGGAGCCGTCGCCCTGCTGCCGCTGATGGTCGGTGGCGCCGTTCATGGTGCGGGCCGTCTGCAGGTCGGCGCCCTGGACGAATGCCGGATCGATACCTTCGGCCCTGGTGCTGTCCGGCACGCCGTGCAGATTGCCAGCGTCGTCGAGCATGTTGAGCTGGTTGTCGATATCGTCGCTCAGTTCGCCGTGTTTGCGGTAGGAGGCGATCTGCGCCTTGATGGCGATGTCGGCCTGTTCCAGAAACGGCATGACCTGTCCGACGTAGGCGCTGGTGTCGCTGGCCTGGACATCGATCATCTTGTTGAGCAACGATTCGCTGATGCTGAGGATCTTGTCGGCGGGCACCTTGATCGTGGCGTCTTCGGCGATGCGCTTGGCAAGCGGGACGGACGACGGATTCATGATGTCGATGCCGGCGATGCGCTGGGCAAAAACAGCATGAAAGGGCAAAAAGCTCGTATGGATGTTGGTCTTCGACATGAAAGAACTTCCTCTTTTCATCTTAGGGGCCAATCCCCTAAGTCACAATACCTTAACCCAGCTTACCAAATTTGTCAATAGTCTTGTTTCACCCCTATCTCATATTAGGTAGGTAACACAAAACCACCCTAAGGTGGTTCGTGGAGCAGTTAGTCTAAGATAGTGCGGACTATCTCTAGTAGAACTAATAGCTCTAAGAGTCTGTTTGTCATAAACAGGTGTCATGGCTAACACATTACATACCCGCACTCCTTACTCAAGGGAGTGCTTAAATAGAATACCACTTTAGGGATGGGGTAGGATTCTATGATTCTCCGTCTTTTGAAGAAAATGGTGAAGGTATTCCCACCTTCTCATAGAGAATATGGTTTAGTGAAGTTAATGTTTTTGCAATCGACTCATTCAGTACCTGTTATCTACAACAGAAAACCTAATATTACTTATTCTGAGTTTTCTCTCGATGCTTCCTTAGGGCATCTTCAACTACTGAATGTAGTGCCTGAGCAGCCTCTAGAGGCATCACAACTTTGGACAATACCTGGTTGTTCGGATTCTCTGCTCCAAGCGGTCGTGCGTAAAAAGTGAATAATCCCATTAGTGAGCCATTGGGCTGAGGTTGAATCTCAAATCTATAAGATTGGCATGCAACCATCATTTCATAATTTTCTTGATTTTTCATACTGTCCCAGTATAGCACTTGCCATATTGGGTAATATGTTTTATTGTGTAGATCAACACCATAACTGAATCCGCAATAAAACCACCGTCATTCTCCGGTTCATCCTTTTTGGGTATTACTGAAGCGCTCATCGCTTTCTTCAACAGTTCATAGAAGGGTTAGATATAGATTATATATACCTGAGTTTTGCACACTTTGCTAGTGGCGGTGACAGCGACAGTAGAGTAAAATGTAAGTAATAAAAACAGCCTCACTATTCACATCACCATTGTGCGAGTTATGTTTCCGCTCGTACTCGGCAACTTCGCCATTAAGGCATGTTGGCCAGGCACCCTTTCGTCCCGTGAAGTCAGATTGGGCATAGTGTGGAATAACGATGTGAAGACCAGGGCTGTTTTTTGTTGGTTACTAAAAAAACACCAACAGTACTTTGCGCGGCGCTAGACAAGACTTCGGTCCGAAAATAAAAAACTTTCCGTGCCGTCACCTAGTCCTAGTAGTAGCTAGGACAGAATGATTTTATTCACCTTGTCCTAGCACCGTGCAAAATTCTTTTAGTGCTTTTTTACGATGCTAATAAACCGCGCCCCCTTTCACTTAAGTGGTCCAAACTTCTACTAAAGTAGGACGGGGAATTTCTTAAATTGTCGAAGTGCCCCTTTATTATACATGCTCATAAAAAATAGACAAATCCCCCCCACACACCTCTCTAGGGGATGGTGGTGGTCTTGTTTTTGGTCAATATTTGCGTTTAACCACGTCGCATATATAGGAATACCACTATAAGAAAAGCAAATGTAATTGCCGACAGGAGTGGAAAAGTCACAAATCCAAATTCATTAATGACTTTAACAGCACAGTCTGCGTTGCTACCGTCAATCAGGCATGGTGCAAAACCACTTTCTCGTACTGCAGGTGGAATGAGTTGGTAGATATATTGGTAAACAGCGACCACTAGACCAAATATAGATAGTGCAATTGCGTACACCGGAAAGCGTATAGTATCCCCTGCCTTGAAGGCTAGAAGAACCATCAAAGCTTGAGGGTAGATAGCAATGCGTTGGAGCCAACACATCGAACATGGTACAAACTTAAAGTATTCTGAGTAGAGTAGTGTCAAAGCTACGGTGCCAATTGTAGTGAGCATCACTACTGGCCACATGGCCTCCTTTACCCTGTCACCGAAGTACTTTCCTTTATATACAAAGTAGTCAACATAGAGTGCTATGGTTAATGCGCCAAGAGCGAGCCCTCCTACAGCCAGTACAAAATTTAAAGTTGGAAGTATATACATATTCGTAATATTAACTGTATTGAGGTTGTTTGTGCAAATACAGTTTCTTAACAAGAGATTGTCCTTATTCTCTTATGGCAATATATCTTTTCTTCCAAGCACTCTGGAATTGTTCAATTGAGATAGAGCCGTTTCCGGACTTTTCAGCGGGGTCATTGTAATAAACCTTTTCATCCTCTACTCCAGTCACAATCACGAGGTGAGGAATCGGATTGGTCGGCTGGAAAGTATAATGAACTGACACCATCACTGGTCCCTCTTCAAGAGCTGTCTCAAGTTTAGAAAAGGCAACGTTCATAGACTGGTCAGTCATATAAACTGCTTCGCCAGAAAGACCGTAGTTCTTTGCGAGTCCGATAAGGCCAGCGTGCGACCAGCCAGCATCTGATACGTAAGCGTTAGCGGCGATTCCCTCCTCTAATAAACCATCAACAGTTATTTCACCTGGCTTATAAAAATCAATTAGCATCGCCAGACTCGCTATACCACAGCCTATCTTGCGCCATCCTGGAGCACTGATATCAGTAAACTGAGAGTAGAAAGGTACGGTGTATGTTGACTGATTCTTGGCTTTAGACTGTACGGTAGTCGCAGTTACTTCAACGTCTGCTTCAGTGTCTATTTCTTCGTCAATTTCTGAGCTTGGCTCAGCCATGGTTTCGGACCCTTCTGTATTCAAATCTTCTGATTGTGCCAAGCTCGGCTCACTAATACTAGAAGTTGTTTCTTGTACATATGTGTCTTCAGACACCTCTTTTACATAAGAGATGCTATTAGATGCGCCGTAGGCGATACTATAAATTGTTATCCCAGAAACGGCAGTTAGAGTGATGGTAAGAATATGTATGTACTTCAAAGCCCCACCATTTTACTATGCTACAGCTATTGCTTGTAAGTAACTGTTGTGGTGTAAAAATTATTAGTCTTTTACTATAACCTTGGTACCTACATCTGCCCATTCATAAAGTTTGCGGGCCATGTCAGATGGTAGGTTCACACAACCGTGTGAGTAACGTGAGCCAAAGCTAGTATGCCAATATGCACCGTGTATCACAGCCCCTCCACTGGTGAAGTATAAGTTCCAAGGGACACCGGGCAAGTCGTAGTATTGATCTGACGGCAGTCCTGGTAATGGTCCTTGCATATATCGACTTGGAGTTTTTCTGAAGATAGTAAAGGTGCCACGTGGAGTTGGAGTGAGTTCTAGTCCCGTAGAGATGTCTGTTTCCATAAACAACTCTCCATTTTCATACGCATAGAGTTTTTGTTCGCCTCGATCCACAGTAATTTCTTTATTGGTACTGGTTGCATGATCACCGTCCTCAATAGTTTTTATCCCCTCGTCTAATAGAACCTCAACATAATCAGCCGACACATACCAGTCACTCGTTACCCTTTCTGGATAGCGAAGCCACTCATCAAAGACAATCTTAAACCAAGTCTCTCCGTCTCGAGATACTTTTCCGTCAACTTTCAGTACGATGTCGTTTCTTAAATGTGACACGACCGGATAGTCGGTCCCAGGGCCAGAGCGGACATTCAAGCACTCACCTCCAAAGTGTGGTCCACACCCATTGGTTACCTCCACATATTCGAACAATACTTTTTCTACCGGCAGTGTCTCTCCTGTATCGCTGGACGTAGCTGAACTAATAATTACAACTTCCTCATCTTGAAGAAATGGTGAAGGTGGTGCTGTGTAGTAACTTTCTGCGTCAGGTTGGTTGTTATCATTTGATTGTTTATTGTATTCAATTGTACCGGTGACAAACATCCAGAGACCAAACAAAACAATGCTAGCCAGCAATAACAAGGCTCCGGTCAGTGACCAAGTTACTCTACGGTGATGTTTTTTAGTGACAGTCATACTTATATATAGAGTATATAAGCATAGAATATGGTTATGCAATAATGGCAGATTGTTAAATTGGCCGTACGCTATAATTTATTGATGAAAAACTCATCATTAGAGTTAAAGGTACAAGCTCTAAATGAGCTACAAAAGCGGGTAGAAAAACTACAAATTAAATCTAAATCAAAGAAGGTAGATATTGGTGACGATTTTATTAGTATAGAAGTTGAGAAGTCACAGGCCACCTTCAAGAGAATTAAGGTGCCGGGAGAGCGTGATATTGGTCATGGTGAATTTTTCCTTCTCTTAAACATTACTGCTCTGAAGGAAGATGTATATATTCCCCTCTCTATTGCTTCAGGAAAGAAAACCACCGGCTTCATGTATCACATCGAAGGAACGGCTGAGGGAGACATATACACCACCACCCTTACTGGTAGAGGTAAAGGTATAACCAAAATCACTCTCGGGACACTGCTTTACGCGAAGATTCCGGCTGGGAAAACTGCAGAATTCCGTATGCTGATAGAGGTGCGAGGAAGCACCAGCAAAGAATTTAAGGTGGTAATCAACCGAGTTAACTACAAACTAGACCCAACTGACGCTAGGTATAAACGCCTGGATGTAGAGATTGATTCAAAACTACTAAAATTTTTATAATGTGAAGTTCAAGCTTCTTTTTGTGCTCGAAATATCACATTTATTAGCAGTGCAAAGATAGCCCCAATAATGAATGTCCACTGTAGTGAGACGTGTAGTGAAAGCACTATAATTACAGCTAGTGCCAATACTCTACCTATATGGACAGCTGTCTCACGTAATACAGTAAATTCATCTACATAGCGCCCTTGGTCAGATGACATATCGTACAGTATTGTTTCAATCGGTGTCTGGGTAAAAATTTTCACAACATTGTGATATAGACCCACAAAGAATATTTCTACCACTGATAGTACAAACACTTTAATAATCCACCCTACCGCATACAAAATACTTCCGACTTGAAAGGTTTTTATTTCGTTTAGTTTCTTGGTATCTAATAGGTATCCAAGGGTAAGTTGTAGTGTCATGGTAATACCTGCTACTAAAGCTGTTATGGCGCCAATTTCCAAAACGTTTCCACTAAAAGTTATATATAGGAAGATTGGCCAGACAATTATTGAGAAAGTAGCTTCAGCACCAAGAGCCACAAAGCCCAACATTGTGTTTCCATACTTTTTGCTAAAAAGTTGCCTCCATGTCTGCGCAAAAGTCCAAGTAAATTTCTCATTAGTGTTTGGAACAAAGCCGTAGGAAACAGTAGCTATTACTAGAAGTACTGTAACAACAAAGAATAGAGTATCGTAGCCAAAACTCGAGATTATGTAGCCTGCAATAAGTGGTCCAGCCACAGCCATGAGTGCGATTGTTGCATATGTTAGTCCGACCGAGCTACCACGGTGTCCAGTTCTAGTAAAAACTGTGAAGCTCACGTGATACGGTACCCAGTGAAAGATACGAAAGAGTAAAAGGGCTGGTATTATGCCTAGTATCGTCAATTTAATGTTTTCTGCATTAGAAAAGTACAGTAATGTAAATGTAATTACACTGAATCCTCCACTCAGGATTAAAGCATTGCGAAATCCTATATGGTTCATTATTTGCATGCATGGTACTAAGAGGAAAATGTATGCAATTGATATAATCGTATAAAAGGCTCCTACAGCGAGAAAGTTTTCATTTAGTACTGTAAACAAGAATATTGGTAGAAAAATACCCATTAGTGCAGATGCTGTGCCATGCACTAGTCGTTCAGCTATAAATAAACGGATAAATCCACCGTCTTGCTGGAATACTTTAAACATTTACTTAGTATATATGAACTAGCGATAGTACTTTTTCATTTTTCCACGTCTTTATCTGACTTTGTTCACTTAAGTACCTAAATGTGGAAGTTAACAAAAACTTTGAAATTTTATATAAAAAAGCGCCTCCCCGTCGAAGTGAAGATAGTCTCTTCACTTCGACGGATGGCGGCTATTTGAGCGTCACACCGTTGATTTTTCCACCGCGGTGCTTGGCATGCCGTGGCGTGCCGATAATATTCGTGTAGCTTCCCTGCGGTGAGGACCGGTAGTGATGGGAGCGAATGATTTCCATTTGGCGCGCCCTGCGGGCAGCGTGCTCCTCCTCCTCAGTCGGTCCCTCGTACCCAGCATACTTTGCATACCTGTCTTCGTTTGTCATCTAATACCCCTCGTTAAAGAACAATTTTTATAGCTTAACACAGATTATTATCTATGTCAAACAAAAAGACTCCTTGATGTTATCTTGGAGTCTTTTCTGTATTACTATTCAATCTACTTTTTCTTCCCCTTCTTCCCTGCCTTCTTGGCAAGCATTTCTTTCTTGGCTTCTAAACGCTTCTTTGATTTATATGGGCGCTTAGAAGTATTCTTCTTTGGACTCAATGCAATTATTCGTGTCATGGCGAACAGTATATATTAGTTTTGATTAGTAGTTAAGGTGTTGAAAGATTCTCTTGTCGAGAGGAGTTTCTTTAATTCTTCTTTTTTCTTATTATTAAACATGGCTTCTACAATGTCTCTATAGACTTCTTGTTCATAAAAATTTTCTTGAAGCGCTATGTTAGTAAATTCATCAAACTCCACAAACATTACTTCAATCTTTTCTCCCACATCAAGAGAGAGTTCGGCCACCTTCTTTATCTTGCGTGCTACAAACACATAGACAGCCCACTCAATTTTACTAATTGGCTGCAGTGCTTTCCATAAAATATACTCTTCTGCTGCGTAGCCTGTCTCTTCTAGTAGCTCACGTTTTGCCGCATCAAGAATATCCTCTCCTTTGTCTACTCTTCCACCTGCTGCGCCGATAAATGGCTCTTTGCCAGGCTGTTCTTGTTTAGTTAAAAGAATTTTTCCGTCATCGTCTACAGCAAACACAACCACTGTGTCTGGCCGTTTTAATTTTTCAAAGGTTGCCTTTGTACCGTCATACATTTCTTGCTCCCATTGATAGACATCAAAAATTTCCCCCTCAAAGACTTTCTTTGCGTCTTCAGGCAATGGCTGTTTAGATTTTGGTCGCTCTATTTTCATTAGGGTAAGTATAGCAAGGGTTTTTATCGTACCAAAAAACAGCCTGAATAAGGCTGTTTCTGAATGGCTCGCCGCTTGGGAGGATGTTAGAACTTTTTATATACAAAAAGCCGCCTCCCGTTGAGACGAGAAGCTAAGCTTTTCGTTTCGTAGAGTGGCGGTCAGAAAGTCTGACAGCATTCGTAGCAGTAGTAGTCCTTGCCGACGTGGCTACGAGCGATACGAGCTGAGGAGCCGTAACATTCGCAGTCCTTGTTCGGACACGGAGGATACTCTTGGACACCTCCCTGACGGTCTTTCGCTTTGGCGACAATTTCGCCGAGATCCATTCCAGACATATCAAACCCTCGTTGTGTTGAAACTAACGCAACAATAGCACATCTAATGTGCTATGTCAATGCTCGCCGCTTGGGAGGATGTTAGAACTTTTTACCTTAGTTTCGACGAGCTAGAAAGATCATTTCTGGACTAGTCTCGTTGTATTTACTAGCATCCCAATCCCCGTATATAGTTTCTATAATAAACCCAGCATTCTCAAGTGAACTTAAGATTTCTTCCTTCGTTCGAAAGATTATTGCATCTTCCGATATAACCTGATCCCCCGTCTCGGTGAAAAAATAGTGTAATTTGTATCGACCTAACTTGTCTGTAGTTTCGATCAATTCTACCCAGTATTCAATCTTCCCCTCCTTAGGATCAACCACTGTCCTACGAGCCTCCTTTGTTGGCCACTTTTGAAATGATTCAGGTAATGATCGTCTGCTATCAAATAAGATATATCCACCAGAATTAAGTGCTTCACTTGCAGCCTTCAACATAGCATTCCACTCCGAGTCTTTAAGAAAAAATTGAGCTACATGACTAGTCATTAATACTAGATCAGATTTCAAACCAGCCAACTTTTCATATCCTCCTTCAATCCATTGAATTGAATTCGAACACTTTTTATTTTTTTGCGACCTCCAGCATTGGACCTGCTGGATCAATACCAATCATCTGATATCCCCGATTTGCTAAGGCGCACGTCAAAAGTCCCGTACCGCACCCAAAGTCAATAATTGTAGTCGGTTTAAGCCTTTCCACTTCTGAACACCAAAAAGCAGCATCTTCACCCAATGCATTAATAGAATCATATGCAGCCACAAGACGTGGATTGGTGAACTGTTTTGATTCGTCGCTTATGTGATTTGTCATTTAGAATTATTCTATCAGAGTTCGATAGTCTGTTTAGACTACCTAATAAAACCCTGAAAAACAAAGCTAAAATTGTTGGCTCCGCGGGCAGGATTCGAACCTGCGACCAATCGATTACACGAACCCCGATGTTTCCAAAGGGCGTGGACTATATCATCACCCAGATTGGGTGGAAGGCGCTTCCCCGGATTTCTCCGAGTACTCCCGTGAGGGATAGTCTCTGAACCTTTCCTTAGATTACTCTAGGGACTTGGCTGCTGATTGCCCACGACTTTACGTTTGGGTTTCCAGCAGTTCACCTTCTTTTCGATCTGAGTTACCTCAGAAAGCTGCCTTTGACAGTCGACCGCTCTACCGCTGAGCTACCGCGGAATTTCCTTGATCTACGGTATTTGATCAAGTACGGCTATTGTACAGAAAATCTACATTCTTTCAATAAGTACCTGTTACTGTGGACCCAAGGAGGCTCGAACTCCTGACCTCGCGCATGCCATGCGCGCGCTCTACCAGCTGAGCTATGGGCCCATTTGTGACGTGCTCAAATATAGCAGAAAAGGTAGGTGATGAGAAGAAAGTTCTGCGGCAGTTGCTATGTTAAAATCCGACTATGGAAGTGAAAATTGAGCCGAGTTGGAAGAAGGTTTTGAAGGATGAATTTGAGAAGGATTATTTTAGAACTCTTTCCGAAAAGGTGCGCCAGTCCTATTTAACTGACTCTGTCTTCCCTCCTCCCCCATTAATTTTTAATGCGTTTAATCTTTGTCCGTTCGACAAAGTGAAAGTTGTGATTATTGGGCAAGACCCATATCACGGACGTGGACAGGCACATGGTCTGTGTTTTTCCGTCAATGATAATGTAGCTGTGCCACCCTCTCTAAAAAATATTTATAAGGAGATAAAAAGTGATATTGGTACAGAAGTACCAGCTTCTGGTAACCTAGAACGCTGGGCTAAACAAGGAGTACTGTTATTGAACGCCACTTTGACTGTGAAGGAAGCAACTGCTGGTGCTCATCAAGGTTGGGGTTGGGAGGAATTCACTGACGCTGCCATCAAGAAAGTTTCAGATGAGAAAGAGGGAGTGGTGTTTATGCTCTGGGGGCGATATGCACAGAATAAGCCTGCCCTTATCGACGAGTCAAAGCACTTAATATTAAAAGCACCACACCCTTCCCCACTCTCAGCCTATAACGGCTGGTTTGGCTCTAAGCATTTCAGCCAGGCCAATACTTATCTAGAATCACAAGGAAAGGGAGTAATTCAGTGGTAGATTTGACATTTAGGGATTTAATTGTTAAGTTTTGAGCTGGTTCAAAAGGAGAAAAGGAGAGCATGTATGTTCATGCCATCGTTCACTTTAGCCCTGGCTTTCTTCAGTCGGAGAAATCCGCAGGAGCAGCCATCTCCCGCAGGTCGCTTGAAGCACCTGTTGGAAGAAAGTGGTTATCATATCTTCGATATGGATGTCGACGTACAGTTGCCGATTCATTTCGACAATATGGTGGCTGTCCATCCGGACGATTCGTCATCAGTCGTGTGGATATATCGAAAATCTGATGACATGTTTGTGGTTCGTCCATTCGTGGACTCAACCGCACTGAGTCAATTTTCGGAACGGCTTTCCGGTAAGGACCTGGAAGGACTCACAATCGTTCCGGTGAAGAATTTGATTCTTCGTGAGGCCGATGATGACTGGTCGTCTTGGCTTTCCGAAGAATCAAGGGATCGGGCTAAAGAGCTCGAATATGTGTGATGCAAAAAGGCACGGGGCAGTAAGCTGCCCCGTGCCAATTTTTATTTAAACAACTTCCAAATATCTCTGTCCTCTTCCCCATCTACCTTAAAGATAGCGATACCTTTGAGTCCGTACTGTTTAGCAAGATCGACTTTGTCACCGATAGCATCAGCGTCAGAGTACCAAACTAACTCCACAGGTACTTCCATCTTTGTTAAGTTAGCGAAGAGTAGTGCTTTAGCAGCTGCTTCAAACCCTACACGAGTGCCATCTGGTACTGGTAGCACGTCGAGAATCTTGAATGGAGATTTAGGATCAAAGAAGGTATAGCTCTTCTCACCCGCTACATTCTCTCCTGGAGTGACGTCATTGTCCTCGGCCCATTCCTTAGCGTCAGGCAGGTTTATTGCACCATTACCCTTATACTCCTTATACCACTCAGGAGCGACTGTCATTGTCCATTTGCGACCGTAGGTTGGTACTCCAAGCATTATCTGGTTGGCAGAGAAGTCTTTCAGAGCAAGCTTCAACACACTTTCCACCCAGTCCACATCTGCTACTGGTATATACGGCTCGCCTTTCTTGGCGTCGTTAAGGAGAAGGTCAGCACGCTGTTGGTCGTAGGTCATCAGTTCCACAGCATCACAATACTTGGCCATCTCCTTGTAGTCATTTGCATACTCAATATTGGCAGGAACGTCTCTCCAGCGGTTTTCTGGTGGCATTCTAGCCTCAACTGTACAAGTCAGTAGCTTGTCATCGAGTCGAGCCTTTAATTCTTTTAGGAAAAGTGAGAAATGGTCTTTCGTATCAGATAGCTTAGACTCGTAGTCGATATTTATTCCGTCAAAGTCTCCCGCTTCTACATACCGCGCTATGATTTCTATATGGAGACGACGCCATGTTGGGTTACTTAAAACTTTATGTATTTCGGCACCATCATTCCAAAGGATAGAAGGCACTACATCTACACCTTCATCTCTAGCTTCGTCAAAAAGGTCTTGCCATTTATCTTCTGATAAATCGGCTTTATCTAGCGGTATCCCCACTGAGGACACTTCAAAGGCAAAGGGATAAATGGTGTCTAGCTTATTGAGGTGCTTTGAGGCACTGGCTGTACCCATCGTATCTTGCCAATAAGGGATCCAACCACCTACCTCTAAGTCAGAGGCAGCGGATACGTTACTAATCGGAGCCATAATCGTGATAAGGGCTAGTGTTGCAAATATTTTCTTCATATATCTTCAAGACGAGTCATGAGCTCATTTCTTTCAGTAACTTGTCTCAAAAGTGGCGTATTTGCACTTGTACTTAAATTTTATTCAGTCATCGTAGGTCTATCTACGCTTTCTTCATAAAATTTAAGTACAAGCACAACTCCATCCACTTTAGAAACAAGTTCTATTAATAGAAAGAATCGACTCACTTTAGCGCCCTGTTTTTCTTTTCCTGATATAATCTTTCTATATGCTTCGCACCATACTTCCTTGGATTTTAGGCTTCATCCTCCTTTTGATAATAAACGCGTATATTTCAAGTTAGTTCTATGCCTAAGTACGTAATTATCGAAAAGCGTGTGGGAGAGACGCCCCTTCAAGCGGTTACTAGTTATAAGCAGGCGAATCCAGAGTTCCAGAATCTACCGATGTCGTATGCAGGTAGACTAGACCCGATGGCTAGTGGCAAACTGCTGGTCCTGGTTGGTGAAGAGTGCAAAAAACAAGAAGAGTATCATGCCCTTGATAAGGAGTATGAATTTGAAGTCCTTTTAGGTAGTTCTTCCGACACCGGTGACGTACTTGGACTTATTGATTGGAAAGAAGCAACTAAGGTTCCTGAACTCGAACTCAAGAAAGTAGCTAGAGGCTTAAATGGTCCACTTTCACTTCCCTATCCAAATTTTTCTTCACGTACGGTTAAGGGTAAGCCACTGCATACTTGGACTTTAGAAGACCGGCTTGATGAGATTGAGATTCCTAGTGCTGATACTTTTATATATAAACTGAAGCTAGTAGATGTGCGCGAAGAGTCAGTGGAGGCAGTCTATCAAGATGCCTTACGTCGGATAGAGTCTATACCACCAGTGACTGAGGCAAGTAAGGCGCTGGGGAGAGATTTTAGACGGAGTGAAGTCAGAGTAGCTTGGGCAGTGTGGCTCGAGCATCATAAGGGCCAGAAGGTGCATATTGCCCGCTTTCGGTGCATTGCCACCAGTGGGACCTATATGCGGTCTCTAGCGGGAGAAATAGGCCGTCTACTGGGTACTACCGGACTAGCCTATTCAATACATAGAAGCAAAATCGGCGTCTATAAAACCCTGCCCTTTAAGCTTGGATATTGGCGGAAGCTTTTTACCTAATGGCAGTTGACCCAAAGAGTGTTTTCTGGTATCTTTCTAGCCACTATGTCACAAGACAGACTAATAAAACTCGTATCGAAGGGCGACGCCAAGACTGGTGTTTCTACTGACGTGTATTACACAAGGTACAATAACAAGACTAAGAAAGACCCAAGCAAGAAGTTGGCGCTGAAGAAGTATAATAAGAAACTTCGCAAGCACGTCGTATACACCCAAAAGAAATAAAAGAACCCGCCAAATCGGCGGGTTTCTTTGTTGTACTTCAAAAAATAACACTCACCGTATTCCGTATACGGCTCGTGCCATTTTCCTTGTACGCCTCGAACCCCATCCGATTTGGCGGGTCTTTAACTAATTGCAAATTTAGAAAGTTTTTAAAATCGACCTCCAAAGGCTCGCTTTTTGTTATCCCCAAACATCTTGAAAGCCATATAAAATCGTGTATTATATAAATGTGCTCGGCCATGGCCGGGACGACACATGTTCAATCCGTTACAAGGAGACTCGACATGAAACGCACTTCTCATCAGATCGTTGACGCTGCGACCATGACCGAACACATTGCTGGCGCCGACACCATGGCATGTTCCGAGCACCGCGGGATCACTTCGAAACCCGACGGCGACGGCATCACGGACGTGACCGACCAGGCTTTCCGCGCAACCTGATGGTCGATCGATTCGCCGGCAGCTGACAACTGCCACCGATCAATATGGGTCTAGGGCTTCATAGCCTTGGACCCACCCCACCCTCGTATGCATTTGCCTACGGGTTTTTTGTTACTTAAAAATTTAAATACAAAATAAAAGCGCAGGCGAAGCCTGCACTTTTATTTTATGCTGGGTTTAGATATTGCTCACTCAAGCTGTCCCCCGTCTGCTTTGCAATTTCTCTCTAATACTTCAAGAAGTACTTTCTGAGCAGGGGCAACATTCTCCTCCTTTCCCTTCCAGGCTTCTTGCACTGGTTGTTCGATACCGCGTGAGAATGAGAAAGCTAACTGCCACGGTAGTCCACCTCGTTCTTTTTCAAGTTTTCCGATAGCGTTAAAGTTAGCGGTCACCTGCTCTGGAGTTTGTCCGCCAGAGAGAAATACTACACCGGGTACCTCGCTCGGTACTGCGCCATCCAATACTCGTAGTGTGGCCTCTGCTACCTCCTCTGGAGTACTCTGTTTTTCGTGCTTGTTACCAGCTAATACCATGCTGGTTTTTAATATCACAGCTTTCAAATCTACTCGGTACTGTATCAATACTGCAAAGAGGGTGCGTAGCACTAGTGAAGTCACCTCTTCAGCCTTTGCTAAGTCATGATTTCCCTCATATATCACTTCAGGCTCAACTATCGGCACTATTCCTGCTTCTTGGCAGAGTCGAGCGTAGCGTGCGAGTAGTAAGCAGTTAAATTTAATACTTTCATGTGTCGGTAAATCTTCACGAATATTCACCACTGCTCGCCATTTGGCAGCACGTGCACCCATGTTGAAATATTCTTCCAGTCTTTCTTTGAGTCCATCTAGTCCCTCAGTTACCACTTCACCATCGAAACCTTCAAAAGGTTTGGTACTTTTATCGACTTTAATTATTGGGATTATTCCTTTGGCTATTAGGTAGTCAACAAAAGCTGTTCCGTCATCGGTTTGGTTACGAATGGTGGCGTCATAGAGAATGATACCAGTGACATACTTCTCAATTCCAGGTGCAGTAAAGAGTAACTGACGGTATTTGCGGCGAGTATCTGCGTCGGGGGTGGCCCCAATAGCGGATAACTGCTTGTCCATGGTCGAGACACTTTGGTCGGCCGCTAAGATACCTTTGTCGGGCGTCATTAGAAGCGCTGCGGTCTTATAGAGTTCTTCTGATTGCATTGGTTTATTATATCAACACGTCGGTCAGCATTGCTGACCGACGTGTTGATACCAATCTGTAGAACTTAGCTTCTAATCTTCCAACCAATTTTAAATAAGTAGGTGACGAGTACTGCGAGTGCTGTTACTAAACCAAAAATCACCATAGCCCCAATGGCAGAATTGGCTTCACTATATCCAATCATGCTACTTCTGATGGCGTCGGCAAAATAGAAGAAGGGGTTAGCGCGAGTGAGGTGGGCGGCGAGTGGTGGCAAGAATGTGATTGAGTAGAAGATACCGCCGAGGTAAGTGAGAGGTGTGATTACAAAAGTATTTAAGACTTGTAGTTGTTCAAAGCCTTCGGCCCAGAGAGCGACGATAATCCCGAGCATGGCAAATATGGCCGCCACTGCTGCTACATAGATCACGAACATGAATGGATTAACTAAACTCACTGCTCCGAAAAGAACTCCGACTCCAAGAATCAAGAAAGCTACAATCAGTGCTCTTGATACAGCGCTGCCAACAAATCCCAGCAACATTTCAAGGTATGAGAATGGTGAAATTAAAATTTCTTCAATACCACGTGTGAAGCGCATGAAGTATAAAGCTGATGAGGCTGAGGAGAATGATGCATTAATGATGGAGAGCATCAGAACGCCCGGAAATACGAAGGAGATATATGGAACACCAGCAAAGTCATCAATTCTAGTACCAATGACACTACCAAAGATGAAGATGTACAAAGCAGCCGATATAACTGGTGCTACTAGTGTTTGAATAACTACACGAAAAGTGCGTTGCACCTCGCGCCGTAGCATTGTGTATAAACCAATTCGATTAAACATAATTAATTTTGTGCCTTAATTACTTCCAAATAGGTTTGTTCGACTGACTTCCCTTCTTTCATAAATTCTTCCTTAGTACCCTCGGCGACTATCTTGCCATGATTAATAATGGCAATATCGTTACATAGGTGCTGAATTTCCTCCAGGTAGTGTGAGGTGAGGATAATGGTCTTGCCACGCTCGTTCATTTCTTTTAGGTATGCCCAAAGGTCGTGACGTTGCTCCACGTCTACTCCAGCGGTAGGCTCGTCGAGTATTAAAAGTTCAGGAGTATGGATGAGAGCACGACCAAGCATAGCTCGACGCTTAAGTCCGCCAGAAAGCTTTTGGAACTTTACATGTCGATGCGCTTCAAGATCAAACCGTTTTATTAGTTCGTTAATTCTTTCGGAGCGGGTCTCGCTTGGAATGCCATAGTATCCGCCCATGTAGTCCATTAGTTGTTCTGGGGTTGCGAAAATGTCGACATTAAACTCTTGTGGAGAGAGTCCCACCTTGGTCCTCGCTTTCTTGTATTCGGTTACCACATCAGTCCCGTCTACCAATATCTGTCCTGAAGTAGGCTGAGCGATACCAGTAATACAGTGAATAGTGGTTGATTTACCAGCACCGTTTGGTCCAAGAAGACCAAAAAAGCTCCCTTTCGGGATGGAGAGTGAGATATTGTCGACTGCTATTTTGTCACCGTACTTCTTAGTTAGGTTCTTGATTTCGAGTGCTGGTACCACGTTTGTCATATAGATATGATATCACGCTCGTCAATGGCCGTCGAAAAAACCCCACGGCGCGCTGTTGCGCCGTGGGGTTCGCGGTCAGAGATTGTTTTTGACCCACTTGTCGAAGTTTCTATCGAAAGTCGCTCGATCGATGTCGAAGCCGTAGCCTGCAAAAGAGCCCCCTTCAATTTTTCGTACAGCTTCAACGATCAGCTGGGTCAGATCATCATCGTCATTCAATGACGCGTCCACCTCGTCGATGTTGGCATGAGCAACCAAATAGTCGTTGTCTTTTTTTGACAGTTGCTCCAGTACCAGTTCCTGCCAGTCAATGATGACATGGCCGATTTTCACGCCATCGACTTCGAGGTCCAGTTGTACAAAACCGCCCTCTTCTGGGTCGATGTGCGGGGTGTCGATTTTCAGAAAAATTCTTACCCCGTACTTTCTCGAGTCGACCTTCAGAAAGATCACCTTTGTCTGCTCTACCACCTTCGTCTCCTTGACAGTTGTTATGCAACTTATATAATGTCATATAAATGTCTATGAGTCAAGATGAGGTGTGGTTACTAAAGGAGAAGTATAAAGGCACGGAAAGCTCTGCTTTCCGTGCCGACTTAGAGAGACTAAAAGCTGGTGAACCACTTGCCTATTTAATCGGACATACACCTTTTCTTAACTGTGAGATTAGCCTAGACTCCCATCCTTTAATTCCACGCACCGAGACAGAGTATTGGGTAGAGAAAGCTATTGAATCAATTCAAAAAGATTCGAAGCCAGATACTAAAATTCTGGACCTTTGCGCTGGTTCGGGCTGTGTGGGTGTGGCAGTAGCGAAGGCTGTGCCGGACGCTCAAGTAACTTTTGCAGAAATTGACTCTTCACACCTCCCTACCATCAAAAAAAATTTAGAACAGAACCTTGCTGACTATTTCAAGCGAACGGAAGACTTTCAGGTTATTGAAAGTAATCTTTTTGAAAATGTTGAGGGAACCTTCGACCTTATTCTCACTAACCCGCCATACATCGACCTAGTGCTAGACCGTACAGAGAGTTCTGTAAAAAGTCATGAGCCTCACTTGGCACTTTATGGTGGCAGCGCTGGACTCGATATAATTAACAGCATCATCAAAGAATCTCCAAAATATTTAAATAATGATGGAGAGCTTTGGATAGAGCACGAGCCAGAGCAGGTAGGGTCAATGCATTCGCTTGCTCTAAAATATGGCTTTTCTGTAGTTACTCACAAGGACCAGTACTGTGTAGAGAGGTTTTCAGTGTTAACATTAAAGAAGACAAAGTAGTGTCGTGAGAATAAAATGTCTGTAGGTTTCACTGAGGGAGAAAGCCAATGATTATCGAAGATGATGCAGGCAATATAACGGAGGTGAGGGCTGGAGCCTTTATCTCTGAGTCGAATCAGAAGAAGAAAAAGGGCGAAGACAAGTACGGTCTTAGAGTGAGACTATGTGATGTACCTCCTTTGGCCGAGGTTGAAAATTTTCACCTTGATTTGGAGTAGATCGGATGAGGTCGAAAGGCGCACCCCCAGTGCGCCTTTTCCTTTTAATACAAAACATAGTCGTGGCATAATATATGGATGCAACCACTGGTCCCACTGCTGGCAGAACTATTTTTCTACCTTGCCTTGCCTATTGTGGCTATTTACTCGCTTATCTTTGGTTACCACTGGTTTAACTTTGGTACTCATAAAAGCCACGCATCTCTGGCTATGATTATTTTTCTAGTGGGTGCAGGGTTATTGCTCGGAGTAATGTTCCTCACTCTTCAATATGTTGGTGGATAAAATAAACTTAGAGTCCGGGGAAGAAGTGTTGGCAATGTCTCGACGACATAAGTTTTTGATACTTTTGGAATGTTTTAGTTTGTTGCTTGTAGCAGTGTTACCACCCATCTTGTACATTTTCGTAGTCAGGAGTAATGAAGTATTTCTTTTTGATATAAATGTGTACTTCCCTTTAATGGTTTACCTATACTGTGTTTGGTTGTTGGGAATCTGGATAGCACTTTTTGTAGCTTGGACCGACTACTATCTTGATATTCTAGTCATAACGAACCATAGACTGATAATGACTAATCAAACAGGTTTCTGGCGTCGTAGTATATCGAGTTTTCGGTTGGAGCGTCTTCAGGAAGTGAATATAGAAATAGACGGTCTTCTCTCCACCTTGCTTGATTTCGGTACATTGCGCGCTGAAACAGCGGGACATGGTGATGAGGATATTCATATGAACAATCTTCCTGACCCTAAAGGATTAAAGGCTTTAATAATGGACGCTGCCGAGGCTCGTACGCAAAAGGATTAATTAAAATACCACTTGCCATAGAGCAGTGGTATTTTAATAGCGAATTAGTCATTTGCCTCAACTTGAGCTTCGAGCCGAGAGATTATTATGTAGAGTATTAGTCTCATATACTCTTCGACAGCTTCTCTAGCAGTAGCTTCTGCCACTTTTTCTTGATCGCTTATTGTATCGTTGGTGACGGTACGAGCGGATGCTACTTCAGCATTCCATGGACTCATTATCATGGTCATAACTAGTACCGCCGTCAAAAATGTAGCTTTTACACTTTTTAGCATAGTTCATGTTATTAGCTGATAACTTACCTACATAATTCAAGACGATAATTTTTAGTCATTATTACCTTTACATGACCGGAAATGTGTATTCATTTTTTATTGTATTCAATTGTCTTTTTAGCTCTTTTCCCATACAATCTATTAAATAATTATGGCTGAAAAACTATCTATAGAACCATATAAGGGTGTGCGAGATTTTTATCCGGAAGATATGGCTATTCAGCGTCATATTTTTGACACTTGGAGTAGGACAGCTGAGTCATTTGGCTTCGAGCGTTATGATGCTTCAGTTCTTGAACCGTCTGAACTATATAAAAGCAAAGGGGCAGAAAATGAGGAATTGGTTAATGACCAAACCTATACGTTTGTTGACCGTGGTGATCGCGAAGTGACACTTCGTCCAGAAATGACTCCTACCGTCGCTAGAATGATTGCGGGACGCCACAAGGAACTCCCTTTTCCTGTTCGATGGTATTCCATTCCAAATTTATTCCGCTATGAGCGCTCCCAGCGTGGACGAGTTCGTGAACACTGGCAACTAAACTGCGATATCTTTGGTGCGGAAGATCAGTTAGCAGCTGATGTGGAAATGATAGCTCTCGCCTACCGCTCACTCATTGACTTTGGTGCCACTGAAGAAATGTTTTCAATTAAAGTTAACGATCGACGTGAGATGAAGGAGTTTTATCATTCTCTCGGAGTGATTGATGAAGAAAGTATCACTCAAGTAACAAGACTGAATGACCGTTTTCGCAAAATTGAGCGGGCTGAGTATATGGAGGAGCTACGAAAAATTGTACCCGGTGCAGCGGAAGCTATATTAGAGTTTGTGGAAAAGAGTGAACAAACTGAAAATGCTGTGACCAAGGCTTTAAACGCTATCGGTATTAACAATGTGCAAATTGACCGCTCCCTAGCCCGTGGTTTCGATTACTACACCGGTACCATTTTTGAAATTTTCGATAATGACCCAAAGAACAATCGTTCAATGCTCGGAGGGGGACGCTATGATGACTTAACTTCCCTCTTTGGTGATGAACGCATTGGTGGAGTTGGTTTCGGAATGGGTGACGTTACCATGAGAGACTTTCTGGAAACTCACGACTTACTCCCAAACCTGAACGCTAGTGCTTCACTCATCGTGGTGCCGACCGAAACTAAGTTCAATCTTGATGGAGAGAAGGTAGCGATGGCTTTTAGAGGAGCTGGAGTTTCAACTCTAGTTGATATCTCTAATCGTAAATTGGGAAAGAAGGTCACAAACGCAGCTCATTCTGGAGCTGGGTATCTTCTGGTTGTCGGCGAAGATGAAATTGCTCGTGATGAGTTTGTTCTTAAAAATTTGGCTGATGGAACTGAGAGTTCTGGTTCACTGACAGATCTAGCCAAGCAGATTGCTTCTTAACCTTCATTCTTTGTGCGTTATATTGTATTTGACCTTGAAACTCAAAATATTTTTTCCGATGTAGGTGGAAATGATCCAGCTAACTTGGATATTTCTGTGGCTGGTTTTTATGATAGTGGCACTGATGAATATTCTGCCTTTTCTATTGATGACCTCTCATCGGCCTGGCCAATAATTGAAGGTGCGGATGCACTGGTTGGGTACAACAGCAATCACTTCGATATACCGCTTTTAAATAAATATTATCCAGGTGACCTAACCTCAATTAAGAGTATTGATATCTTGGAGTCTATTCGAGAATCTCTCGGTCGTCGTCTGCGTCTTGATAGTGTCGCTCAGGCAACCATCGGAGCCAAGAAGTCGGCTGATGGTCTCCAGGCAGTACGTTGGTGGCGTGAAGGTAAGGTGGAAGAGGTAAAAAAGTATTGTCTCCAAGACGTGAAGGTGACAAAGAAAGTATTTGATTATGCTTTAGAGCATGGCCACGTGAAGTTCAAGGACGGACGGATGAAAAGAGATATACCGATAGATACTTCAGGTTGGATGACCAAGGAAGATACTGGAATCACACATACCTTGCCCTTTTGACAAAAGGGGTATTATGTAGTACTGTATAAGTTGCTTAGAACAACGAGGAACAATATAAATGGTGGCATTTCTCACCTTTCTTCTGCTCGTATCGCTTTCGGTAGGGGTTTTCTTCGCCAGAGCCGAGCGTGACTACGGCATTGCTCTAATCGGGTGGACTCTAACCTTTGGCTCTTCCGTACTGCTCTTTTTCGGTATTGTACCAAATGATGCAAATACCTTCTTCATTCATCCTGACTTTTTCAGGAAGTTGACCATGGTTATTGGCGTCCTTGCGTTTGTCACAATGTTGCTGCTCAGTTTGCTGGTCACAGCGAGTACCAATCGTGACCGGAAAGAGCTGAAGCGCCTAAATCAGGATCGGAAGATCTTGATGGAAGAGCTGAGGGCCAAAAGGAGGACTTCTACTGACCGTCCTCCTATCATTATAGATATGGAAGAAATCTCTGAGTGATTTCTTCCAAGCCGCAGCGCCGCTCCTTCTCGAGCGGCGCTTTCTATTGCCCAAAATATACAAAGGCCACCACAACTGTCGCTAAAGCGAGTCGGTACCAGATGAAAGGCCATAGTGTATGGCGACGTACGAATGAAAGCATAAAGTGAATAGCGAAGAGTCCAGCTAAAAATGCAACTACTGCTGCAATTACTAAATCTCCCCACGGTACACTATTGCCAGACACCATTAAATCTAAGAGTTTCTTTAGTCCACTACCGAGAATGACAGGTATAGCGAGCAGGAATGAAAAGCGAGCGGCTTCACTGCGAGAGAGTCCGAGTAGCATACCGCCAGCAATCGAGGCGCCACTACGCGACATTCCTGGAATTAGTGCTAGACACTGGAAGAAGCCAATCAGTAGACCCTTTCGGATGGTCATCTTGTCATTACGGTTATTTGCAAAGTATTTCCATTCCGCCACCATAAATAGAAGTGAACCGGCAACTAATACTCCGGCCACTAGTAGTGGGCTACGAAATATTGTTTCCATATAGGATTCAAGCAGTAGTCCAAAAATAACTGCTGGCACTGTACCTATCATTATTGCGTAGGCTAGAGTGATTTCCTTCTCGTTCACCGGCAGTCGAGAAAGTTGGCGCAATACAGCATTGGCCATATCATAAATATCTTTGCGGAAATAGATAATAACCGCCAGTACGGTAGCTAATTGTAATACTGCGTCAAAGGCTAAATCACTTTCTCCGGCACCAAAGACTGAGTGTAGTAAAACTAGGTGTCCGGTAGAGGAAACTGGTAAAAACTCCGTTAGTCCCTGAATTAGTCCAAACCAGATGTTGCTTAGTGCTTCCATACTATTTATTAATTCTAACATGATATAATGTCAGAAATCCCTAATAAAATAAGCAGATTATATTTTCATTATGAACGAAACTAATCCAGAAAACGGTGCAGCGACAGTAAGGTCTGGTGGTAATACGATGGCAATACCGGCGGCTATTATTATTGGTTTTGCTCTGATTGCTCTATCTATCTACCTGTCCGGTGGTAAAGAGGTTGCAAACACGAATGTTAACGAGAACGAGCAAGCTGAAACTGAAGGTGATATCGCTAACATTACTCCAGTAAACGAAAGTGACCACATCCGCGGTAATCCGAATGCACCACTCGTGATTGTTGAGTATTCAGACTTTGATTGTCCTTTCTGCAAGACTTTCCATACGACCATGCAACAAATAATGGACGAATATGGTCCAACTGGTGAAGTGGCTTGGGTATACCGTCAACTACCACTCACTTCCCTTCACCCGAGTGCTGCGCATATTGCAGAAGCTTCTGAGTGTGTGGCGGAGCTCGGTGGAGATGAGGCTTTCTGGAAATTTGCCGATATGGTTTTTGGTGAGCGTGGAATAAACGAGTTAACCAATGTTGCTCTTTTGCCAGAGTTTGCAGTGAGTGCCGGAGTATCTGAAACTGATTATGAAGCTTGTATGGATAGTGGTAGAAACCGCTCTCTAGTTGAAGAAGATGTTGCTAATGCGATAGAGATTGGTGCTAGAGGTACTCCTCATTCCGTTATTATTGCTGGAGACCAGATGATGGTTATCAACGGTGCTCAGCCTTATGATCAAGTGAAGCTCTTGATTGACGGACTACTACGTTAATAAAACTTTTTCTCCTGTATATAAAAGATGCCCGCGAGCCTAGGCTCGCGGGCATCTTTCGTACTTTACTTCTAACTCGTTAGAAACTTTTCTCCAGACACTATCTCTTTCGCTACTCTAATTACCTCTTTCTTCAGCTCTTCAACTTCCTCTTTCTCTACCTTGAAACTGTACTCCACAATTTCCCCAGTCTTTTCCTTAGGCTCGACAAAAGAAAGTACAAATTCCACGTCCGTGCTCACCTCTGCACCATAGAGTTCAATGAGTAGGGCGTAAAAGACTAGTTGGCGCTTGTAGTTTCCATTTGAATTTTTGGTATTACCCTCCACTTCACCCCGACTTTTTGGCTTACCGGTTTTATAGTCATACACTCGGATGATACGACCATCAGTGTCGTGGTCTACCCGGTCAATCTTTCCAGTCAGTGGGACTTCTGGTAAGTCAGTATCGCTGTTTTCGAGCACTGTACGCACGGAAAACTCAGAACGAGGGTTATTACCTAAACTACTTTTAAGGTGCGGTAGATAGGCGCTCAGCGCCTCTAGGCACTGTTCGTGGATGGCTGGTAGCTCGTGTACACCAAAAGGTAGCTTCTCAAGGGCTACCTTTAGCATAGTGTTTAACTCAGTCGCATTTGGCCAAGCTTGGGTGCGGGCAAAGCTTGCTACTATGCGGTCAAGCACTTCATGTACCGCGTTACCCTTCATGAGGGACAAGCTCTGTGGTTGAGGACGACGTAGGAGGTTTTCGTAGAAGTACTTTAAAGGATCTTCAAGATAATTATTTAAGTGCGTGACAGATAGACCGCGTGCTAAGAACAACTGTTTAATAATATCTGGCTCAAGTTGGAAAGGACGGTAGCTTGTATTGAGCAGCGACTCAGGTTTAAACTCTTCCTCTTCGCTCTCTGTACTAACTGGTCTAACGATACTCTCAGGTAACTGATATATAAAGCGTGAAGGCTCGCAGACTTTTCCTGACGCTGTATTTAGTGAAGAAGAAATGAAAAGATTTTCTTTTGCACGAGTCATCGCCACATAGAAAAGTCTCTTCTCATCGTCTTCGCTGTCGGCATCACTTAATCTTTCTGCATACAATGGCAGTTTGAAATAATCTCTCTGGTCACTTCCTCCAAAGGCTTTATCGGTCGCACGAGGCATGAAGACTGTATGAAATTCTAGACCCTTGGCCTTGTGTGCAGTCATTACCTGCACGGCAGTTTGGTCGGCGTCAATGAAAGGTGCGGTTAGAGGAAGATTATGAGTGCGGCGATAGCGGAGCTGACGGGACACCTCGCTCAGGGTAGTAGCCTGCCTTTCTATCACCATTGCTTCAACGTCGTCATAAAAGCGCCTGACTACTCGAGCGGCCTCAATTGGGTCTTGCTTCAGCACCTCTTCAAGTAGACCACTTTCCTCCAGTAGTGTGTGCAAAATTAGGTGTGGCGCGGTGGTTGCCTGCAAGGAGCGGGCATGTCCGAGCACCTTTGAGACTTTTAGTACTGTTTCAAGGTCAGTGACAGAAATGTCTCGCAATATTTCTTCGCTTTCTATGATTTTATAAAGTGGTCGGGAGTATGACCTACTAGATAAAATAAGTGCTAGGTCGCCACTTTTTATTCTCCACCAGCTACCAAGGAGCGTTTCAAACAAAGGTGCTTCATCACCGGGGGAGAGTACCGCTAACATCATGTTTTCTAGAGCCAATGTCATCGGATGGTCCAAGATATCACTATCAGCTGAAGCGTTGGCATCGATATTAAAGCGCCTGAGGAGTCCAGCAAAGTGTTCAACATCACGGTTGTATCGCACAATAACCGCTATCTCTTCAAGCGGTACTCCAGCATCAATACTTGCCTTTACTTCACCGACTAGCCACTCACTCTCAACCGCCTCGTGAGAAAACTGTCTACATTCTTGTCGGCCGAGACTGGCAAATTTTCTTCCAGCCTTTAGGGGTATGCGAAGTTTAGCGAGGTCAGGGTCCTCACTTTTTACTAATTCGTGTGACGCATCGAGGATGTTCTGAGTTGAGCGATAGTTTTCAACCAGCGAAATAACTTTCGTGCCCGGAAAACGGTCTTCGAAGTATAAAAAGTTGTGTAGTGAAGCACCTTGAAAACGATAAATCGCCTGCTTCTCATCCCCCACCACAAAGATGTTTGGGTTATTGTGGAAGTCAGCTAGAAGTTCGAGGGTTTTGTTTTGAGCCTCGTTCACATCTTGGTGTTCGTCGGCCAAAATGTATTGATAGGTTTCTTGGAGGTCACGAAGCATATCCTCGTTGTTTTCGAGGGCTTTGACTGTTTCGACTATCATGTCATCAAAGTCGTATAGACGACGCTCACGCAGGGTTTGCTGGTATAGGCGGTACACAAGCAGAAGTTCTTTGTGCTTATTGATACGCTTCTCTTCTTTAGCATAGTCACCCCTCACCTTCCCTTTATGAGCGCCCTTTTCATGAAATTTTGGTGAGTTTTCTAAAGCAGTTTCTGCTGTAGCTATTAACTCAGCAAAACGGTCTGGGGTGATGTATTCCTTTTTGAGGTCAGTAATGGCACCAGGAATTTTTTTGACATAGTACAAAGGGTCGCCGTTTGGACGAAGTTCTTTAAAGCCACCATCATTGATGATGTTCTCAATAATGGAAAGTTTTTCAATATCGGTAGCAGGACGCCCGCCGATAATGTTTGGATAGCTATCTGGATATTTACGAATCAGTTCACCAGCAAAACTGTGGAAGGTGTGCACTGCTACTTTATAGGCGGTGTCGCCTATATAACGACGAAGGCGCTCACGCATTGCGTGAGCGCCCGCGTCAGTAAAGGTTAGGGCCAGGATGTTCTCAGGCTTGGTGTCGGTCTGCAGTAGAATGTTTGCGATACGTAGTGCTAGTATCTGGGTCTTGCCTGTGCCAGGCCCCGCGATAACCATCACTGGACCATCAATGGTGTCTACGGCACTTTTCTGCGCAGTGTTTAGTGAAGTGTATGCCTCTTTAAAGGCCTTCTGGTCTAACGGAGCTTTCATAAGGTATGTGCAGTATAGCAAATACCTGACTATTCTCTATTTAGCCAAGTAATAAGTATTGGATATACCAAACTACAATACCAGCAATGTACCCGAGAGCTGCAGGAATGGCTGCAATTTTTAAGTACTTAGTAAAACTCAGTTCTTTAACCATGCCCATGGCCACTACTCCGGCAGCAGAACCAATTACAAGCATTGATCCGCCTGTCCCGACACAAATAGCCAACAATATCCAGAGATGAGGGTCGGTGGTCTGTAAAATATCAATGGCTGCGGCAGTGAGTGGGATGTTGTCGAGGATTGCTGAAAATGCTCCTAACAATACGCTTCCAGCAACAAGACGTGACATAGCTGGATCCTCACCAAAGAGGCTGGCAGAAATGAAATCTAGAACACCTAAGAAACCAAGTGCTCCCACCGCAAAAAGAATTCCGATAAAGAATAGAAGACTAGTTATATCAAGCTTACCTAAAAGCTTTTCTATCTCCATCGACATGTGTGAGTCACGGTGCTTGGCGTTGTTGCTAAACCAACCGATAGTTAGTCCAACTAATCCAACTCCAAGCAAGAGTCCCATAAATGGAGGTAAACCAATAAGGTGAGCTAGTGGTGGTAGTACGAATGAAGCGAAGGACATACTTATGACTACCTTATCGGAGCCTGAAAGTATGACTTGTTCAGAAGGTGCTGGAGTTTCATCACCGCTATCCTTTTTAAGCTGTTTAACGAACAACAGCATACTAACCAATAAAATAGACAATGAAGGAAGGAAAGCCCATAGAATAATATCTAAGGCTGAGAATTTACCTGCCAACCAGAGCATAATAGTGGTCACGTCACCGACTGGAGAAAATGCTCCTCCAGCATTGGCAGCTACCACAATCATACCGGCCATCACAAGCAGGTTGTGTCCCTTGAAGAAGCGACGTGCAATCTGCACCATCACAATAGTAGTGGTGAGGTTATCTAGAATGGCTGATAGGAAGAAGGTTAGTGTTCCAATCAAGATGAGTTGTGCTCCATCCTTTAGTCCTAAGCTAAACAGCTTGGCTCGTAAAAGATCAAAAAAGCGATAATGTACCAGAATTTCAACCAGTGTCATCGCCGCTAAAAGAAACACGACCAAAGAGAAGGTCTCTGCAGAAATAATATGCAAGGCCTCTTCTATGGCGTGGCTGTCAGGACTAGTAAAAGCAATAAGTGCCCACAATACCGCTGCGAGTGCAGTGGCAGTGATAGACTTATTAACTTTCCAATAATGCTCTAGCGTAATCAGGACGTATCCGACCACGAAAATAATACTTGCGATAAGGGCCATAAAGGGGCAACAAATAAAATGCGTTAATAAGACGCCACATACTACTAGTGAAAGAAACCTTGTCAAATGCCCATAAAGGAGCAGACAAATAAAAACGCCCGCGAACCAATTCGAAAATAACTAATCAAATTGGCTTACAGGAGTTCTTGGTGCTCAAGATATGCGATACCAGTTTGTGAACGTGCCTTAAGGGTTGGCAGTAGACGTCGAGCGCTGTTGGCTCTGAGCATCGATTGCGCTTCCTCCGGCGTTACAAACTGTACCTCTAGTAGTTGCGGCGGAAGTTGGATTTTGTTCACCATCTCTTCTGTGAAGACACCACCATCAAAGATAAACATTACGTATTCGTCGGATAATCCGCGATAATCGATGCTCAGTAACCTCGGGTGGGTGGTCAAATCAACACCAAGCTCTGCACGCATTTCACGTATGAATGCATTACTTGGTGCTTCACCGATTTCAACATACCCGCCTGGAAAGATCCAACCTTCTTTATGAGAAGGTTTAACTATCAAGACACGTCCGTTTTTGTCGGTTATCAGACCTGCAACAACAATTTCTTTACTTGCTTGTTGATTGTTCACGTTGGGGAGTATATCACCAAGTTATTGGGTTGGGAATATGTCTAAAATGGATAGGTGGATACTTAAATAAAAGAAAATACAGCAAAACAGCCGACCCAAAGGGCCGGTTGTTTTGTGTGTGATTAGTATGACTTTAGCCTCCTTGCCTTGTCGTGCTGTCTGATTTTCTCTAGAGCCTTAGCTTCAATCTGGCGAATACGTTCACGGGTAACGCCAAACTCAGCTCCTACCTCCTCGAGCGTGTGGTAGGTGCCATCGATGAGTCCATGGCGCATTTCAAGAATCTTCCTCTCTTTCTCTGAAAGAGTGTCTAAGATTTCTAGAATTTGGTCAGTTAAAATACTGTGAGAAACTTCCTGGTCTGGAGAAGTGATTTTATCGTCGGCGATAAAATCAGAAAGACGTGAGCGGTCATCATCGTCTCCAACTGGAAGCTCGAGTGAGATGGTGTCCTGACTAATCTTTTCAATCTGATAGATTTTTTCCACTTCTACTCCCATCTCAGTAGCGATTTCCTCAGGCATAGGGTCACGACCAAAGTCCTGCGCAAGTCTACGAGAGACCTGCTTGTATTTGGCCATGGTTTCCACCATGTGTACCGGAATACGAATGGTACGAGACTGGTCAGCTAGTGCACGAGTAATAGCCTGACGAATCCACCAGGTAGCGTAGGTAGAAAACTTAAAGCCTTTAGTGAAGTCGAATTTATCAACCGCCTTAAATAGTCCCAAGTTACCTTCCTGAATAAGATCAAGTAGAGTCAGGTCAGGTGAGCGACCAACGTACTTCTTGGCAATAGACACTACCAAGCGGAGGTTTGCTCTAGCTAGAAGGTTTCGTGCTTCTTCGTCTCCATCTAAAATACGCTTAGCCAGAGTGCGTTCCTCCATCGCGGTTAGGAGTGGATACTGACCGATTTCACGCAGGTACATTTGAATAGAGTCGTAGCCACTTTCATGACGACGATAGGCATTTTTTTGAGCTAGTAGCTCTGTGCTTGAGTCACCAGAAAGTAGCCCACCGCTTTGGAGGACATCTATGTTGGCAACTTGAAAACGATCGTAGAGTTCCTCTAGGAAACTCACGTCTTTTTCAATGGTAGGAAATAGCTTCAATATATCGTCGTAGGTAACATACCCACGATCACGTCCAAGTTTCATTAAGTCTCCTGCCTTCGACTCCTTTTCTCTCATCAGCTTATTAGGCTTGACAAGCTTCTTTGGCTTTACTTTCTTCTCTTTCTTTTTAGGAGTAACTTTTACTTTAGCCTTCTTGGTAACTTTAGTTTTACCTTTGGCTGTTGTTTTTTTGGCAGGTTTTTTATTTGATGCCTTAGCTACCTTTTTAGGAGCTTTTTTGGCCACTTTTTTAACTGCCCGTTTGGCGACTTTTTTGGTCGCTTTTTTTACTTTCTTTGGTGCTATTTTTTTCTTCGCAACCATACGGTGGGACAACTATATCTTATCTGCACTCACTGTCAACATGACAGTGTTGACAACCTTAGGTCGGTAGTCTTCTTTTTAACACATCTATCTCCTTTAACTTTGTATTAGCGTCCTCTTCCCTACCTTCGGTCTCTGCTAATAGCATCTCTTCTTTCAACAAAAGAATTTTCTCTTTGGTAAAAAGCTCATTCAGTTGCATTAGCTTATGTTCCCAATCTTCTCTCACTACACGCTGTCGAGATTCGCTTATATAACTTTCAAGTGTGAAGAATAGTTGGCTTTTAACGTTATTTGATAGTGTTTCTCGTATTTCAGCTGGTGTTTGTTCAACTATTTCAATGAATCGTTCAGATAGCATCTGTCCTTCACTTGGTTCTAATAGTTCCTCAATCACTGCTAAAAACGCTAGTACGTTTTCTTTCCGGCTCGAAGTCGGCATTATCTTCTCTACTACTTGTTCTGCCTCTCTTACTCTATCCTTTGCACGTTCGTTTTCTCTGTTGGTTTCTAAACGAGCTACATCAAGGCGAACTGATTCTGCGTTTATGCCTAATCTTTCGGCAATTAGGTTAGCAAAATGGTCGCGGTCAATATGACTCTCTATTAGGATTAGGTATGGTAATACTTCATCGCTGACTCGCATCTTAAATTTTCTTTCATCTGGACTTTCTTCTTTGAGTAGATTGAGAAGAAATTCAATTACGTGCGTTGCTTCCTTGATGTCCTTCTTTAAAAGATTGGGGTCTTCTGCTACTAGGTCAGCAGGGTCTTTTCCGCCGTGCAGTCTCGCTACTTTGAGATCAATTCCCCGGGCGAGCATCAGTTCAGCTGCCCGCTTTACTGCAGCAACGCCAGCCCGGTCAGCGTCGAGCGCTAGTACCACTCGATTAGAGAGTCTTTGCAAGAGAGACACATGTTCAGGAGTGAGGGCTGTGCCGGAGACAGCCACGGCGTTTTTGTATCCGGCTTGGTGGGACAAAACAACATCAAACTGCCCTTCCACAATCAGTGAGAAGTCGAGTTTGTGAATTCCGTGCTTGGCTTTGTCGTAGCCATACAAAGCCTCAGACTTATTAAAGAGCATTGTTTCTGGTGAGTTCACATACTTTGGTGCCTCGCTATCTTTACTCAAGACGCGTCCAGAGAAACCAATCACTCGACCACTTGAATCCATTATCGGAAACATTATGCGGTCACGAAATACATCATATGGTTGCTTGCCTTGATCAGCTTGCTTCACAAGCCCGGCCTGAAGCATCAGGCTATCATCGTATCCTTTTGCTGATAGATGCTCACGTAGCTTTCTCCAGTCATTAGGTGCGTAGCCAATTCGCCATTTAGAGATGGTATCGTCATGTACCTCACGTTTTTTTAGGTATGCTAGAGCATCACCAGATTGCACCAAAGTCATTTCAAAAAACTTGGTAGCGTCATCAAGTATCTGGTAGAGAGTGTCACGTAGGTCTCGCTTCTTTGGGTCTTCTGGCACTAATTCAACTCCGGCCTTGTCGGCTAAAATCTTCAGAGCACCTTTGAAGTCCACGCCCTCCATTTTCTCTACGAAAGTGAACATGTCACCACCTTGCGACGAGGAGAAACAGTAGTACATACCGCGGTCGGGCGACACGTAGAAAGACGGTGTCTTTTCAGCTGTGAAAGGAGATTTGCCCTTAAAGTTTTTACCAGCTTTGTGTAGCTCGACGTAGGGCGAGATTACATCGATTATAGATAGCTTTTCTTTTATTCTCTGCACCGAATCTGTAGCCATAATTACATCTATTTTAACCCGCAAAACTGTACTTGACTAATATGGTTAAGTATGCTATTATATTTATAGTCAATCATCACGCAGGAAGGAAGACCCCAATGAAATATGTAAAATTGATGCTTGCCGTTCTTGGCTTTATCGGGCTGCTCCTAGCTCTGGGGTTCATGGTCTGGTGGCCGGAACTCACTGCTTCGCGCAGTCACAATGCCCACAGTGTGATGGCGATTGTGCTTTGGCACGTCGCAATCGGCAGCGTTTCGCTCTGGGCTGCCAGGACATTGTAGGAGACTCGTTCAGAGCAATCGAACTCTGGAAACCCTAGCGGTTGCCGGGGTTTTCATTTTTTTAATTTGTGAGTCATAATTATGTTAGAGACTAAACAAGGCTGGGGAGATTGTGATGAGTAGATATCGTCGGTTTCCAAGAGGTGTAGTTCGGGTGTTGATAATTTGGACGGGATGGTTTTTGTTCTGTTGTCTCCCGCTGTTATTTATCCCTAACTCGCCTTTACAAATCTTTTATTGAGTTTTTAAAGGTTTGCAATTATGTCCACACAAAAAGGCCGGCGCTTTCGCGCCGGCCTTTTCTTGTTTAGTACTTTCCTCTTGTTCAGTGTTTTTTACTGCTCGCTCGATACAGCACGAATCATATCGTACTTCTTTGAGCCCTTGAAGCCAGAACCAGCTGGGATGAGGCGTCCGATGATGACGTTCTCCATAAGACCCGCTAGATTGTCCTGACTTCCCTTCACAGCAGCGTTAATCAAGATACGTGTAGTATTTTGGAACGACGCAGCAGATAGGAAGCTCTTACGAGACAGTGATGTCTCAGTGATTCCAAGGATAAGTCGCTCAGACTTCGCTGGCTCCTTGCCATCAGCCTTCATTGTTTTGTTGGCTTCAACAAAGATCCATTCCTCCACCACTTCTCCGATAGTGAAGTGTGTGTCCCCTGCGTCGATTATCTTCACACGACTCATCATCTGCTTAACGATAAGCTCGATGTGCTTACGTGCGATGGTCACACCCTGAAGCTCATAAATCTTGTTAACTTCAGAAATGATGTAGTCCTGAGTGAGTTCACGATTACCGAACTTGAATAGTTCAGGCAGGTGAGCTGAACCGTCGGTCATAAGCTGACCACCGGTTACGTTATCACCCACTGATACAGTAACCATACGGCGGTAACTTACCTCGTACTCTAGGTTATCTGAGGTCTTCTTAGCGTACTTAGCGCCCTTAACTGGGGTTACTACGATAACCTTCTCCTTACCTTCACGACGGATTTCAGTAACGATACCATCAGTCTTGGAGACAATAGCAGGAATCTTCGGCTGACGCTTTTCAAACACTTCTTCTACACGTGGAAGACCCTGTGTTACGTCTCCTCCAACTGACGCAGCTCCTCCGGCGTGCTTTGTGTTCATCGTTAGCTGAGTACCTGGCTCACCAATCGCCTGAGCGGCTACCGTACCTACTGCTTCTCCGATATCTACGACTTTGTTAGTGGTTAGGTCGTGTCCGTAACACTGCTGACATACTCCACGCAAGGTTGCACAAGTCATTGGTGAACGTACGACTACTGATTCACAAGTTGAACCTTCAAGAGCGATAGCGTCACGACGTGATAGTAGGTGGCCCTTCTTGAATATCACTACACCCTTATTGTCTACAGCGTCTTCGGCTAGTACACGACCCTTAATGGCCTTAGAGAAAGCAATCTCGATACCAGAAGCAGAAATACGTCCAATCTTAGTTCCCTGCTTAGTCTTACAATCTTCTTCAGTCACAATAGCGTCTTGCGCTACTACGAAGAGACGACGAGTTAGGTAACCAGCCTTAGCGGTTTGGAGAGCGGTGTCGGCTAGTCCCTTACGAGAACCGTGAGTGGTAATAAAGTACTCAATCGGTGTCATACCCTCCTTCATTGAAGAAAGTACTGGGAATTCTAGAGTTTCACCACGAGTGTTAACGATAAGACCCTTCATACCAGCCATCTGGGCAATCTGTCCAAGAGAACCACGAGCTCCAGACTTCCACATCTCGAAAGCTGAACCGTTTTCATCAAGAGTTTCAGGCAAGATACCTTCAATCTCACTCTTAGCATGGTGCCATACACCCACAATCATTCTGCGACGTTCGTCACGAGAGATAAGTCCTTCGTCAAAGTGAGCGAAGATTTCACGCTCAGACGCGCGAGCATTTTCGATGATGCCTGCCTTGCCGGCTGGAATAACTACTTCATCAATACCCCAAGTGGTACCAGATTGTGTTGCGTACTTGAAACCAAACTTCTTCAAACGGTCAACAATTGGTGGAACAGCGTCAGCGCCACGATCATCGATGATATCAATGATGATATTGAAGAGTGTCTTCTGCACCACTACTTCATTAATGAAATCGTAGTCGCTAGGCAAAACACTGTTGAAGAGTAGTCGTCCAACAGATGTTTCAAACAACTTACCTTCGTACTGCTTGTACTTTGGAGTATCGGTTGCAAGTACCTTAATCTTGGCGCGGAAGTCAACAATACCGTAATCGTAGGCGTTGATAGCGTCATTAGGGGATGCGAAGAATTTGTCTTCTCCCTTTGCACCATCAATTATCTTTGTCATCCAATATGCGCCAAGAGCCATATCAAGAAGCTTTTCAGAAACTACCGGTTCAGCAGAACCAGGCTTTAGAATGTTCTTGTTGGCAGAGATGATTTCCTTAGCTTCGAGCTGAGCTTCGTCTGAGAGTGGTACGTGTACCGCCATCTGGTCACCGTCGAAGTCGGCGTTGAAAGCGCGACATACGAGTGGGTGCACCTGAATAGCGTTACCTTCAATAAGTACCGGGCGGAAAGCCTGGATACCCTGACGGTGAAGGGTCGGAGCACGGTTGAGAAGTACGTGCTTGTTCTTAATAATATTTTCCAAAATGGCCCATACTTCTGGCACTCCGTCTTCAATCAAGCGACCAGCACCACGAATGTTGTATGCGAGTTCCTGCTTCAAGAGCTCAGAAATGACAAACGGTCGGAATAGCTCAAGAGCCATGTGCTTAGGCAGACCACATTGATCGAGGTCTAGGTCTGGACCAATAACAATCACTGAACGTCCAGAGTAGTCCACACGCTTTCCGAGTAGGTTCTGTCGGAAGTATCCCTGCTTACTCTTAAGGTAGTCAGAAAGTGATTTTAGTGGGCGACGTTGAGCCTGACTCATCATTGAGTAGGCACTGTTACCATGACGGATAGAGTTATCGATTAGGGCGTCAACCGCTTCTTGCAAGATACGCTTTTCGTTACGCAAGATAACGTCCGGTGCCATAATGTCGATAAGCTTCTTCAGACGGTTGTTACGGTTGATTACACGGCGGTAAAGGTCGTTGAGGTCAGATGAAGCGTGACGCCCACCTTCAAGAGCCACCATCGGACGTAGTGCCGGTGGGATTACTGGAAGGCGTGTGAGGAACATCCATTCAGGACGAACTCCGCTGTGGAGCATTCCGCGCACGAGCCCAAGACGTTTGTCGAGCTTGGCTCGTTCCATTGCGCCAGCAGTCTCACGCTCAGTAACTAGGCGCTTGTGTAGTTCTTCAAGGTTTACGTTTTTGAATACTTCAAAAACACTCTCAGCACCAATCTTTGCTTCAAAAAGTGTTCCGTATTTTATAGAGAATTTATGGAACTTGTTTTCATCCAACACTGCTCCCTGCTTGATAGAGTTAATTTCACCCTTAACTTCGTCAAGGCGTTCCTTAAGTTCAGCCAGGGCTGCTTCGTTTTTGAGTTCCTTAGACTTGGTCTTGTACTCGGTTGATAGTTCTGCCATTAGGCGTGAACGCTCACTTTCAGCTACTTTAGTGATTATGTATCCAGCAAAGTAGATTACCTTCTCGATGTCAGTGGCTGAGATTCCGAGAATAAGAGCAATACGGCTAGGTACACCACGCAAGAACCAGATGTGTGACACTGGTACACAAAGATCGATGTGACCCATACGCTCACGACGTACAATAGCGCGAGTGATTTCTACTCCACACTTTTCACAAACGATACCCTTGTATCGAATGCCTCTGTACTTCTTACAAGAACACTCGTAGTCCTCGACTGGTCCGAAGATTCTTTCGTCGAAAAGACCATGCTTTTCAGGTCGTTGGGTTCGGTAGTTAATCGTTTCAGGCTTAGTCACCTCACCATGGGACCATTCGAGAATTTTGTCCGGGCTTGCGAGTTTCAACCCCACTCCTGTGAATGGTTGTGTGACTCGTCGTGGGGGACGACTCGAGTTCCCTCTATCTCGGTTGTTTGATTCTTTTATTTCCATAATAAATTATTTAGTGAGGTGATTAATTTTCTTCGCCTGCTACTTCGCGACTAAGGTCAACGTCTAGTGATAGACCACGAAGTTGGTTAACAAGTACGTTGAAAGCGGCTGGAGTGTGTGGGTGGCTAATCTTCTCACCACGCACAATCGCGTCAAAGGCCGCCGAACGACCAACGATGTCGTCGGACTTAATGGTGAGCATTTCGCGGAGTGTGTAGGCAGCACCATAACCAAGGAGTGCCCATACTTCCATCTCTCCGAAACGCTGACCACCGATTTGTGCCTTTCCTCCCAGTGGCTGCTGGGTAATAAGAGAGTACGGCCCAATAGAACGCATGTGAATCTTATCTTCCACCATGTGGTGAAGTTTCAAGATATACATGTATCCAACCGCAGTCTTCTTTGCGAACTCTTCGCCAGTACGACCATCACGAAGCTGTACTTTACCGTCAGTTGGAAGACCAGCAGCAGCCAGTTCAGCCTTTACGTCGTCTTCAGTCGCTCCACTAAATGGTGGCACAACAGCTTGGTAGCCAAGTGTGTTAGCAGCCATTCCGAGGTGGAGTTCAAGAATCTGTCCCAAGTTCATACGAGACGGTACACCAAGTGGTGTGAGGAGGATGTCCACTGGCTGACCATCCTCTGTGTATGGCATGTCTTCTTCCGGAAGGATACGAGAAATAACTCCCTTGTTTCCGTGACGTCCAGCGAGCTTGTCTCCAACTGAAATGTTACGTACCTGAGCAACTGTGATGTGGATACGCTTGATAACTCCACTTTCAAGCTGATCCCCGGCTTCACGAGAGAAAACCTTAATACCAATAACACGACCACGCTTCCCTGCTTCCAAGCGAAGTGAAGTGTCTTTAACATCCTTGGCTTTTTCACCGAAGATTGAACGAAGTAGTCTTTCTTCTGGAGAAAGTTGTGTTTCTCCCTTTGGAGTTACTTTACCAACCAAGATATCTCCTGGACGGATTTCAGCACCAACGCGGATGATACCGTTTTCATCAAGGTTGCGAAGTTTTAGTTCTGAAACGTTTGGAATGTCAGGAGTAGTTACTTCAGGCCCGAGCTTAGTATCACGTACGGCTACGTCAAACTCTTCCATATGAATGGTTGAGAATTTCTTTTCTTTTACTAGACGCTCTGAAATCACGATGGCATCTTCGTAGTTAGCTCCTGACCAACTCATGAAGGCCACAAAAGCGTTCTGTCCCACAGCGATCTGCCCGTTGTCAGTAGATGAGGTGTCAGCAAGTAGGTCTCCTCGCTTAACTTTGTCACCCATGGTAACAGCTGGACGGTGGTAGAAAGCAGAGAAGTCGTTGGTGCGCTGGAAGGTGGTTAATGGGTAAACCTTCTTCTTACCTTCTTTGTTCTTCAAAGTGATATGTCGAGCATCTACCTCTACTACTTCACCAGCTTCTTCAGCGTTGATGACACGAGCGGTGTCGGACGCAACCATCTTTTCGATTCCAGTCGCTACAATCGGAGCTTCAGGGATAAGGCAGGGCGTAGCCTGCTTCTGCATGTTTGAACCCATCAGAGTACGGTTGGCATCGTCGTGGTTTAGGAATGGAATCATCGAAGTAGCCACTGAGAAAGCCTGGTTGGTGGCGATATCCATGAAATCTATCTCTGACTTTTCTACAGTACGCGGCTCACCGTTCTTTCTTGCATCCACCATGTCGTCCTTGATTCGTCCTTTTTCGTCAACAATCACCGCAGCGTGAGCAATATTGTATTGCTCTTCTTCGTGAGCGTTTAGGTAAACGATTTCATCTGTCACTACTCCCTTCACTACTTTCGCATATGGAGTCTCAATGATACCGAAACGGTTCACTCTTGAATACATAGCCAAACGAAGAATCAAACCAATGTTTGGTCCTTCTGGAGTGTGGATCGGACAAAGTCTTCCGTAGTGACTGGTGTGTACGTCTCGTACTTCAAAGCCGGCACGTTCACGTGTTAGTCCACCCGGCCCAAGGGCTGAAAGAGTACGTAGACCTTCAAGTTCTCCGAGGAGGTTCTGCTGAGGCATAAACTGCGACAGCTGGTTGGTAGTGAAAAATTCCTTGATAGCCGCTTGGAGTGGGCGTGGGTTGATGATTTGCATCGGGAGAGATGTCTCTGCCTCGATGGTAGACATACGGTCTTGAATGTTTCGCTTCATGCGAGTCATACCAACACGTACACGCTGGATAACCATTTCACCGAAGTAGCGCACACGACGGAAACCGAGGTGGTCAATATCGTCAGGTAGAGCACCTGGAGTGTGGTTTGAGGTAATTATATGAGTAAGGATGCTGTGTAGGTCTTCTAGAGAGACAGTTCGGTCATCGGTAGCTTTCTTGTCGACTGGACGATTGAAACGTTCATTAAAGTGATGACGACCAATTTCAGAAAGGTCGTATCGCTCTGGAGAAAAGATAGAATCCACGAACTCGCGAGCGTTTTCTACTGTCGCTAGGTCACCGTCACGAAGACGTTTGTATATTTCAATATATGAATCGTCTGTTGTCTTAGCTGGGTCCTTAGCTAGAGAAGCCTTGATGTACTCTTCGCCACGCTCTACTCCCTTAACGAGCTTAAGCATTTCTGCCTCAGTTTCAGCTCCGAGTACACGCAAGAGTGAAGTGATAGGAAACTTCTTCTTGCGGTCAATCTTCACATAGATACAGCCATCATGTTCAGATTCGATTTCTACCCAAGCTCCACGAGCTGGGATAATCTTGGCACCAAAGTGAGTGCGGCCTTTTTGTTCACTAGCGGTGAAAAAGATACCGTATGAACGAGCTAGCTGGGGTACAACTACACGCTCCACACCGTTGATGATGAAGGTACCGTGCTCAGTCATTACCGGTACGTCAGCAAGGAAAATCTCTTGCTCCTTCTCACTTTCAAAAGTCTTGTTCTTTAGAACAATAGTGGCACGAAGTGGTGCATCGTAGGTTTGCTTGTTTTCCTTAGCAAGCTCTGGAGTGGTTTTAGGTTCACCCATTTCGTAGCCCTTAAAGACCAACTCAAACTTCTTCTCTGAGTAGTCGGCAATCGGTGAAAATTCCTTAAAGACACCACGAAGACCCTCGTCTACAAACCATTTGTATGACAAGAGCTGTGGCTCGATTAGATTTGGTACTGGAACTACTGGTCCACGAAACTTTGAAAAAACCTTAGGCGGCAGACTGCCGATAGCTGTTCCTTCGTGTACCACACTCTTAATCTTTTTATCCATATCAGTTTCTTTGAATAATAAAACTTATAATTCCCCATCCCCAACACACAAAAACCGACACATAGTGTCGTTTTTGAAAATATTTGCGGTTACTTATTTATGATAAACATTACCCCCAGATGTTTATTGCTCTAAGACTTAGGTGGCTGACAACCGCAACACAATCACCCCCAAATCGCAAGTGTATAAAACATAACAGAAAATTGAGTTTATTGCAAGCCCTTTTTGGGGAAAACTGGCTTGACGAAGCTTAATTCTTTGTCCTCCTTTCGTTTATAGCCTTAGGATCGCCGTTTAAATATACTTTGGGCACCTGATGCTTTTTCTTCTTATATTCAAGTATCTCTGGACGAGTATACATTTCGCCAGATGAGAGTCGCTGGTCTTCTAGAGATTCGAAAGTACCAAGGACTCCAGGCACCTCACGAGACACGGCGTCTATTATAGATAGAGCAGGTAGCTCACCTCCGGTTAATACGTAATCACCAACAGACACTTCATCTGCTTTCAAAATGTCTTTAACTCTAGCGTCTATACCTTCGTAGCGGCCAGATATCAAAACAACATGTTCGTATTTTGATGCTAGTTCCTTAGCCATCTTTTGGTCAAACTTCACTCCGCGTGGAGACATCAGCAAAGTTTTTACCTTACTCTTCTTTCTGCCTACTGCTTGATTCCAAGCTTTCAAAATTGGTTCAGCTTTCATTACCATCCCAGGACCTCCACCATATGGACGGTCGTCTACCTTTCGGTGTTTGTCCGTCGCATAGTCACGAGGGTTGTAGTATGTGATGGAGATTTTTTTGCCGCGTACTTTTGCTCCCTTCCCTTTCTCAGTCTTTTGGGCACGCCCTAAAACCCCCGCATCGGTATATGCGCTACAAATGTCTGGAAATATTGTTATTACGTGGAAGTTCATTTTAAAATGCTATCACACAAGCGGGCGGAATCGAAGATTCCGCCCGCTTGTGTTCTACTCTTCCAGTTTTATATTTTGAGGTCGTCGATGGCCTGGTCTAAGGATTTAGGCTCGCTAGCCTGTGGCTCATCTGCTCCAGAAGACATTGAGGTCGCCATTTCCTGACTAACTCGTCCTCCCTCTGGCTCATTAATCTTTAAGTTTACACGAGCGTCGTGCTTCATGCCTACAACACGCAGTAGGGTTCGGATTGCCTTGGCAGTGTTGCCTGAGCGTCCGATTATCTTACCCATGTCCTCGGCATGTACATCGAGCGTCAAGAGTACCCCCATCTCATCTACTGTGCGGTTAGTCTTTACTGATTCCGGATGGTCTACCAGAGATTTCACTAGAGTCTCTAAAAATTGCTGATCTTCTTGCATATCTTGAATTGTTAGCTTTTCGGATTAATCGTGTCGGCAACGCGCTGACACCTTTACTTAATGTTAGCAGTCGCTAAGTAAAGTGCAATCAGCAGATGTGAGTATCATTCTCTATTATATATAGAGGTTTTGGTCTTGGTTGTTCTTGGAGACTATTTAGCTTCTGCAGTTTCTTCAGTAGGTGCAGCTTCCTCTGCTGGAGCCTCTTCTGGAGTAGGTGTTTCTTCTGCTGGAGTTTCAGCTACTTCTTCAGCTGGCGCTTCTGCGGCTGCTTTAGCCTCTTCCTCAGCCTTGGCCTTAGCTTCCGCTTCCGCCTTCAACTTTTCTTCATCAATAATAGGAGACTTCTTTGGAAGAACGTTGATTTTCTTCCCTTCAACAATCTTGTTGGTAACCATAAGGTTATGAACAGTCGGAGATACTTGTACACCCTTAGTTATCCATTCTTTAGCACGGTCACCGTCAATCTTGAAAAGGTTGGTCTTAGCGCTGTATGAACCTAGAGTATCAACCTGCTTGTTGCTCTTTGGTCCACTGCGAGAATCAGTAACAACCACTCGGAAAGAGGGATCATTCTTGCGGCCAACTCGTTGTAAACGCATCTTTAACATATAGTTGCACAAAGATACCAAATTAGCGTTAATTGTCAACACTGAACTGGTTTGATACCATCTCCAATCAACCATCCCATAAACATTCCAAAATTTCGGCTACAAGATTTCACTTCACTCTCGCCGTATTTAAATATGGCTCGAGTTCCAGCACATCTCTCGCTCGAAATTATGAAAAGTTTTAATGTAGGAGCGTTAATTTGAGATGGTATTCAGCTATATTCTGTGTTACGCTACGAACCATAATCTATGTCAAACAACGACACCTTTGATGGGGTAATTGCAATAAGAGGTAGAGGTATCGGTTTTGTACCTAAGCCAGATCTAGAGGAGGATATACTTATCGATACTAGCAACCTAGGTTTTGCCCTAGATGGTGATTTGGTACGTATTTCCCTACTGGAAACCACCGACGGAAAGCGCCAGGAAGGTAAGGTGCTTGAAATATTGGAGCGAGCGCACGAAGAGTTTGTTGGTGTGGTTAAAGACCGTGCCCCAGAAACTGCCGCTATAAGTAATCATTTTCTGCGCGAACAGTCAGAGAAGAAAAGTCAGTATTATGTCCTTCCAGACAACCGACGTGTCCATGTACGGTTTTCTCTAGGAGAAGAAGGAAAGGAAATGGTGGGACAGAAGGTGGCAGTTAAAATTAGCGAGTGGAGTGATGCTAGTTCTGACCCACAGGCGACAGTCGTAGAGGTCTTAGGGCGCGCAGGCGACCATGAGACCGAGATGCAAGCCATTATTCGTGGTGGCGGGTTTTCTGAAAATTTCCCAGAGGCGGTATCGCAAGCAGCTAAAGAGATTTACGATAATCAAGAACAAATTTTTAAAGATGCACTCGCAGACCCTAAGCGAAAAGACATCCGTGATGTTGCCACTTTCACTATCGACCCTGTGGATGCCAAAGACTTTGATGATGCGTTGTCTTTCCAAAAACTACCAAATGGTAACTATGAAATTGGTGTACATATTGCTGACGTGTCTCACTACGTGCGTGAAGGAGATGTGTTGGACACCGAGGCTCGTGAGCGCGGTACATCTATCTACCTAGTCGACCGAGTTATTCCAATGTTACCGGAGGTGATTTCTAATGACCTCTGTTCCCTACGCCCAAATGAAGACCGATTAGCTTTTTCGGCAATCTTTGAAATCTCTCCGGAGGCGAAAGTAGTTGGGGAATGGTACGGACAAACTGTTATTCATTCTGATAGACGCTTCAGTTATGAAGAAGCGCAAGAAGTGCTAGATAATAACCAGGGCGATTACCTAGCAGAGCTCTCTAAAATGATGGAGTTGGCACGTATTATTCGTAAGGAGCGTTTTAAGGAAGGTGCAATTGCGTTTGAACAGCCGGAGGTAAAGTTCGAGCTTGATGAGACAGGTAAGCCAATCCGGGCTTATACGAAGCACCGCACTGAGACGATGCTCATGATTGAGGACTACATGCTCCTTGCCAACCAGAGTGTCGCTACATACATATACAAGCTTTCTAAGGACAAGAAGCGTGACGCCGCTTTCATCTATCGTATTCACGATTTACCGAACCCAGATAAGATTGAAGACCTGGGTATCTTTATTCGAGCACTTGGATACGACTTCCGAACTGAAAATGGAATAGTAGACGCTAAAGACATCAACAAACTTCTAAAGCAAATTGAGGGAAAGCCAGAGGAAGCTTTGATTAAAACTGCGACCATTCGCTCGATGGCTAAGGCCGTCTATTCAACTAAGAACATCGGTCACTTTGGACTCGCTTTCAAATACTACACCCACTTCACTTCTCCGATTCGTCGTTACCCTGACTTAATGGCACACCGGTTACTTCGTCGTCACTTGGACAACTCTACAATTTCTGGACAAGAAATTGCAAAATTTGAAAAGCTTTCTATTCAGTCATCAGAGCGTGAATTAGATGCAACTCGTGCGGAGCGCGACAGTATCAAATACAAGCAGGTTGAATTTATGGCACCAAAGGTGGGACAAGAATTTGATGGAATTATTTCTGGTGTCTCTGACTGGGGTCTCTATGTGGAAGAGAAAGAATCAAAATCAGAAGGTATGATTCGACTATCATCTATCCGTGGTGACTACTATGAGCATTTAGCTGGAGCGTATGCTATCAAGGGCCAGAAGACTGGTAATGTATACAGACTCGGTGACGCTATACGCTTTAAGGTAGTCAAAGCCAACTTGGAAGAAAAACAACTTGATTACGAGCTCGTTAGATAACTCCTACCATTCAAATAAGACTTATTTTAGGAACTTTGATTTCATAAGTGAAATAGTGCTACAGATGCTAAAGTGTTGATTTAGGACTAGTAAACTGGTATGGTTTTGCAAATTTCACCCGATGAGAAGGGAGGGAAATGATGGTTGACCCTAAAGTATATGCAAAAGCATGGATAGTCTTCCGTGCTGAGCAACGAACTGAGGTGTTCCATGTTCTTGAGTTGATAGGAATGTGGGGGCTTGGAATATTTTCCTCTGGGATGCAGCCCGTACATCCCCAGGAGTATGTGCACAAGATTGTCATAAACACCGTTCATGATCTTGAGTACATAAAGGATAAACTGCAGAGTCTCGGCGTCTTCCTCCTGGAGATCGGGAAAGACAATACTACGTACTGGAGAAACAAGAAATACGACGGGAGCACTTTCCTTCCAGGAAGCCTGACTGTTAAACAGATTAAGCGACTTGAAAAAAAGAAGAGGAAGTCCAACAAGAACAGATAAAGCCGGTTAGGTTAAGAGTGCTACTGCACTCCTAACCTAACCGGCTTTGATAATTTTATTTAGCCACTGCAAGTGCATCGTCCAATTTCACAGAAAGAAGTTTAGAAACTCCATCCCCTGTCATAGTTACTCCATAAAGAATTGAGGCGCGAGACATTGTCTCACGGTTGTGGGTAATGAGAATTAGTTGTGACTTTTTAGCTAGGGCCTCAATCATGTCACCATAGCGTCGACTGTTAGCCTCATCAAGAGCTGCATCGGTTTCATCAAGAATCACAAAAAGCGGTGGGTTCACTTGGCTCATGGCGAATATAAGTGCAATAGAAGTGAGAGCTCGCTCTCCCCCAGAAAGCATATCTAGTCCCTTCACTCTTTTGTTTGGAAGTTTAACTCCAATTTCTATACCAGTTTCTGTCTTACCGGTCTGTACTTCCTCCACTTCTGTTTCTTCATCATCTACTTCCCCTTTGCGCTTCCGAGACTCAATCTTTACCTGAGAAAGTGTAGCTTCCCCGCCACCAAACATTAAAGCAAAGAAGCGATTAAACTCGGCACTAATCTTGGTAATTCCCTCTCCAAATCGCTCATCTAGCTGAGCTTCAAGTTCAACTATCAGCTCTTCAAGTTTAGACACAGACAAAGTTAGGTCAGCGATTTCTCTCTCAAGGAAATCATCCCTATCTTTCACTGTTTTGTATTCAGTCTCAAGTTCAACATTTGCTCCACCTAATTCTTCTAAGCGAATCTTGAGTTTTTCAAGCTCATGACGACGATCACGTTGTTTGGTACGATCTTCCTTTTCTATCTCAGGTTTAGTGGCATCTACTTTGTATTCTAGGTACTGTGTTGCGTCTCGACCAAGTAGCGCCACTGCTTCTTGGAGTTCGTGTTTGAAATCTTCCCGGTCGCGCTCAATACCACTTCTTTCAAATTCTAAACGTGACAATTCTGCCTCGGCTTCACGCCTATCGTTAACTAATTTAAAAACCTCTCGCTCTGCGTCACGACTTTCACTTTGGTCTGACTCAATAGAAGAGCGAATTTCTTGATATGCTTTCTCTGCCGCTTCTACTTCTACCTCCGCAGATTTCAACTTCTTATCCAACTCCACCTTCTGTTTCTTGAGTTCTTCATACTCAGCTTCCTCAGCAGAATCACTGCCTGGTCTTTCGATAGCTCGAGCCAAGAATTGTCTAAGTGAATGAACCAAGTCTCCTAGTGAGCGACGTAAATGAGAAATGTCGTCACTTTTAAGTGCGTTTGCTGTGTCCTTTTCTAAAGTACTCACTAACTTATCAATATCTGCATAAGGGATATTGATATTGGCGGTGTCACCAGCCTTACGCTCTTTTTCGGCGATACGACGCTCAATAAAAGTGAGTTGTCCCTCCAGAGCACCTACCTCTCTAAGGAGTAACTGGTGTGCTTCACGGGTGGAAGAAAGAGTACGTTCGGCGGATACTAACTGATCGCGCTTCACGTCATGCTTTTTTGATTCAAGGACTTCTCTGGCATTAGAAAGGGCCGACTCTATTTCTTTAATCTTGGTTGTGAGTGGGTCAAATAAAGTTGTGATACGGTCTTGCCAGCCAGCTAAATATATATCCTCCCGCTTGAGATACTCTGCATACGCATCTTGAAGACGCACTCTAATTTCTGCTGCTCTTTCTAACTTTTTTACCTGCTTCTCAAGAAAACGTAGATGTGGAGCTACTTCACGACGAAGACTTTCCACCTTTTCTATATTTTCTTTAGTTTTTTGCAGTTTCTTCTCAGCCTCAACCTTTTTGTATTGATACGATTTGAGTCCTAAAGCATCTTCAATCATCTCTCGGCGCTCTTTGTTACTGGCAGAAAGAATACGGTCGGCTTCGCCTTGTGAAATGATGTGGTGACCAGACGGTCCAATGTTCGCTGCAGCTAGTACTTCCTGCACATCTTTGAGGCGCACTACGCTACCGTTTATTAAGTATTCATTTTGTCCGTCACGATGAACAACTCTCTCCAGATTAATCTCATCGAAATCAAGCGGAAAGACTCGCTTCTGATTATCTAACAAAATACTCACGGCAGCTCGATTGCCTCGTGACACCTGATCTGACCCTCCCCAGATCATATCTTCACCTTTCTTGCCGCGCATTTTAGAGGGTGATTGTTCTCCAAGTACGAAGCGAAAAGCCTCGGCGACATTAGACTTACCTGAACCGTTTGGCCCCACAATAGCCGTAATAGACGAAGAAAATTCCAACTCGCTCTTCTTAGCGAATGATTTGAAACCATTGATTGTGAGGTGTTTTAGATGCATTCTATTTTATTGTGTGCAAGTTGCGTAGTTCATGCCATGACCTTCTAGACTACTACGAGCACTTGCGTCAAGGGGCGCCGCTGTTACAGTTGCAGTGTATTCAGCGGTTGGTCTTTCTAGCTTAGCAAAAATACAAATTCCCTTTGTTGCTCCACCGGGACTATGAAAGTAGACAGTGTACTGTCGATAGTCGCCTGAAATGTCAGTTCCAGCAGGAACCATCGGATCATGCAATTCACTAGTTAAAATTCCCTCAGCCACTAACTCTTCTGCGATTGATTTTGGGTAGGTGGAACCATTTTTATATGCAAACCAACCTTGTCCGCTGTATCCAGCACCTTCAACCTCGTAGGTTCCGTTGCTAACAGCATATAGATGCAGTGCTGACTTAGCTTGCTCTAAATCAGATATGCGAACCTTGTCTCGTGCATTCATACGCGCCTGGCTTAGTGACGCCATTGCAACAACAGAGAGTAATCCAATAACTGCGACTACAACAATAATTTCTATTAAGGTAAAGCCTTGTCTGGTTTTTAGATTGGTATTCATTGTTCATATTGTACAGCAATAGACGAGCACTTTGACGACAAAAGTGTGTATGAAAACAGCGACTAAAAAGGTCGTTGTTTTCTCTTTCTATTAATTTTACTATCGATGTTTGCGCTAGCAAACTTTTAATAGAAGAGTTGCCGGAGTGAGCTAGTCCAGTGGACTGGCGCAAGGCCTTTTGAGATATTATCTGAAGTGAAGCGAAAGAGAATATCCAAAAGGTAACTGCCCCTGTAAGGGGCAACTCCTTAGATAGCAAGAACACCTGGTCCATTTACGCCTGCAGGCGAAATGGTGTTCTTACCAACTTTTGGCTTCAATAGCCTTTTCAGCTGCATCTTGCTCTGCTTCTTGTTTAGAGCGACCTTTACCCTCTGCTACTTTTTCGTCCCGAAGGAATACACCAATGGTAAACATACGGTCATGATCTGGACCTTCTTGAGAAAGCATTTCATATGAAGGGGTAATTGAGACCTTGTCTTGAGCCAATTCCTGGAAACGACTCTTGGCGTCCTGCCAGAGCTTCTTCTCTACAATCTTGTCGGTTTTATTGAACAACTGTTCCCCGATAAACTTTTTGGCTGCATCATATCCTTGGTCTAGGTAGATGGCACCAATGCAAGACTCAAATGCGTTGGCAAGAATGTATTGTCTAGCCCGTCCTGTATCTTTAGCTTCTCCTTTGGACATTAGCATAAAGTCATTGAGACCTAGCTTTTGAGCTGATTCTGCCAGTGACACAGTATTTACCAAGGCTGCACGCACAGCTGTAAGTTCACCCTCTGGCTTCTCTGGGTACTTTTGGTAGAGGTAGTCTGTAACAACCAGTTCGAGTACAGCGTCGCCAAGAAACTCCAGACGCTCATTGTGCTCTTGCGTAGCTTCTTTGTGCTCATTTAAATATGAACGGTGTGTGATGGCTGACAAAAGATAATTTTTGTCTATAAACTCCACCCCGAGTATTTTCTCTAACTTTGATAGTTCTATTTCCATATTCAGTTATGAATTAGAAATTTCGAATTTTGAATCAATTTTAAAATTCGTGTTTCGAATTTGATTCAAAATTAAAAATTCAATTTAATAATTTTATTTTACACTTAGTTTTCAAAAAATGAGTGCGGCTACTAGGTATGCAAAGCAAATGTACCGAGCCTTATACGAAATAAGGTGAGCGTGCATTTGTCTGTAGCATAACAACGTAGGCGCCTTATTTCTTGGAGACTAAGATAGTGATGGCTTTGGTGACTATTGGCAATATATCCTCATAAAAGTTTAAGTCAAGTATTTCGGCCACCTTGAACCACTTAGCGTCATCCAATCCTCCCTTTTTCTCCATGGAGAGATCTACATAAGGAGCCTCAGCCAAGAAATAGGTTACTTGTTTGCGGTGCTTCCCAATATCTGGCTTATTAGCCACATATTCGTTGTTACCGAGTTCTTTCTCTATCTTAATATCAAGCCCTACTTCCTCTTTTAGTGCACGTGTAGCACCTTCTTCTGGGGTCTCGGTCTCCGCCACCTTACTCTTTGAAAGTGTCCAGTGGCCGAATATATCGTGTACAAGAGCTAAGTACATTTCGCCTTCGTGTACAGCATAAACCACTGCCCCAGCCAGGCGAATCACTGGCATTTGGTCAAAAGGTAAATCCTTCTTTTTTTTAGTTATTTCATCTTTTCCTGGTTCACCGATTTCCTTATAAACCGCACCTAAAACACCGTTCACAAATCGTCCAGAATTTTCACCACCAAACTGCTTAGCTAGTTCAATAGCCTCATTGATAGCGACCTTTGCTGGTACTTCTTTGCGGTCAGAGAAAAGTAACTCGTAGAGCCCTAGTCGCAGAATATTTCTATCGATTGGAGAGATGCGGTCAAGTGGCCATTCAGGGGCAGCTTTTTCAATAACAAGATCTAATTCCTTTTGCTTTTGGAGCACACCATCTAGAACCTTTTCCATAAAAGGTAAATCACTCTTATTGCGAGCAAACTCATCAACATTGCGTCTTAGTGTTTCCACTATAATTTCTTTTGCAATGTTGTTTTGATCCCACTCAAAAAGAGTTTGTAGAATAATTGATCTTGAAAGGTGCCTGTTTGCCATTATTGTGCTTCTTAACCGAAACTGAATTTATAATAGCATGTCGAAATAAACAAAAACCCCCGTGTGGGGAGTTCCTGTGAATTACTGCTACTTCTGCTCAGTCTTCTCCTCCACCTCTGCCACTGGAGATTCATCCCCAACTGCTGAACCCTTGATAGCTTCCTTCTTAGCATTCATACGAGCCTCACGAGCAGTCTTTTTAGCCTCAAGGTCAATGACCTGACGACCGTTGTAGTATCCACAAGAAAGACACATGTGGTGTGGACGGTAGTTAGCCCCACAGTTCTTACAAACACCTAAAGTAGGCGCTTTAAGCGCGTGGTGGCTACGTCGGTTCGCGGTGTGTGACCGCGTATGTCTCATTCGGATTACCATAGTGGTGGATACTATAGCAGATATCAGGTCTTTGTCAAAGCCATTAAGTGAAATATATAAGTATAAAAAAAGCCGGCGAGTTATGGTCGCCGGCCCTAATGTTGTGCGCATCAGCGCGGTTCTTGACCCCAGTGCATAAACATGACCAATACAAGCACGCTTGCCTCAAGTACTGACGTAAAAGTCAGTGTTGAGGGTCCAGGTCGTTTGCTCGATTCTGGATTGAATACCGTACCAGGTTCTTCTTTCTGGTTGCATCCAATTCCATAATAGTCTGCAAACTCGTCCGGCATCATGCCACCCTCTGCAACATGTGGCCCAGTTCATAGATGTCGCACTCTCCTGGTTCAGGAGCAGCGACCCTCTTGCCTGGCTGAAGGTCGCAGAGCGCCATGAGACAGTCTTCACTGTCCCAGCCACCACCGCGATAGTGCCGACAGCTGGCGGTGCAGTCCTTGGACGGACGAACATGATTGGCTGTTTTCAGTGGTTTAAGTATGTCTATGGGCATTCTAAAAGTCCCCGTTCTTCCTCGTAAATGAACTACCGCATTTTGTTTTGCGTTGAGCAACCTCTTGTTGCTCACGGAAATATAGTAACACAATATTCTAGTTTAGCAAATTTGTACAAAAAGTTTTACGGTGGATATCTGAGAGACCATGCAAGCGAATACTTTCACAATGCTTCTTTGTTCCATAACCTTTATGACTGGCTAAATCGTAAGCTAAATATTGAGTATCTTGAGCAATTTTAGTCATGTACCGGTCGCGGGTTACTTTGGCTAATATGGAGGCCAAACCAATTGCTGGTTCGGTCGCATCGCCTTTTATGATGGTTTGTTGGTTTAGGAACTCGGAAGGCGCCCTAAGTGCGCCATCTAAAAGTACCTGGCAATCATTCGGTTCTAACTGTAGTTTATCTAATCCCTGTTTCATCGCCCGCTTGATAGCAAAAACGATTCCTTTACTATCAATTATAAAATGGCTCGATGAAACCACCTGAAAATTTAACATTCCTTCTTTTCTCAGTTGGGTGGCTTCTTTGAAAATTTGTTCTCGTTTTACTGGACTTATTTTCTTTGAGTCCCCTACTCCTGGCAATAGGCTCCAATCAAAATTAGTTGGCAAGGAAACCACTCCCACTGTCACTGGACCTGCAAGTGGTCCGCGACCGGCTTCATCTATACCAATTAAATACTTTGCCATCTTTTTATTCTGGAGTTTATTTGTGAAATAAGGCTAAATAATCTTATCCACACGTCATTTCATAATTTGCTACAATAGTAACACTTATGAGCGCTAAACCGTTGATGTCCGAATTCATCCATCTCCATGTCCATACGCATTATTCTCTCCTTAATGCATTACCAACACCGAAGGAACTAGCAGTCGCTGCCAAAGATGATGGTCAAGAAGCCTTAGCTATTACCGACAATGGTGCGTTGTATGGAGCAATAGATTTCATAAAAGCTTGTCAGAAAGAAGGTATTAAGCCGATAATTGGACTAGATGCTTTTCTGTCTCCACGTACACGTTTTGATAAAGACGCCGGTATTGATAAGCCACGTAGTCGACTGGTTTTGTTGGCTGAGAATAATGTTGGCTATCAGAACTTGATTGAATTAGTTACCCGCTCATTTATAGACGGCTTCTACTACAAACCAAGGATAGACCAAGAGCTTTTAGAAAAGCATCATGAAGGCTTGGTGGCAGTTATCCCCTCTTTTGCTGGTGAAGTGGCACAGTCCTTAAAGAATGGTGACGAAGAACGGGCTGGTGAGAGACTTGATTGGTATAAGCAAGTTTTTCCTCACTGTTACTTAGAAATAACTAATCATCCAGAGATTTTGGACCACAACGAGAACCAAGAAAGAATTAAAAGGTTGGCACAAAGCACTTCAGTACCACTCTTGGCGGCACATGATGTCTATTATCTTAGACCTTCCGACCGGGTCGCTCGTGAGACGATGATGAAGATTCAAAACGGAGGTGTGGTCGACTTAAGTGGTGACTTGGGTGATGCAGAGGACTTTTCATTCCTGTCTCAGGAAGAGATCAAGAAGCGTTTTGCTGATGTGCCTGAAGCTATTAGTAACACGGTTAAGGTTGCAGAGAAGTGTAATGTAGAAATTCCAATTGGTACTACTTGGTACTTCCCAGACTACATAATTGAAAGTGGCAAAGAGCCTGACGAAGAGCTCAGAGAGTTGGCATATAAAGGTATACCTTGGCGTGGATTGTCGCTCGACGACAAGGAAGTAACTACCCGTCTTGACTATGAGCTTGATGTCATCAAGATGAAGGGCTACGCTAAATACTTTTTGGTGGTGGGTGACCTGCTTCGTGAGGCACGCGAGCGAGGAATCCTTACTACTATTCGTGGTTCAGTGGCGGGCAGTCTAACAACCTACGTACTTGGTATTACAAACGTAGACCCACTTGAATACAAGCTTCCCTTCGAGCGTTTCCTTAACCCAGAGCGCCCATCTGCACCTGATATCGATATGGACTTCGCTGATAATCGGCGAGACGAAATTATTGAATACGCCAAACAAAAGTATGGTGAGGATAAGGTGGCGCAGATTGGTACCTTCGGAACCATGATGGCGCGCGCGGCCGTACGCGACGTGGCTCGTGCGCTTGGCCACGCGTACTCTGTAGGTGACCGTATTGCCAAGCTTATCCCAATGGGTAGCCAGGGCTTCCCTATGACTATCAAGAAGGCGCTTGAAATTGAGCCAGACTTGGCGAAACTATATAAGAGTGAATCTGAAGTTAAGGAAGTGATTGATCTAGCAAAGATGATTGAAGGTAGGGTACGTCATCTTGGTGTGCACGCAGCTGGAGTCGTGATTGCACCTGAGCCACTAAACCGCTTCGTACCAGTACAGCCCGACCCGAAGACTGGAAAAATGATTACCCAGTACGAAATGCGTTCGGTTGGTGAGGACGGAGTAGGTCTTTTGAAGTTTGACTTCCTTGGTATTAAAAACCTCGCAATTTTAGCTGATGCTGTAAAGCGGGTGCAGAAAATTCGTGGCATTGAAGTTGATATTGAAAATATTCCACTTGATGACAAAAAAACTTTTGAAATGCTGGCTCGTGGAGAAACGATGGGACTCTTTCAGCTAAACGGTTCGGGAATGACGGCTTTCCTAAAACAACTCAAACCGACTACCATTCACGACATCAATGCTATGGTGGCACTCTATCGTCCTGGCCCAATGGAGTCTATTCCTCAGTACATTGAGAGAAAGCACAATGCTTCACTGGTGAGCTTTATGGATCCTCGTCTGGAGACAATTCTCGACCGCTCATACGGAGTTATTACCTATCAGGATGACGTAATGATGACAGCTATTACCTTAGCTGGCTACTCCTGGCTGGAAGCGGACATGCTTCGTAAGGCGATGGGAAAGAAGATTCCTGCGGTGATGGAGGCCGAGAAGGAGAAGCTTCTCAAAGGTTTCGTAGAGTATGGAAAATTGTCTAATCAGAAGGCTGAACAGTTATGGAAACTGATTGAGCCTTTTGCTGCTTACGGATTCAACAAAGCTCATGCGGCTAGTTATGGTCGAGTCGCCTATCAGACCGCCTATATGAAGGCTAACTATCCGGTTGAATATATGTCTGCAGTCCTCACAGCTGACTCAGGAGATACGGATAAGATTTATGAAATCATTCATGAGTGTGAACGCATGAACTTGGAGGTGTTACCACCAGACATTAATGAAAGTTTTGCTGACTTCTCAGTAGTTCCAAATACGCAAAAAATTCGTTTTGGCCTCACTACCATAAAGAACTTTGGTGAAGGTATCGCTGACGCAATTATAGAAGAGAGAAAACAGAATGGACCATTTGTATCAATGTCTGAGTTTTTAACTCGTGTTCATAGTCGTGGTTTGAACAAAAAATCCCTAGAAGCTTTGATTCAGACTGGTGCGTTTGATAGATTCGAAGATAGAGCTCTTTTGTATGGCAACATCGATAGACTTTTATCGTTTAACAAAGAGTCCGCAGCTGCCGCCGAATCATCACAGGAATCTCTTTTTGGAAATGTGAGTGGACACTCTGAAGATCTATCACTCGACAAGTCACCAGATATATCGACCACTCAGAAACTAACCTGGGAAAAGGACTTGCTCGGTGTGTATGTGTCTGGCCACCCATTAGATGTATATACAGATGAACTTAAGAAGCGTTCCACTATCACCGACCTTAAGACAGATGGACGAAACGGTATCCCGGTTGTTACCGCAGGAATGGTCGCAAACGTACGTGAACTCTTAACCAAGAAGGGTGACAGAATGGCTTTCATAATACTGGCTAATCATACTGACCAAATAGAAGTGACGGCTTTCCCTGAGACTTATCGGGCTCTTTCTGAGGTACTGAAGCCTTCAAGCTGTATTGCGGTGAAAGGGCGACTTCAAATTAGAAGTGGCGAGCCGACCATAATGCTCGAGAATGCGAAGTCACTAGCACCAGTACAGAATGCTTTAGTTGAGGGTTGATTGGGGGTTGACGTAATAAGGCTAAGAGTTATTATCTAGAGACAGAGATTGCTCCGGCTACCAATCGGAGGCATTATGCGCCATAGGCCTAATCTGTCTAATTAAGCGCTTCTGAGCATCAGATTCAGGAGAAGCTCGGTGGAACCGCGGTTAAGACCGCCCGAGCAAAAATTCAATGATTGAATTTTTGCTCGGGCGTTTTTCGTTATTAACTAATTAAATACAGTATGGAAGAAAGAGATCATAAAAAAATTGGACCAGAACTGGGACTTTTCTATATTGACCCAGTAGTTGGAAAAGGTTTGCCGATGTTTCTCCCTAAGGGAGCGATTATAAAGCGCGAGCTTGAGAACTTTGTTGTGGAGGAGGAAACCAAGCGTGGTTACCAGCACGTAGATACTCCAGATTTAGCTAACTTAGCTCTATATAAAAAATCTGGACACTATCCTCACTATAAAGATTCGATGTATGCTCCGATAAACATCGATGACGATGAGTACATGTTGCGTCCGATGACTTGTCCGCATCACTTCCAGATGTTCCTTCATAAGCCTAGAAGCTATAAGGAATTACCGATGAGAATTGCTGAATTAGCACAGCTCTATCGGTACGAACAGTCAGGTGAAATTATGGGCTTGCAACGCGTGCGCTCATTCTGTCTGGCTGACGCTCACATCATCTGTGCTTCAGAAGAGCAGGCTGCCGAGGAAGCTGGTAAAGCACTGGAGCTGATTGAGTATATGTCTTCAGTACTGGGACTCAAGTTCGGTGAGGATTATCGTTATCGTCTATCGCTTGGTGACCGAGATAATACAGAGAAATACTACGATAACCCTGAGGCCTGGGAGAAGGGCGAAGAGTTGTTGCGTGAGGTAATGAAGAAGCGTGGTAACGAATTTGAGGAAGCAAAGGACGAGGCTGCATTCTACGGACCAAAGATTGACGTGCAGATGAAGAACGTTAATGGCAAAGAGGATACTGCCTTTACCGTACAGTATGACTTCTGTATGCCGGATAAGTTTGACCTCAAGTACATCGGTCAAGATGGGAAAGAACATCGAGCGTTTGTGGTACACCGATCTTCAGTCGGGGCCATAGAGCGGGTGATGGCATTCTTGATTGAAAAGTACGTCGGCGCCTTCCCTCTTTGGCTTTCACCAGAGCAGATAGCCGTCATCCCAGTTTCAGAAAAACACTTTGACTACGCCAAAGAGGTGCACGAAAAGCTAAAGTTGTCTGGAATACGCTCAGTGTTCGATGATGATAATGATTCACTGGGTAAGAAGATTCGTAATGCCAAGCAAAATAAACTTCCATACTTCATCGTTGTTGGTGATAAGGAGGTGGAGTCAGGACAGCTTCCACTTGAGAACCGTAGTGGTGAAAAGACAGAGATGTCTGTTGAAGATATCGCTACTAAATTAGTTAGTGAAATTAAATCTCGTTCTCTTTAAAAGTAATCCTATGGATACAGAAAAAGCCGGGCTAAGCCCGGCTTTTTCTGTCCCCCCTCTTACTTTAAGTAAGTTGGTTTTTCGCCGATTGGCAAATTGGGAGGAGTGTCATCAAAGTAATAAGTAATCTCCGGCGTTGGCGCTAGAAGCGGAGCGATGTCTGCTGTTATTTCCAGCTCTGATCCGCGTACTTCGCTACCAGCGCTTCGACTTTTTTTCGGTTTTCCACGTCTGTCTCTGACATACCAGCAGTCGCTCCGTAAAGAGAGAAACCTAGTACGCTACCCTTCTTCACTACAAGGATGTAGGCGATGAAGAGAGCCCAGAGAGTAAGTACTGCGTAGAATAGGAAGGTTAGGAATGCTCCTGCCTCAAAACCAGTGTATGGAACTTGAGTAAGAGCGATCACTAGAGCCTGATCACGCTTTTCGTAGACAGCAATGTCATCAACATCGACGTCCACCTTACATGTACGGCTTCCTCCGTCTTCACCTTCAGCCTTCATCCTGAATTCAGTAGACTGATTGATAATAACGTCGATTTCACCGTCGTAGTACTTCTTACGCTTAGATGAACTATAGTCATCAGTATCGAAGATGGTGTTACCACGATCGTCCTTGATTACAATCTCGTCTACGTTAGTAGTCTCCCATGAAAGTGTTACCTTCTCACCGCGCTTTACACGGTCTTTTGAGATATCAAGTTCACAACGAGGAGTCTTTTTATCTTCTTCCTCTTCGATTTCTACACGTACAGTACAAGTATCAGAACCATTTGTACCAACAGCAGTAAGAGTAAATGTAGTATCGTCATCGATTTCTACAGTTTTAGATCCATCAGCTGATACGTTACCAATACCATTGTCGATAGATACTGAAGTAGCGTTAGTGGTTTCCCATGAAAGAGTTACATCATCGCCCTCTTCAACTTCATCGTCAGATACACGTAGGTAGTCACAAATTGGTGCTTGAGCAGCCCCCTTAGTGATAGTTACAGTACAGGTGTCGTTTCCACCAGCACCAACCGCAGTGAGCGTATAGGTGGTAGTAGAGTCTACATACACATTCTTTGAACCATCAGCAGAAACATTGCCTACTCCATTATCGATAGATACTGAAGAAGCATTGGTAGTTTCCCAAGAGAGAAGTACGTTACCTCCGTTGTACGGTACGTTGTATCTGTCAGCTGTGAAAGAATCACAGGTAGCAGCTGGAGTTGGAGGAGGGTTTACTGTCACAGAGTCAACACAGTGTGTGTCGTTTCCACCAGTACCGATAGCAGTGAGCTGGAAGGTAGTGTCGCTCGATACAAAGACTGTTTTAGATCCGTTAGCAGACACTGTACCTACTCCATTATTAATAGAGACACTAGTAGCATCAGATGTTTGCCAAGCGATAGTTACATTACCACCACCGTATGGGACGGTATTAGGACTGACATCAAAGTAGCTACAAACTGCTGCTGGAGTTGGGGGAGGTGGGCTTACTGTTACAGTAACAGCACAGCTAGCATTTCCACCTGCACCAACAGCTGTAAGAGTAAAAGTGATGCTACTAGTTACGACGACATCATTTACAGAGCCGTTGATGTTAACTTGCCCAACTCCGTTATTGATGCTCGCAGATGTAGCGTTACTTGTGCTCCATGAAAGAGTCACAGTACCACCACCATAAGGTAGGCTAGTTTGACTAGTAGTAAGGTAATTACATACAGCTGGAACTGGAGCTGGAGGAATGTATGGAGATGGGCTATCATTGCTACCACCACCGTTGTCTCCGCTGGGACCACTATTGTCACCGCCACCGCCACAACAGCCTCCTTCACCACCACTACCTCCAGCCCAGGCAGATGCCTCTTCCGCAGAAGTGCTCAAAGAATCAGATGAACCGCTCATTTGAGGAAGCTGTGGCAGAACTACGAATACCATCAATGACAAAGTAGCGATTGATGCAACTCCGTAGATGGTTAATTTAATGCTATTGGTCATATTGTTTAATAAATATTTTATAAATTTGTAACTACCGGATCATTCCGGATAACGTAGGCGAAACACATAGTTTCGCCGTCGACATCCATAATGTTCAAAGATCTGGTTGCGGTGGACTCTGTCCACCGCAACAATTTTGTAGGTGCCAGATTTCCTACCTGTAGTGACGGCGATAAGATGCCCTCACAGTTTGTGCCGAGAGGGACATGATGTCCTTGGTCTTCAGCAAGGGGACATAGCTGGAAGCATGCCCCCCTTTTTTCAGTGCCGACAGTTCACCACGAGTGAGCGACCAGTGATAGCCCTCGCCGCGTTTGGTGCCGTTGCAGATGGTCAAGTCCTTGACTCCTGCAAGGAGTGAGGCCTTGACGCATGATTCAACCACCACCCATCCGCCATTCAGCTCGAAGGTCCTGGTGTATCCAGATGCTCTCCGTTGGCTGGTGATGACAGGGGCATTCACGTAGTTGCGCTCATTGCCGTTGACCCAGACGATTTCCGTTGGGCCGTAGCTCACTGCCCGAATGCAGGCCATCTTCGAAGTTGTCGGAGCTTTTGCTCCGCGAACTGCCGGTGCATTTGCAGCACGGCCGGCAGCTGTGCATGCGTTTCCGTTGCAGACAACACGAGCTTCGGCAGTTGTGGTGCTGAAGCTTGTGTATCCGACGACGACAAGCGCAAAACCCAGAAGGGCGGAGTAGATGCTGTTACGCATGGTGTGTTCCTTTCGACCTGATTGAATTTGATGAACTTAACGAACAAGGAGGGGTTTGAAATACTATAACTCCAAACCTTGATTCCCCAATAGTTTAGCATATTCTGAGTGAAATGTCAAGGCCACTCCGCTGCGGAGTGGCCTTTGACTTCAGTAATTTTGAACCTGTCCTTAGAAACCTATATTTAGAGCGCTTTCTTGGAAACAAGTACTGCTTCCACGATAAATCGGTCTTCCTTAGCTCCAAAAGTGTTACAGGTAGCCAAGGTCAAACGTGCCCCGTTGCTGGTGGTTGGGATTGAGACAGCACTTGCCTTAGCCTGATAAACCTTATCTACTCGGTAAGTGTATTCAGTATCACGAGACTTTAGGGTGATAGTATCTCCCCAAGTCATGTTCTGAATACCATTAAATGCCTGGTAGTTCTTATTGAATACGTTATTTAAATAGCTTGAGTGACCAAGGATAAGCATGTTGCCATTCTCATCATTGAGGTCGGCTGAATCTGGATGACGCACTACTCCATCTAAAAGCGCAGCATCCAAGTCAGCAATTGAACGTGAAGCTGGGTTTAGCACTGTTACTGTACGGTTTAAGCCACCAAGAGTGATGCTAACTGGGCGCGGGTCACGAAGATCGTCCAATACAGTTGGTGCTATCTCGATTTCATTAATAAAAGGTGTTTCTACAATTTCTTGTGACTCAACCTCAGTAGTTGCTTCTTCCTCTGGAGTTTCAGGTACGAAGTCAATAAAGTACAGAAAACCGTATCCAAGCATCATTACAACGAAGAAAACGCCAAGGAAAGCACTGGCGCTTGGTAGTATTTCGTTGAAAAATCGTGAGAAATTCATTGAGCAGTATAATACACGAAATATCTGATTTGTCAATGTTAGCTATTGACAAATCTATATAAATAGGTATCATGTTACAAATTCAACAGATTAACTAAACATTATGAACGACACGAATAATACAGAAAGAAATGAGCAGATGGTGCGAATAATGGCCGTAGTTGGTTTTGTTGTACTAATCTGTCTGCTAGCGTGGCTTGCTGTGCAGGTTGTACGCTTTGTACCGGTAGCCTTCTCTTCCCTGTCCGATGTATTCGAAGAGAATCAGCGTGACTATGCTGAGAATGTAAGAGGGGACGATGAAAATGTTGTCGTTGTTGTTGAAGATACTGAAAGCGAAGTGGAGGAGGATGTTGTTGATGAGGTTATAGAAGACGAACCTACTGTCGCTACATCCAGTACTCCAGTGGACACAACTCCAGAGTCTACTACTCCGGCACCGATTCAATATAAAACTGTTACCACATACAAGAAGCCAGTTTCTGACCCCAATGGTGTGACTGACTTTTCTATGACCTTTGTTAGTGTTGGTACACTCAATTCTAGTCAACGTTTCGTACCAGGTACTCTACCAGATAGCGGACAAGGTGCTATGCAATTTGTGGTTAAGAACATTGGTACTAAAACATCTGGCAATTGGAGCTTCAAACTTGATTTACCAAACGGTGCTAGTATGACCTCAAGTGTGCAGAAGCCACTTTTGCCGAGCGAGAGTTCAACCTTGACCGTGGTATTCGAAATGCATGATGATGATTGGCACAATATCGGTGGAACAGTAGTTGGAGGTGGAGATATTAACCTCGCCAACAACAGCTTTACCGCCAAAGTAGCCAAACGATAAGCAGGTACTAAACAAAAAGCGACGAGGCACTGCCTCGTCGCTTTTTGTTATTTCCCTCTTCGAGTCAGATAACTTTTAAATATCTAGGTTGGCAGTACGGGCGTTAGACTGGATGAATGACTTACGATTAGCAACGTCAGTTCCCATCAGTACATCAAACACTCGGTGGGCTTCTTCCGCATCTTCGATATTAACTTGTTTCAAAACTCGGTTGGCTGGGTTCATGGTTGTTTCCCACAACTCCTCAGCGTTCATCTCTCCAAGTCCCTTGTATCGTTGAATACGAGCCTTTGAACTTTTCTTTGTTGCTACCTCTGTCTCTGCTTCCTCCCCACCTTCTTCAGCTAGTCCTTCAGGTGCATCTACGTCGATTTCCTCTTCCTCTACTCCTACAATCGCAAACTTCTCGGCATCAGTATAGGCATAGCTGACCTCCTTTCCCTTCTGGATTTTATACAGTGGTGGTTGAGCGATGTAGATGAAGCCTCCATCAATGAGTGGTCGGAAGTGACGGAAGAGTAAGGTTAATAACAGAGTGCGAATGTGAGCACCGTCTACGTCGGCATCTGTCGCAATGATGAGCTTGTGGTAGCGTAGTCGACTGATATCAAATACATCTCCAATAGCAGTACCGAGTGCTACTACCAAGTTCTTGATTTGCTCACTAGCTAGCATTTTGTCGAGGCGAGCGCGCTCTACGTTTAGGATTTTACCCCTAAGTGGCAATACGGCCTGAGTCTTACGGTCACGACCCATTTTGGCAGAACCTCCCGCTGAGTCTCCCTCCACAATGAAGAGTTCTGAGTCCTCAGCACGCTTGGACTGACAGTCAGCCAACTTTCCAGGCAAGGACATACCTTCGAGTGCCCCTTTACGAAGTACACTGTCTTTAGCAGCCTTAGCCGCCTTGCGAGCCTTTACCGCAATAATCACCTTGTTCATTATGGCCTTAGCGTCATCTGGATTTTCCTCCAAGAAAACATTGAAGGCTTCACTGAATACCGTCTCCACTGCTCCGCGTGCTTCTACAGAACCAAGTTTAGCCTTTGTTTGTCCCTCAAACTGGATCTCCGGCATTTTTACCGATACCACAACGGTAATACCCTCAAGTACGTCATCGCCGGTAAAAGCTTCGTCCTTCTCCTTAAGGTAATTATTCTTCTTGGCGTAGTTATTTAGGGTACGAGTGAGTGAGGTTTTAAAACCAGTGATGTGTGTACCGTGCTCTGGGTTATAGATGTTGTTAGCAAAAGCTGAGATGCGTGGAGTAATATCATCTACGTATTGCAAAGCGATTTCTACTGAGAATACACTCGGAGCTGGGTCGAGTTTTTCAACATAGAAAATATTCTTGTGGATTGCCTTTTGATGCAGGTTATTGAAAGCCACCAAAGAGCGCAAACCTTCTTCAAAGTAGAAGCTCATTGAAGGAGCCTCAATACCAAGGTCAGAGATGTATAGCTGACCTTTAAGGTCGAGGGCATCCATATCAGCTTCAGAGACCTCTCTGGCGTCGATTACAGTGATACGTAGGGCCTTAACCAAATAAGCTTGCTGTCGAAGGTGACTGACGATTCTCTTGTACTCGTAGTTTATCTCCTTAAAAATAGAAATATCAGCCTTAAAGGTGATAACTGTGCCATGCTCATCAGACTTACCTACTTTCTTCACGGCATACTTAGGCTTACCAATCTTGTACTCTTGCATGTAGTAACCACCGTCACGGTGAACTTCGGCAATCATGTGTTCAGATAGCGCATTTACTACAGAACTACCTACTCCGTGCAGTCCACCAGAGACCTTGTATCCACTTTCATCCCCTCCGAACTTACCACCGGCGTGCAGAGTACAAAGAATAGTCTCAAGTGCTGAGACTCCACTCTGCTTATGTTTGTCTACCGGAATACCACGGCCGTTGTCGGACACGCGGATGTAGTTGTCAGGGAGGAGTGTCACTTCAATACGGTTGGCATAGCCACCCATCGCTTCGTCACGAGAGTTATCAAAAATCTCCCAAATAAGGTGATGGAGACCATCGGGACCTGTGGTACCGATATACATTCCTGGGCGTTTTCTAACCGGCTCTAGGCCTTCTAAAACACTGATTGCGGACGCGTCATAACTACCTTTAGCCATAGGATAAAAAACTTTATTAAGTCCTTATATTATAGCATATTCTGATATAAAGTCCCTCCTTATATATGCACTAGTTTGGGGTATTATCGCACCTCAAATCCCCTCTCTTTTATGGCCTTGTAGACGTCATCCATGATGCTATCAACTTGGCTACCTTCTAGTGTTTTTTCGCTAGACTGAAATACTAGCCGAAATGCATAGGAAACCTTGCCATCCTTCTTAAATTCATCAAATAATGTGGTGCGAACTCGAAGTGGGCCAGCTTTTTCATTTAGAAGCTCCTCGATTTCGGTCACATTTACACCCTCATCTACCCACATGGCAATATCACGAACTATGGCTGGATATGAAGAAAAAGGTTTGTAGGTCAAAGCTGGTTCTGATTCTGACTTTTTGTAACTAGTGACTTCAGGTAGTTTTGTTAGTAGTTCTCCAAGCTTGATTTCTACAATACCTTCAACCGCTGGTGCAGATAACTTCACATCTAGCGCATCAGACAAGATTTGTATGGCGTCAGTAATGATAGGATCGTCAGATTTGGCTTTATATCCAGAAGGACCCTGTACTCCAAGTGCAAGTAGTAGTTCTTCACCAGATTCGTTAAATACGGTACCAATTTCAAATATTCTGATTTGACGCACACCGAGCAGGTCTGCATTTGGAGCGTTCTTAACCAAAGCCTCCTTTATATTGGTCTTTAGATCTCCACGCAGATAACCTTTGTCGGAAGCAAAGGCATTAGCTAGCTTTACTTTGTCTTCACTGCGGAAAGAGCTGGTAAATATTTCTGAGAAACCTCTCTCAATCAGCACATCTCTAATTACTTCGCTGTAATAAAAGCGTTGATTGATTTCAGTTTGCTTTATTGGCTCTGGAACAACAGCTACTACATGCTCGTAGCCATAGATGCGACCAATTTCTTCAATAACATCTTCTGCGATATTAAGATCAGTGCGCTCAAAAGGTGAGGTAATTACAAATTCTTCATTATTCACTTTATATTCCCAGCCGAATCTGTCGATGACAGAAATAACGTCGTCTGCTGTTAGAGACAGTCCAAGTACACTGTTTATTTTCTCTAGCGAAACAGTTACTGAAGTCTTTTTGCTGACAGTATTATTAATTTCGTTATAACCGACTAGTTCCCCACCAGCTATCTCTATAACCAAGTCTACTACTGCCTTAAGTCCGTAAGGCACCATTTCAGGCACGATACTGTTTTCGTAGCGACTAGAGGCATCAGAACGAAGCTTTAGCCTGTTAGCTGACTTACGTGTACTGGTTGGGTCCCAGTTGGCCGCCTCAAGGAATATATCCGTTGTCTTTTCACTTATGCCGGATTCTACTCCCCCTTTAATGCCAGCGATACTCAGGGCTCTCTTGTCTGACAAGGTAGCAATAACCGTATCCTCTTCGGTAAAGGTGTATTCTGTTTCGTCTAGCGCTTTGAGGGTCTCCCCTTTTTCTGCCTGGCGCACCAATACTCCTTCACCAACTATTGATGCGTCAAAGGCATGTGAAGGCTGTCCAATATCAAACATTACATAGTTACTGGCATCAACTATGTTGTTAATACTGCGTTGTCCTAGAGCCTCAAGAGCTTCCTTAAGCCATTCTGGAGAAGGACCCACTTTTACTCCCTTGATTAGCGCTCCAGCAAAGCACCTGCATGACTTTGATTCAACTTTAATTTTTACTAGATCAGATAGTGGGAGTAATTCTGGCTTTGTGCTGAGCGGGTCACTCTTAAGAGGCAGTTTTAAAATCACTGAAAGGTCTTTAGCAATTCCTCGGTGTGACAGTCCCCACATAGCTTTGTCAGGTAACACCTTTACATCTAGTACTGTGTCATCTCCTACTTTCTCAATACCATCAATTTCCCATGCATAAAAAGTAAGGGCGTCAGCTACCTTTTCAGGCTCTGGCAGAGCATTGTCAAAATATTTATTTAACCAGTTATAGGATACAAGCATTTTAGAATTGATTAACTACGCGTAGGTCACCAGTATAGAAAAGTCGCACATCGTCCACTCCATACTTCATCATTGCAAGGCGATCCATGCCCATACCAAAAGCAAAACCTTGGTAGACGTCCGGATCAATTCCTGCGTTTCTTATAACATTAGGGTGTACCATTCCGGCTCCCATAATTTCAATCCATCTACCCTTAAGCTTTTCTGGAGCATCGTCTCCAGTCAGACGCATATCTACCTCAACCCCAGGCTCCACAAACGGGAAGAAGCTTGGACGCAATCGTACTTCTGTGTTTCCACCAAAGAATTTAGAGAAAAAGAATTCCAGTGTTCCTTTTAGGTGTGCCAGTGATACATCCTTATCAATCATTAAGCCTTCTAGCTGATAGAACTGTGCTTCGTGAGTGGCATCTGTCGCTTCATTACGAAAGACCTTGCCAGGCACTATGATGCGTATTGGAGGTTTGTGTGATTCCATGTATCGTACCTGCACCGGGGAGGTGTGAGTGCGAAGGACATGGTCAGGCTTGCCTTCAATATAGAAAGTATCCTGCATGTCACGGGACGGGTGGTCTTTCGGGACATTGAGAAGATCAAAGTTGTAGTGAGTTTCTTCCATTTCTGGGCCTTCAGCAAACACAAAACCAAGCTCAGAAAAAATACTGTTCACTTCAGTAATTATTTTTGATAAGGGATGTTTGTGTCCTTTTTGTTCCATAAGTCTATAACCAATCTTGGCTGATTTGAATCTGATAAATGTAATAGCCGTCAAAGACGTAGATAGCGCCATTGTATACCCGTACCTCTAAGTCTTCCCCAGTAATTAGAGGCTGACGATTTTGCCAAGCCCGGTCATCAATCTCAACTACGTATACACCACTCTCACTGCCGATTACTACTAGGTCAGTACTGTTTGGGAAAAAGTCAAAATAACTTACTTCTTCACCCTTGCGGTCCATCATAATAGTTGGGTCACAACTCTCTGGATTATCGACAGTTTGTACTTCAAGTGATAAATCATCATCAAGCTCCATTGCTTCTGCTACTTTTAGCACACCGCTAGCAGTCTTTGTGCTGGTTGCTGTGGGTTGATACGGAGGAAAAGGCGCTGCACAGTAGTAGTACGGCATGTTGCTTGGTGTGCCGACAAAACGAGCATACACGTCGTCCCCTACTTCAAATAACATCACTCCGCGCCATTCTTTGGTGGTGGTTGCTATCGGTTCGGTAGAGGTGGCGTCAGTAGTGAGAGTTGTTCTCATCCTTTCTACTAGTCCGCTATTTGTCTCTTCGGTAGTTGTGGCTGTAAACAATTCAAGAAGAGTTTCAAACTCAGAATTCTCTATCATTGTTGCTGAGTTTGCTCGTGGTTCTAGTAGATATTGGTTAGTGAACGTCACCTTACCTTGCAATGTAGAACTTGAAGTTACTACATTAACTCCGGCTGGTGTACGCCACGGAGTAATTATTTTAACTTCTGGAATTAGGGGTAGATTAAATGCCTGCGCTTCCGTGACTAAGTGTGAGTACACAGGCAACTCTTTGACCCAGGTGTGATGGCCAGGTTTATTAACGTGTACTTTATGTGTACCTTCTGGAAATCCTTGTGCGTAGAAGGCTCTACGAAACACACGAGTCTCACGCACCAGCTCATCGTTTATGAAAATTCTTGCGCCGGTCTTTTCGGCGGCAATATATAGTCCTCCAGTACTAACTAGGCCAGACTTTCCAAGTTCGAATCGGTATCCACTTGCGTAGAGAAAGAGAAATGGTAGAGAGGCAACAAAAATTCCGGCCAATAAATAAAAAAACCAGTAACGATGTCGATATGAAAGCGGTTTGACGTGTGGAGTCATAAATTTAAGTGTATAGAGGATGGTTTGTGGTGGCTGGTGTGAAGCCAACACCGCCTTCAGCCTACTAACCTCTAGATTTTGGTGTTACCCAAAAGCCCATGTAGCGTCCGAACATTAGTCGAGTCTGCGCATCTAGTCCTGGAATAGAACTAAACACTATCATAGTAATTGGCACCAATATCCACTGCAGCGCCATTACCACATATGCAAAACGGGATCTTCCTTCCGGGCGTTTTGGTATAAGGGACAGAGAAATTACTGCAGAGACAACTAAACCAAACATCGCCAATATCAGAAGGTTCCTAACTACAATGGGTAAATTATATGATAACACCGTTTCGTGAAAGACTCGACCACCAAGGAAGATAGGTGCCCAACCGAGAATAAAGAGCATAATTGGATTGGTAACTAGTGACCAGTAGCCCTCTGCTTGTTGCAGGGTGATTTTGATTCTTCGACCTAGAGGAATGTTCTTGTTTTTCGTAAAGTGGTAGACAATATACACGAAGTTTTCCACTCCATATGTCCAGCGACGATGTTGCTTATAGATATTTTTTATTGTGCCATAAAGAGTACTTGCAGTATTGGCATCCATTGAGACTGGATACGAAAGAGGAATAACATCGTATTCACCATTATTGGCCATCATTAAGTTCCAATAGATACGTGAGTCTTCACTCACCATATTGCGTTGCCAATACCCAACTTCGTAAAGTGCCTTAAACGGTACAGAGTGTGAAGAAAAAGTGGCCATTCTTTCCGGGCGTTCCTGTTGAACCATCTCCCAGAATGTACTAGACATAGCCACTACACGAGATAGTGAGCCAGCCTGCCAAAGATTGTTATTGAAAAGAGGGACTGGTTGGTAAGAACTCTTGAGAGGATTCTCAGCCGTCATGAAATGCCAGATTAGACAATTGAAATAATCTGGATATAGGACTGTGTCTATATCAAAGTTAGATACTAAAACATTCTCGTATGGAATATTTTTTACGTCTAAAATTACCTTACGAGCTTCTTCGACTGCATATGTAACATTTGAGCCCTTGCCTGCCATTTCGCCAGGGACATTAGCTGGGTGAACAGTAACTAGAAAATCAGCAAACTGACTAACATACTGCTCCTTTAGCTCCTTCGCTATTGCTTGTGCACTTGCCCCTGCTCGTTCTTCAGAAGCCAATACAACACTAATCTTTTTCTTGTCGTAGTGAACCTTAGACAAAGATTCAATAGTTGAGCGAGCCACTTCGATAGGTTCGTTATAAAAAGGCAAAACCACAATATGGTGCATGTGATCATATTGAAAGCGTTCAAGCATCTCAGACCAGTTCAAAGACATATGGTGACGCAGACGTCGCCAGTTGTGTCGGAGGTGATACGAAAGAAAAGCGGTCTTTAGTACCCAGTAGATGGCAAAAGCAATAATGAAGTATGCGGCCAAAAATGGTGCGTACAAAGAAGCCACTACGACTCCTATTAAGGTTGTCCATGAAGCAAGACCAGGAATAACCTCTAAAAAGCGGTAGAGGGCCCGATTTTTGCCACTGAGCTCTGTAGCGCGACCTACATGGAAGTCAGGTCTTTTAGCGTACGGTAATAGATGCTTGTTTTCCTCCATAGATATCAACGGGAGTATAGACTGAATAATCGGTTTATGCAAAGTATTTGTCGGTCTGTATAGTCTGCTGGAATGTCACAGTAGCCCGAACGTCAGTTCGGGCTACTGTGACATTTAAAGCAAGTGTCGGTGGAGGGCCGACTCTATGTCCAGCAAAAACGCCTGGTTCGCTCGTCCTATCGCCGTGGCGTCAGCCACGGCGATAGGACGAGCGATGTTTTTACTACAAGCGCACAAATTAGATTAGAACAAATAGAAATATGTGTTATATTATGTGCCGTAAGCCGAGGTAGCTCAGTTGGTAGAGCAGCCGATTTGTAATCGGCCGGTCGCAGGTTCAAACCCTGTCCTCGGCTCAGGTAGCAATATGACGAAGAAAGATTTTTATTCAACAAAATCGTATCGGCATAAGCAAAGCGAAGCAACGAAAAGACATTGGCAGTTGGGTACTCACGACAACCAACGTAATCAGGAATCTAGAGTATGTCGAAGAGTAGATTGTAATAATCATTTTGAAGTTAAGTCTTCAAGTCCAAAAAAATACTGCTCACAACACTGTGCTGCAGTGGTTAATAACAGTGCGCGTACTGTCTCATCAAAAACCAAAGCAAAAATCTCTAAAGCATTGGCTGGAAGAACCTATCCTGAGAGACAAGCTGCTAATGCATTAGCCAGAAAGCGTGTATATCGAACTTGTCTAAACCCAGACTGTAGAAAACAATTCTTTACTACATACTGGAGACCTTCAAATAATCCGACTCGATACTGTAGCGTACAGTGCTCTAGTCACATGAATGGAAGTAAGCCCACTTCTCCCAGAGCAGCACGTGCCAAAGCTGGTATCCGTCCTGATATCGACAGTAAGACGTACTTTTTCAGTCGATGGGAGGCAAATTATGCACGCATGCTAAATTCAACCGGTGTAAAATGGATACATCAACCAAAACGTTTTAAACTTAAGTCTCAGAACTACACTCCAGATTTTTATTTACCAGAAAGTGATAAGTATATTGAAATCAAAAATTTTCTCTCTGAGTACTCTATAAAGAGAGATAGGGAGTTTAGGGAATTATATCCAGAGCTTGAACTAGAGCTTATTCTAAAGGTTGATTATCTAAAGTTAGAAGAAGAATATGCTCACCTAATCCCAAACTGGGAATTTAATAATTCAAAATGGGTCGATAGATAGATATCACCTAATCATTCATTGAACGTTCCTTCCTATCTTCTTTTTCCTCATCAGATAAGGCTGTTGATTTTTTGTGCTCAGCAATGTGGTGAAGATGGTTTTCACTATCACTGCTCACTACTTTCGCAATAATTTTATTTTTTCGGCGAAGATTATTAAGACGTCTTTCCAGGAAGTTAATCACGAACAATGAGGCACTAAGTCCCTGATGTAGGAGGTAGTGTAAAAACAACCTAAGGGAAGAAGCACCGAAGTACTTTTTCCAACGTATCCAACTAGCGCTTCTTTTCAGGAGTTCACTATCTAAGTGTTGGCGAAATCTGACAAGGAAAATCCTCTTTCCTTGTGCTGCTTCAGCCTTATAGATAAAAAAGAGTATGAGGGACAAAACCCCGCTTACTGCCATTATGTAAAGAGAAATTAGCATAGGTGGGAGTATAGCACGAAGCGATTTTGAGAAGTTTAAGGTTTACCTATTTCACTGAGACTCGCTTGAACTCAACGATAGAAACCTTTTCTCCAAACTTCTGAATTGCTCCGTTAACCATTTCACCAATGGTGGTTTCAGGATTTTTAATGAAAGGTTGTTCAAGTAGAATTTGTTCCTTGAAGTAGTTATTGAGCTTTCCTTCCATTATCTTTTCACGCATCTCTGCCGGCTTGTCTTTAATATCTTCAGCAAAAACTTCCTTTGCTTTTAGCATTGCTTCTTCACTCACTTCATCTCTTGAAAGAAACTTTGGGTTAAGCGCAGCAACATGCATAGCGATATCTTTAGCTAGGGCGACAAACTCTTCATTCTTGGATACAAAGTCTGTTTCAGAAGCAAGTAAGACCATAGCAGCTACTTCGTTGGTGTTGTGTACATACACTCCAACTGTTCCAGCTCCTAAAGTACGGTCTGACTTCTTGTCAGCGGCCTCCTTCCTTTTCTGCTTGAGGATTATCAAAGCCTTCTCCTTGTCACCGCCTGCTTCTTCCAAAGCCTTCTTACACTGCATTACTGAAATACCAGTCTGATCTCGTAATTCTTTGATAACTGATGAGTTTATTTCCATAGAAAAAATGATTATAAGTTACTAAAACAATATCCAATCAGGCCTGTGTGTCGAACCTTGACTAGGCAACTGGGCGTCGAGTACGTTCTACAGCTGGCTTGGCAGGAGTAAAGCTTGCCTTACCTTCTTTGTATGACTCTACCAATTCGTCTAGTACGAGAGATACACTAGCGCGTAGGGTGTCGTTCATGACAATCGGATAAGTAATTTCCTTAGCATTGTTGTCTGAGCTCATGATACCGATGATTGGAATGTTCTTTTCAATAGCTTCAGCTACAGCCAACTTGTCGTAACGTGGGTCAACAACTACAAGCATGTCAGGATTCTTTTCAATTGCTCGGATACCACCAAAGTTGTGGGTAAGCTTTTCTAGTTCACGGTTAAGTACCACACGTTCCTTCTTAGTGTACTTTCGTTCAAGTTCGCCACTTTCACCCATGCCTATAAGTTCAAACAAACGAGCTACTCGCTTTCGGATTTCAGTCCAGTTAGTAATCATTCCGCCTACCCAACGATTCACAACATATGGAGCTTCTATAGATTCAGCTCTGGTCTTAACCAACTTTGCTACTTCTTCCTTGGTACCAACAAAAACTACTACCTTTCCGTTGGCAGCCATTTGCTTAATAGCCTCTTTAGCATTGTTTAATAGTTCAGCTGAACGTTCTAGGTCAAAAATATCGTTACCTTCTTTGGCTCCAAATAAGTAAGGCTTCATAGAAGGGTGACGACGGCTCTTTTTGAAACCAAAATGAGCTCCAGCGGAGAACAGACGGTCGATTAGATTTTGGTTACTTGAAGTGGTTGACATATATACAATAAAGTTCGCCGATATTAACACGATATACCTTAATCTGCAACCTCGTCTGTGGCACTAGCTTTCTTCATGGCTTCGAAGATGGTGTCCAGCCTTCCAGCCATTATTTCTTCGAGATTATGCCAGGATTCCTTGATGCGGTGATCAGTAACACGACTTTGAGGGAAGTTATAGGTACGGATTTTCTCGCTTCTGTCCCCTGTCCCGATTTGATTTTTTCGCACCTCAGCATGCTTCTTTGCCTCTTCTTCCTCATGTTGCATCTCAATCTTTGCAATCAAAAGGGCCATTGCCTTCTCGCGGTTCTTGAGCTGTGAACGCTCAGATTGCGACCGCACGTCTATCCCAGTTGGCTTATGGATGAGTCGGACGGCAGATTCAACCTTGTTAACGTTTTGTCCACCAGCGCCACCGGCTCTCGAGTACTCCATTTCAATATCAGAAGGGTTTATTTCCAAAAGTGGCTTACGTCGGAGTGGTAAAACAGCCACTGAGCAGGTTGAGGTATGGATACGGCCAGCCTTTTCAGTCACTGGGATTCTTTGTACGCGGTGTACACCGGTCTCGTTACGAAATGCTTCGTATGCTTGTGGACTTAGTATTTCAAAAGACGCCTCCTTATACCCACCTGAGGTGGCCTTAGACTCATTATTTACACTTTTATCCCAGCCTTGGTTCTCAGCATAGGTTAAGTAGGCATTGGCTAGTTCCTCAGCAAAAAGTGCAGCTTCGTCTCCTCCTGCTCCAGCACGTACCTCTAAGACGACGCCATAAGGCTTCTCATCTTCTTCTTTACCTGACTCTATAATGCGCTCCATGTCCACAAACTGAGTCTGGAGAGTCTTCTCTAGCTCAGCTATTTCTGCCTTAGCCATTTCTGCCATTTCAGGGTCGGAGGCTGCTAGTTCTTCAGCCTCTTTAAGCTTCTCTAAATAGGAGTCGAACTGGGTACTCAAAAACTGCGTGCGTTGATTTTCACGAAACTCGCTTAGTTTGTTGGCATCAAATTCCATAGGTGAAGACATATTACATTATATGAGACTGTACACAAGAACGAAAACAAAAGACCTAACTATCTTCGGTGATAGTCAGGTCTTTTGTTGAGGTGTGAGACAAATTATTTATTTTGTCTTCTTTCCAGCCTTAGCCGCACGAGCCTTGAACTTCTCAAGACGACCTGCGGTGTCCATAACCTTCTCTTGTCCAGTATAGAAAGGGTGAGAAGCGCTAGATACGTCTACACGTACCAAAGGATACTCCTTGCCATCAATCCACTTGTCGGTTTCAGTACCCTCGATGTTGATGGTAGAACCTAGCAAAAAGCGCTCGCCGTTAGAGTTGTCAACGAATATAACTGGTCGGTAGTTTTCTGGGTGGATTTCCTTTTTCATATAAGTGGAAGAACTATAGCAAATAATTTCAAAAAATCAACTAGGTCTTGAGCTGGCTTGGTTTATTGAATGAATTACGAGTCTC
>Ga0210043_1000033_pt1 | contig 156013 bp, 224 predicted proteins | sample CryGeymet201501t_FD_183990 | JGI IMG/M metagenome (GOLD analysis project Ga0210043, IMG submission 183990) | Groundwater microbial communities from Crystal Geyser aquifers in Utah, USA - Crystal Geyser metaG 2015-01t (SPAdes) (version 2) | ecosystem: Environmental > Aquatic > Deep subsurface >...
ATAATAAAAAACCTAATATTAAATACAATAATTTAAATTTCACTGCGATCCTCTTGATGTTGATATATAATTTTTTCAAAAAAAAAAGCGGGCTTTCCGAGAAAAGCCCGCCAAGTTAAACTATTTAAAACGTATAGTTATTAACGGTTCTAATAATTTCATCAGACTTATCTGAAGTAGTCAGAAGATCAAAGACCTTGTCTGACCAACCAGATAATTGAGTCCATCCACTAATTTCAGTAAATGGGTTAGCAGCGTAACCTTGTAGATCAAATAATACTTTGTTAGTACTATTATTTGCTACTCCATAGTTCTCAGGCTCTAACTCGCTACGTCCATTCCAGCTTTTAAATCTATTGAATTGCATATCAGTAAATAACATAATAGTATTACCCGTTAGTTTTGCATTTTTTGCGGCCTGCCAAGCAGAGTTAACATTAGTGCCATAACCAATTCTATTAACTTCATCAAGAATAGAAGTAGCAACACTTAGAGCAGTACTTCTATGACTACGTGGAGTAATTACTTTACCAATATCAGCGAAAGCTACAATCATGCTATCTCGTCCTCTACGAACACTAGCACTCCATACTGCTGATGCATATACTGCTGCTAACTCTACCATACGAATAGTACTCTTATTAGAGATAGGGCTTGCCATGCTACCACTAACATCAACAACTAAGATAGTATCTCCTAAGTCGGGAATATTATCAATAGAAATATCAAAAGCAGTTTCAAGAGCAGCTAATAGTTTACCATTAACCTTACTCGTATCATAACTAGAATATGATGTATATCCAATACTTCCACCTAATTCCTTATACGCAGTATAAAAACGATAAGGTAACTGTTTGCTTTTACGTACCTCTTCTTCATTAGTCAAACGACTAATTACTTTAGTAAGATCAACATCGTGATTTACGAAGTTACGTAAGTTGCGAAGTAAAGCCATAAACCCAGTTTTTGGGTTGTTTGCTACTTCCTGCCAGTTTTCAGTGTTAGAACCTTCAGTAGAAATTTTAGTTTCCCAAGTATCTGGGGTTTTTAATTCGTCATTAATGATACGATTAAAAATAATATTTTGTTTGTGGTTTTGTGGTTTAGCATGAGTAATACGTAACACATCACGTAATTTTACTTCAGTTCCGCGATTATATTTAGCAAATTGATATTCATCAAACTTATAGAATGAATCTGCTACACCTTTCTTAATAGCTTGAGGTACTTTATTCTTGCTACCAAACTCACTAAGAGCGTAGGCATAAGTATCAGTAATTTCATCTGCACGGCTAATAGTCGCAGTTATAGCTTTACGTAGTAAAGGTAGTTTTACATTATGATTACGTAATTGCTTAGCAAGTATAACTTGTAAAGCAATACTAACAGTTCTCATATTCATAACTTTACGAGCATAAACCCCTAATTTAGCTACGAAATCTGCTTTTCCTGTACGTACTAATTCACTGACAAGTTCATTCATACGTGTAATACGATCATCACCTGATTCATAAAATTTTGGTTCTCCAAACATACAAGTTACAACTAGACGTACTAGCTCTAAATCTGCTGATTGTCGATATGCAGGTGCACCATTATATGTAGTAGTTTCAGTTACTCTACCGCCGAAGCGCTGTGCTTTATTATTTAATTTCATTTTTCTTCTCCTAAAGAATTTGCTGTTAGGTGAAAGAACTTTTTTTTCGGAGAGAAAAGGCGTTAAGGCTTTTTTATTGGTCGTGAAAGATAAATCTCTCGAAGAAATCCTTAACTACGCAGCTCCTTCAATGTTTTTTATTATATCAATATTTTGAGAAATCACCAAGAAAAAATTAATTTTATTTTCTAGGTGGTTACTAAAAATGGGGGATATTTAAAGCCTTCCCCCAGAGGCTTAATCTTTAGTTACTGCGATTAACCTGAGATGTACTAGCACTAGCACCTACGCCCGAAACAGACTGAGATGCCTTACTAACACCACCGTTAAGCTGAACTCCTCCAGCAACTACAGTTGCAGTATTTACTGCAAAGTTACCAAGAGATAAGTTAGTCTGGTTATCACCGCCTACGTTCTTCTGACTAACAAAAGACCCTGCTCCAACAGCAGCAACACTTTGTGTTGCCTTATTTGTTAGAAGATTAACCTGTCCACCAACAGCTACGATAGTTCCGGTATTAAGAGCGCCGTTTAATGCTGTGACATTAAGTTGATCTTCGCCGGCATCACGGTTAGTCTGGCTCATAGAAGTCTGAGCACCTACGGCTAGAACGCTTTGAGTCGCCTTATTTACAAGTAAGTTACCTTGAACTCCAGCAGCAACAATTAAAGCCTCGTTATAAGAACCATTAAGTCCTCCTAAGTTAGCTTGATTATCATCACCATCTACATTCTTCTGAGTAGTAGAAGAGACAGCGCCTACAGCTTCAACAGACTGAGAAGCTTTACCAACAAATAGATTCCCTTGTACACCAGGAACTAAGATAGTTCCAGTATTTACAGCAAAGTTACCTGCCTCAAGATTGACCTGATTATCGTCAGCCTGAACAGCAGTACTCATCAGAGCTAAAGCTGCAACTGTAGATAAAATTAAATTCTTCATATATTATATACCTTTCTTTAAGTTAAGTTATAGTATCTTAGATACTATTATTTTACGTTTTCGACGTTATCAAGTATAGCATTACACTCACTCATATCAACATCGTCGTATAATTGGGAAGCCAGATTAAAACTTGCTTGTTGTAATACCGCTCTTGTAGCAATACCAACAGCTTCTCTCTGTTGTTCCCCAATGTCTAATGTTACTAATGTATCACCGAAAAATCTACCAATACCCATACCATAATCTAGTGCTACAATTTGTTTATTAAGACTAGTCTGTGCTACAATCTCAGATGTATTAGTATCTGTTAAGGTTAAGTCCATACCAACTATCATTCTATACTGTCTGGCCTTAGCTCCAACACCTGCCACGGTAACATCAAAACCACCACCAGGTAAGAAATCTAAAGTATTAATACTACCGGTAACATGATAATCAGAAGTTTTAATCTTTAAAACTCTTCCTAAGCTGTTTTCTAATAACATAACACTGAAATCACGTCGGTTAACTACATTATCTGGTTGAATTTCAAACCAAGCATTTTGTGCAATATCTCCTGCCGCTTGAGTAACATAAAATCCGTTACCACCGTCGCCATTTGCAAATTTACCTGTAGCATCTTTAATATCACCGACACCTACCCATGCTAAATCATGACCTTTTAACTTATCATAGGCACAAGATAAAACATCATCATACGGAGTATGAATATTTGTTACTGGAGGACCTTCCATAACATCCATATTTTTTGAAGGATTAGTACCTGCTGTACAAGCACTTAGAGCTAAAAGGCATCCGCCTGTTAATAATAATTTTCTTAACATTATATAGCCTTTCTTATTGTGAATACTGATTAGTGATATTAGTTACTTCACTAGAAGCAGTAGTATCACCGTTAGTATTTGCATTATTGTTATCAGTTGCGTTATTTTGGTCGTTAGTAACTTCCACAGAATTACCTTTACCATCTACGTGAATAGAGGTATTATTAGTATTACTCTGATCGTTTACTACTTGACTACCAATCGCAGTTGAATTATTTTGTTGGTCAATTTTAGTAGTACATCCACCACTAAATTTATTATCCCCACTATCACACTGAATATTAGTATCTCCAATAATAGTGCTTTGGTCGATATTATTAGTAGTATTATATCCACCATTTTTTTGCCATTCAATTAAGTCAGCTTGACTAAAAAGAACTGCTTTATCACTAGGACTCATAAATCCCCAGTTTGCATTCCAATCTGTAGAAGGTTGCGCATCACCCGCAATTGCAGGAATAGCAATCACGGAAGATAACAGAACCCCTAATAAAGTATATTTCATATTTGTTCCTCTTTTCTTATATTTTAAATGAGTATCTCTCAATTAATATAACCATTATATAATATATAATAGCATCAATCAACTAAAAAATTAATGCATATAGTTGTATCCTATAATATAATTCACTAAGAATTTATCTTTATAAAATCTCTAAGAATCATAATAGTCTTACCTAATATATTTTTGCCTTTATATTCGGTATTTACACCCCAATAAATATCATTCCAAGTAGTAAATTCTACTAAAGTAGCATTACTTGTGGCTAATAGTCGTTCTATTAATTCTTTATTATATACAAATTTATGAAAACAAGTTAAAGCCATTTTATCATCTTTGATTTTATCCCAGTCATCACGTAATATTAATTGTCTACCACGTTTTTTAGCTATACCAGGTGTTGTGCTTTTTCTTATCCACTCACTACCTTTTTCGTCTACAGCTTTTAATGATTGAAATAAATGTTCTCCACTTTTGTATATTTTACTATTATAAGTAATATCGGACTCGTAGAAATTACTTAACCAACCATAATCTCTGCTACTGCTAGAAAAATATATTACTTTATCAAAAAGATTAGGATTCCAATCGTTTTGCATGTTTACATACCTCTAACCAATTTTTAACACGAAATACGTCTAAACCTTCCCATGCAGTATTATAACCTCTATCCAATAAGAAAGAGGTAGCACCTTCTTCAGCACCTACTTGCGCCCATTTAACATGATCTTCTACCCAAAAAGCAATATCATATTCATTAACATACTTATTAAGGAGAGGTCGTTTATCTCCTTTCAACCCAATACAATGAACTTCCTTGAAAAAAGAAAACCCAAAGTATTCAGATATGTTAGCAAGTCTATTTTCGATAGCTTGGTCACTATCATGCCATTTGGTAATCGCAATAATATCCCAACCAGTTTCTTTTAAATAATTCATAGCAAAGATAGCGTCAGAATGTAACTCACAAGTAGCCCCAAAAGAAGACTCACTATACTCAGCTACAATAGCATCTGATAACTCAGGAGTCCAACCCATAATTTGATGCATCCGTTCATGCTCTTTATATTCTGGAGAAATCCACCTTTTATCTTTACAAAATCTCATAAAAGAGTTTCTAAAATCTAGAAAGGTTCCGTCTACATCAGTTAGTAATACTTTTTTCATTTATATACCTTTAAATAGTTAAGGCAGCTTATTCAGCTGCCTTATTTTTATTGAATGTTGGTTGTGTTTTTGAAATATTTACAAACCCACCACGACTAGGGTGAGCGTAGATAACTTGATAACTATCACAAGTATCTTTTAATAAATTAGCTATATGATTAGCTGCATCATGAATAGTAGTAAAATTACCTTTATCAGTGATTTTTACTTTCATATTTTATCTTTCTATAAAATTGGAGGATAGAGAGGGATTCGAACCCTCGGAACCTTTCGGTTCACTTCCTTAGCAGGGAAGCACGATCAGCCGCTCTGTCACCTATCCGTTAATAATTTTTCTACCGTGTGTTAGTGTTATACATTTTCCTGTAAGCACATCGTGTTCAGTCCAAGTTTTTGCCCAAGGACCTCTAATAGAAATACACCAACTAGTTTTAGTTGCTATAACTCTATGATTTTTTGATCTAGGAGTAAATTTTGGTTTTAATGATCTAGCGTATAAATAGGTTGATCCATCGTAATTTTCTTCTAATAATTCACCTTTTAAAAACCAAGTATAAGCATTAAACGCATGAGTATGATAAGTTTCTCTTTTACCTTTATTAAATTTAAGTAAAACAATAGAAAAAAGGGATTTAATTTCAAGTAGATAATAACCATCTACTGGAGAGTCTGGCCCACCATCTTTTAATTTTTTAATTTTTTAAAAAGCATTTTTTCTCCTAGTAAATTGGTGCCCACGGAAGGATTCGAACCCTCAACCTACGGAGTAGAAATCCGTTGCTCTGTCCAATTGAGCTACGTGGGCGTTAACTTTTATCTTAAAAGTATTTTAACATCTTTAATAAAATATAATTATTTATTTTTCACACAAATTGGCAGAGGTACTAGGATTTGAACCCAGACTTGCGGTTTTGGAGACCGTCGTGCTATCCGTTAACACTATACCCCTATAAATTTTATTTACCGACTACTGCAAAACTGCTTTACAAAAAGCATTAACTACGCCTTTAGTCATATTAGTATGATCAACAATTAATTTCACTTTATTTACTTTTTTAAATTGGTGCTGTTACAAGGAGTCGAACCATGATTTCCGGAGTACAAAACCGGTGTGTTATCCATTAACACTATAACAGCTTAGTTTCTTTAATAAAGTTTTCCTTATTTATAGTTAATTATAACAAATAATATAGTAGCCCACAATATAAAAGTTAAAAAATTTGGAGGTTCTACCGAGATTCGAACTCGGAACTTCGCATTACGAAAGCGGTATGTTAGCCAGTTATCACTACAGAACCATTTTGGAGGAAGGTGGAGTAATCGAAACCCTATCATTTGCACGATACCACGGAGTTCAAATCCGCTTTGACACCTTGTCGGCACCTTCCATTATTTTTTAGGACCATTTTTATTAGGTTGTTTTACACTACCCCCTTTTCCGGCCCATAAATCTTTTCTAGCCCAATAATTAGCACTAAATTTATCGTCTTTTCCTTTTATACCTGCACTTCTTGCTAGATAACTTTTTCTAGCTTTATCACTATAGTTATGCCCATAACCCGTAGCGCCGTAATGTACTAATTTAATTTCGTCGCCTTTTTTAGCTAAAACCATTTTTTTCTTGCCTGGTCTATCGCTTTTTTTAGGTTTATTAAAACCATCAAAAGTTTTACCAGAATACTCAATTTTACCGTTAGATGTTCTTTTTACGTCTTTTGCTTTCGCCATTTCCTTTCTCTCAATAAAAAAGCGCCTTCAAAGGCGCTTTTATGTTTCTAAATTAGAACAAAGCAGTACCTTCAAATAGTAGAACTATTGTCCCCTACTCTTAACCAACTCGAAATCATAGTTTCTGTGCTATCCATAATTTTCTCCTAATTTGAATTATTATGTATAATATCATAAGTTTAAGTAATTAGCAAATTAAAAATTTAATAATTTACTATTTTTCATATTTATAATTTTTGCTTAATGATCCATCTTTATTGTAAATACCTTGGTCAACCAAACATTTATTAGCAATTTCTACAGACATAGTATTTGCTCTAGTAAATGCAATCATAGCTTGTTTAAATGTTTCATTTTTATTCATTACAAACTCCAATAAGTAACGTTGTCTGGACTTCTTTGAGTAATTGCATACACTATATCATAAGGAGCATTACCTAAACCTACTCCAGGCATAGCTGAGTGAAATTTAAAATCTTTACTTCTTTCTGCAGCTATATTAAGGTGTTCTACGCTATTACTAATTAAAGAAATTGAGCTATTGTCTTTATAATGTCTTTTAGTTTGTAGTAACCCAATACCTGTTCTGTTACCATATTTAATATCCCAAGACTCGTTAAATAGGAGAAGAAAGAAATAATTTTCATTCTCGACATTATATTTTCTAATCAATTTACCTGCTAAAGTAGGTAAATTAACAAAATAATTAGCTCCCTCCAAAGCTACACCTGCCCCCATAACTAAATTTCCATTTTTCTTTATAACATTATTAGTAGTTAAGCAAAAAATCTTATTACCGGGCTTTGTTAACTCATTAAACATATTACCTTTACTATAATTAGCCATTTTTATATCCTGTTAATAATAAAATATTTCTATTAGTATAACTACTATTAAAAGTCCAGTGAGGTGTAGTTTTCCAATTAATTTTACATATATCACCGGCTGACCATGATAAATATTTTTCTTCGTTCTCTTCGTTTAAATAACCAATACCTTGTCCTGGTACTTGATCTTCTAAGAAAATAAAGTAAGACTCTAGATTTGCTTTTCTAGAAATTTGACGCCTAACAGGATCAAAACCGCATGCAGGATCATAATTTTCATATAGTTTAGTGTAGTGATCATAATGAATACCTTTAATATCTCCAGGTTTTTGAGTATGCAAACCTATAACATATTCACCTCCCTCAAAACCTAACTGTTTTGCATATGATTGTTCTGAAATTTTATATCTATCAAAACCATAACTAAAATTATTTTTAAAATCAGCCTCTTCACCTTTAGGAAGATATCCTGGAGTATGGTATTCCCAATTTTTAAATTCAGGTATTTTTAACGATTTTAGATTTTTATCAATTACTACGGAACCTATTATATCTAAACCCCTAACAGAAAAAGAGCCGATATCTTTATGATGTTCCCATAAAACTTCACCTAATTCATAATAACTAGGAACTTCATCTAATAATCTTAGATAATCCCTTAAGGTATTAATAGAATACCATTTATTTATATAATCATACATTACTAATTTCCTTTAATTTTTTCTTAGCATAGTTAGGATCACTAAGTTTTTTACTAGAGTATTCACTATTATCTTTTGGTTTAAAAATAATGTTATCCTTAACAGCTTTTGGCATAAATTCTGGTTTTGTAATTCCGTGCATTTCACACTCAGCCATAACAAAGTATAACTGATCACAATTATGAAATCTATAGAAAAAATCTACATCCCATGTCTCAGAACCAAAAATAGCAGAGTATCTAACTTTATAAAGTTTATTTTCTGTTTCTGCCCACAACATATCATAATCTTCTTCATCGATCATAAACTCTAACTCTACAACTGAACCATTATTAAGTGTATGTTTATAAGTAAAAATAAGACCGTGACCCTCAATAGAGCGTAATCTACCACCATCTTTAAGGTATCCTTGATAGATTTCTTTTCTAGTAAATGATTTATCTTTACTAAATAAATTTGGATTAGTATTTAAACTTAAAACGTATTTTTTCTCAAATTCAATAGGCATATATAGTACAACCCCTTTTCAGGGGTTGTTCTCTTATCTAGGTGTTATTAAAGGATGTTTACGAAGAATTACCTCTCCAACCCAATCGTACAAAAATTCCATCCATGAAGGATCATCAATAAAGATTGGAAATTTTCTACGATTTGCCGCAAGTTGCCAGTAAGTAGGAGCAAATGGTTTAATCTTAGGAGACCACTCACCTACAGGCATACTTCCACCTTTAGCATGGTTAAGAGATGAATGAGATGCTACTACATTATCCCAGGTAGTTTTTCCACCAGCATGTTGGGGAATAACATGATCAATAGTAATATAATCAGGACTTGAGTCTTTCAAAGACAATGGTCTACCTGAATAAGCACATTTACCATGATCTCTATAGTAAAGAAATTCTCTACTAAACCCAATCTCTTCTTTTCTCGTTAACATCTGTGTTCTTGCAACAACTGAGGGAAATTTCATCTGTAAATCTGGATTTTGTGTTTTGACGTATCTATCATACTCAGCTACAACATGACAAGTTCCATTATACACACGGGTGATCGCATCCTCAACTGGAATAGTCTGAGGATTTGGAACCAAATTAATTGGTTGATAATCAGCGTTTAATACAAGTGTTCTTAGTCCTAAAGTCATAGCTTATCTCCTAAATCTTTCTAAAAACTATTATATTCTCTTTTAATCATTTTTTATTTACCTTCCTTTTCTAAATATTCTACTATAATGTCTCCGTGACAAGCCAAAGGCTTACAGAAACATCCTAATTTCTTACTTCTTAAAGCAAGAACTTTTTGTTTAAACTCAGCATCTACTTCAATTTTTTCAAGGAAATAGTTTTCATATAGTTTAATAGCTTTTTTTCTATCTTTACCTACAGGGAAAGGATTTCCAAAATCACTAGGTCTTCCTATATATACATCAAAATCTTCTTGATTTTGATTAACTACTACAGTCCGCAAAAAAATACTACCTCCCCGTTTTCATCAGTATTAAATTGTATAGGTACTCCAATATACTGATTTGCATGTATATCTTCATCTAAATATAATGCATACATATCTTTAAGATTTTCGTCTACAAAATATAAAGAGTTACCAATAATACCAACAATAGTACCAAAATTAATTTGTTCCATTAGTAATCCTATAAAAATTTGGTAGGGATAAACGGGTTCGAACCGTTGACTTCTTTCATGTCACGAAAGTACTCTTCCACTGAGTTATATCCCTATTTTTGTTAATTTTAAGTTCTTTATTCTATATAGTAGCATTAATTTTTAGTAGTTGACAAGTTAAAAATTAACGAAATCTTTAATATGGTCAAACCAATTTAAAGAAATATCATGTCTTGTATTAGGAATTGGTTTTCCTCTCTCATTCAATGAGGTGTTAATTAACACCCTACAGTTCTCATATTCTTTAAGTTTTGTTAAGATTTTGTAAGCTATATCTTGGCTAGAATCTACCATTTGTAATCTACCTGTAGGAAATATATTATTACTATACATACTATCAAAAGTAAATAACATTTCTTTACTAACCTTATTTTTTGTTATATAGTAATCAGACGCGTACTCGGAGAGTACCATAGGAGCGTAAGGTCTCCAATTGTCTTTAATTCTATTTTTTATATAATTTAATTTATTAATATTATCTTTAGTAGGTATACAAAGTAAACTTCTATTACCTAAAGCTCTTGGACCCCATTCAGCCTTTCCACCTATAACAAAAGCTATATTACCTTTTTTAATATAATTAACCCACTTATCAATATCATCATCAGTATAATCAGAATATACACCATGAAAACTATTTTCCCAAGTACCTTTGAGATTTTTATTCCAAGCTGCTCCCATAGCACATCCTGCATCACCTGCCGCAGGATTGATAAAAACATCATCGAAGACACTAAATAGTTTAGAATTAGCTACACAATTATAAGCTAAACCTCCGCTATAGTATAAAATCGATGTTTTTGTTTCGTTTTTCAACCAAGTAGCTAGAGAAACGATTATTTTTTCTATAGTATCCTGAATGCTAGCGCACAAATCAAAATCTACTTTATTAATTTTTCCTGAACCTACTATACTATTAATTAAGTATTCTTTTGGTATTACTTTATAATTACCAGAATTATAATTAACGATATGTTTTTTGAATAAAGGAGACCAAATAGGTTTACCATAATGAGAAGCACTCATTATGATATTTTCATCATATAAAGGTCTTAACCCGCTAAAACTAGTAACAGCACTATATAATAGTCCTAAACTATTTGGATAATTAAATCTTTTTAACCAAGTAATATTTGAACCATCCCAATACCCTAAGCTAGTAGCATAGTTTCCGCCTTTAGTATCTGCTACCATTACGGCTCCAGGTATACCTTTATTCATACCTATACTACTATAAGCGTGAGCATCATGATGATTGATAAAATCAATATTACTAATATTTATAAATTTTTTAAGTAGTTTTTTAGTTTTATACCTATCAATAAAATTATCTTCTTTATTAAAAAAAGTAACATTATCAATAGCATATTTATTTCTTACATATTTCAATGTTAGTTTAGGAAAACTAGCATCGTGCTTTATTCCACTAAATCTTTCTTCTTGAGAAGCAAATAAAACTTCTCCTGTATCTTCCTTTACTAGAGTTATAGCACTGTCATGGTGACCATAACTAATTCCTAAATTATTAGCCATAATAAAAGGCGGTAGATTTCTCTACCGCCCCCCTATTAGTTACTATACACTTGGTTGTGTAGATTGTTTCGTTGAGGGTTCTTTAATATCAATTTTTTGTACATCTTTTTGATATTTAATAAAATGAATTTTAAGAATACCATTTTCAAGAACAACATCTCCTATAGTATACATACTAGGAATTATAAAGTTACTTTTGAAAGATTTACTACTAATACCTTTGTAGACATATTCAAGATTACTATCATTTTTAGTAGCATTAATACTTAAAATACCGTCTTTAGCGGTAACTTCAATATCATCAAGGAAATAACCGGCCATGGCTATTTCTACGGTTAAGTTTCCTTTATCATCCTTAATAACATTATAAGGTAAATGCATTAACTTATTGGTATGATTAATTCCGGATACCCAACTATCTAAAAGATAATCAATCATGTCGAAAGTCTTTATATGTAAATTATTTGATTTATTCATTTATTTCTCCTTTTAAAGCAAGAATATGTAGATTTCCTATTATAGGCAAATCTAATTTAGAATAACAAAGTTATTAGTAAATAGCAATAAAAATTTTTAAAATTATGCTAAATTCTTATTTATATAAGGATTAACAAATTTATTTCTCAGTTTTCTATAATGATTTTGAAAAAGTAATCCATGACCCTGACTTACATCTTCTTCTACTATATGTAAATAATATTCTAATTTTTGAAATATATGAGCTATTTCATGACATAGAATAGATAAAATATATATTAAAGGATTAAGAGTTATTAAATTTCCAATCTCAGTATCTTTTTTATAATCACTACCCATTTCTTCTAATTTAAAAACATACTGACTTAAATCTTTATTTATACACTCTTCATTAATAAATATTAAATAACTAGAATCAATTCTACCTGCGCATCCTATTATCATACTGTCTTTTTCATGTAACTTACTAATAGTTTTATTATCAATAATTTTTCCATAGGAAAAAGATAGTTCATCTTTAATAAAATAACTATAATTATATATATGATTACTTTTAATGTCTAAAATATTAGCATAATCTTCAGCTATAAACCTACATATTCTTTCAATATTATCTTTCCAATATTGTTTGTCCGAAGTATTTTTTCCACAAGGATGTGTAATTGTTTTTATCGGGGCAATCGTTGATCCATCGGACGATTGCCCATCTATTGCTAGTTGGATTGACGACTTGATGAACCATGAAGCTAGGGAATGTGACTCTTTTGCCCGCGACTGGGTATATTTCTGCAAGTATTTCGGTTGGCACGGGGGCTGAGAATTCGGTTTGATATACTCTTTTTGATAATCCATTAAAATTACCTATCTGTAAAGGAGAGCCAGTTGTTAAATAAGTTATTTCAGAGAAAAAACGACTAGTACGAGGCATAGTTAATTTATTATTTTCCCAATTTAAATTATCAAAATGCCATTTATATGTATCCCCTGGTTTAATTAAAATACAAGTAACTGAGGGTATAACATTAGCAATCCATTGTTCTCCGTAATATTCTACTTTTTTTTCGCATTCTTTTACTATTATATCAGCATTTTCTGCAACTTGTCTAGAAAAATCTATATTTACAAATTCTTCCCATCCCTCTTTTATGAAATCCATTTTTTATCCTTTATAGTCTTAACTATAAAATTTAATAGCTTTTCATTATTCTTTACATCCATGTGATTTCCAGGATTTAAAGGGTTATGAATTATCCCTAATTCATCTAAATGAAAAGTTAATCCATTAGAAAATTTATAATAATCTACTGACCAATGAAAGTGTATAGTTTTTTCTTTTACTATCTTATCTATAATGGTATAATAGTTATAATGGTCTATAATATCTTTTTCTTTGTCATATAAAAGAAATATATACTCTTCAAAAAAAGCTCTAAGTTTTTTATGTCTCTCAATAGTAGCAAAATTATAATCTCTACTCATTCTCGGAAAAAATAACCTATTTTTGTTTGTATGAAAAATAATAGTAATATTTTTACTATCATAATACTCTTTTAATTGTTTTAAAATCCTATATTCACTTGATCCTGCGGTAGCATAATTACTACTTAAAGGTATTTTTTGAGTCCATTCGTATATATTACCTGGATGAATAGCAGCATAACTGTCACCGTAGATATTTATATTAACCATTCTAAATCTCTTAATTTTTGGTACATTACTAATGAAAAAGCGTTGTGACCTTCTTGATTTACGTGACCGCTTCCATCAGGATATTTATTTCTATATTCACCAAAATTTGATCTGTAAATACTAGGGTGATGAAATATTATTTTATTATTAGTAATGCTGTTTCTAAATAAAGGCATTACTAATATTTTATCTTTATCTATAGAATTTAACACACTAATAACACTTAGTAAAGCTATTCTATGATGCCATTTAGAAGTAGTAAAAAAATCATACCATAAGGTTTTACTTTTCTTACCCCATATATCTTTAACACCCCAAGCATATTTCATCATAAACGACCCATCACCTCTAGGGTCTGCTACTAATTCATGTCCTAATACCCATATAATTTTATCAAAACTGTCTTTTTCTAAATTTAATATAAGATTAGCTTGGTAATCTAGGGAAGAACCTTCAGTTACAAAATTATTAAGAGATAATAGTTCAGGCCATGGTAAAGACACAGATAAACTACTAGCGCAGAAACTATTTCCTACAACTAAAATTTTCTTGCTTTCTTCTTGATTTATGTTATAATACATAGTATGAAAATCATTTGTTGTGGAGACAGTTATACCCAAGGAGAGGGTTTAGCTGATTATAAAAAAGAATGCTGGCCTTATTTAATAGAACGTAAGCTAAAAGCTGACGTTATGCTTAACTACGGAAATTCAGGTGCTAGCGAAATGATGATTACTGAGCAAGTAGAAAGAGCTGTAACTCATAAACCAGATTTAGTTATGGTTGCCCACACATCTCCCTATAGGTGGCAAACTAGAAAAAACAATTCTTGGCAAGGTTTTATAGTAGCCAATAGCTCTCAATGGATACTATCTGAACAAATAATAGGTAGTAAACATAAAGCTGCATGGCATGGCGCTGGAATGATTTTTTACTCAGAACCAGAATTAGTAGGTAGAATTTATAGGTCAGCACTAGCACTACAAATAGCTATTTTAGAAAAAAATAATATCCCTCATATTCATATGTGTTGTTTTGATAACACATTATATCATTTAGAAAAGTTAACAGATAACTATATAAATTATCATTTAGATAAAATGAAAGTTCAAGATTTTGCTCCTGATAGAAGTCATGCAGGTCCTGCTTCGCATAAGATTGTAACTTATGCTTTAATTAAAAAAATACAAGAACTATATCCAAATTTACTTGTTATATAAATCAACTAATCTACTAAATTCATCCGTTTTTTCTTCTTCGTCTTCAATATTATTTTTATAAATAGTAGTAGCCACTTTTCTAATAGTCGGTTTATTAAGCCCATAAGTTTCTGAAAGATGTTTAACTAAAGAGGTCACACTTTCTCTACTATCAGCTTGCTTAACCATTTCATCAACAATAGTATCAATACATCTTTTATAATCTTTTAAATCTAATTCTTTATATACTTTTTCTTTTTTTTCTTCTGTCATTTTTTTATCTCTCGTTATTCACTATTAAACTAATACCTTCCTCTCTTTTAAGAGCAGGAAATATTCTTATTATTCTCTTTTTCTCTAATTCTTCTGCTATAGATTCCCAAATAATTTCAGAACTCTTTTTTACTGCTTTGACGTCTTTTATATTTAAAGATTCCATATTTTCTATACAGACGTTATATATATGTTGTCTAGCCCAAGTTAAATTAGCTAATCCAATCTTAGAAGAAGTAAAACTCCCTTCTTCTAGTTCTATCTCTCTGGGAGATACTAATTCATATCTACTATTAGAAAAACTTACATCATGCTCTTCACTATATATATCTATAGGAGTACCTAATATTAATTGTTTTACTTCTTCAAATAAACTTTCAAATAAACTTGTATTCATAGTACTTCCTATTGTTGAATAGCTGGAACATAATGAGTAGTTCTTCCGTCATTAAGTTTAATCTTAATTACAGGATTTCCAAATGGGTCTACTTTTTGATTATATACCATTATTCCTGACATTTCTTCAATTTCTTCTTGAGCGTGATTAAATTTAGTATTATTTCTGGCTGCAACTATCTCTTTTGGATTACTAGCGAATCTAGTATACTGCCCTTCATTATTAAACATATCTGTATAATTACTAATTGTAGCACCACCTAAACGATAACTGTTATTTAAAACTTTAATAATACTATAATATAGTTTTGAGCGTTCAACAAATGATAAATCACCAATTTTTCTACTAGGGTGAACTCCTGCTAGATACATACTTTCGCTCTTATAAATATTACCTACACCACTTATAATAGTTTGTTCCATTAAAAAACTAACTAAACTTCTCCCTTTATGTTTATTACATAAATTGTGAAATTCTTCTAAAGTACAAGGATTAGATAACATATCAGGTCCTATACTACTAAGTTTCTTTAACAACTCTTTTTGGTTAGTAAATTTAATAGTACCAAAATTTCGCATATCACAATAATATAAATCAAATAACTCAAACCTAAATTTAATTCGAGCATATTTATTAGCTTCTGTTTTCCAAGTACCTGTCATTCCTAGTGTGGTAAATATTACATCGTCACTATCAAACTCAATATAAATAAATTTACCTTTACAGGATACATCTTTTACAACTTTAGGTAGTGAGGAAGAAAAAGAAGAAATACCTTCAGGAGGTTTTTTAGTATATCTTCCTGTAAGTATTGTTACTTCTAATAATTCTTCTTCAAGAAGTATATCTTGTAGTTGTACTACTAATCTTTTGACTTCTGGACCTTCTGGCATTTAAAACTTTCTTGATTTTTGTAACTTATACATTATATCAATATTATTTAAACATTCTGCTGCATCTTCAAGAGAATCTAATATAAGCATGTCATACATATCAGCTATAAATAATACATTAGTACGTTTAGCGTAACCCTCTGGACATACTACTATATTTCTTTCACCTCTTGAGGCAAATAAACCTAACTCAAGTAAACTAATAGGACTAACACTATTAGAGGTAAAATAATATAACCTATAAGTAGCGTTAAGTTGTTGATTAATTTCCCAAGATATTTGTTCTTTTAATTCTTCACTACCCTCTCCCCAATTAGAATCCCAATAACCTCTTCTTGGGTTATATACATCAAAAGAATTTTCTGAATCTAATAAACTAATAAAATAGGTTTGCCAATCAAGGGATTTACCCATATCAATAGTACCCCCTAAGAATACACTTAAGGGACTTGGATTGTTAATAAATTGTAGTGGTTTAATTACGTTTACCATTTTATTCATGCCTTATTACTAAAGTATCGATTAAAAAATCTCTACAAGCATTGTAGATACCTTTATTTTTTTCTTCTCTATTTCCAGCCACATTCAATACCTTAACATTATTATCGATAATAAATTTCCTGAAGGCTTCAATAGAATATAGAGTTACAGGAGTATTAGCATCCCAATAGTGATGATAAGATGGTTTATGATGCTGTTTACAAAAACTTCTAGTAAGTTTACTACCCCCGCTATTTTTTCCGAATATAAGAGTAGCGTCTGAATTTAATACATTAAGTTCTGTTCTAGGAACGTAACTGGTATTATAATCTTCTACAACCCCATATTTTTCAGCGTACTCAGGTTTATTACCATTTTCAGTTCTATAACCTTTAGGCATAGTACCGCCAGTTTTTAAATTAAGATATAAACCGACATCTAATCCTGATAAATCAGCACCACTTTGACCACCACTAATAATTTTCTCAACGATTAAGATTTCCATTTTACTACTTTTCCACATTTTTTACAGTATATAATGTTTCGAACTTCTATAGGTAACTCTCTATTACTACGACTATATACCTTAGTCATAGTAGGTTCGCTATAATCATGAGTACAATCTAAAGTAAGAATATATTGTATAATTTTTCTAAGCATTAATTATCTAGAGGAACTTCTGCTAAATTCCTCTCTCTATCTAGATATTTATATTCTATTTTTACGGGATCAAAATTATATAAAGCATCAAAGATAATACTAGTTTTTAACGGCCCGCAAGTATACACATCAAGTTGTAATAGACCTGGATTGACTTCATCCCAAACATGCATAACAATGTGACTTGTTTCAATAATAGCGGCTACAGTAAGACCTTTATTACCTGGCATATCTACGTATGCGCTATGCGGTCCAATTAGTACTTTCATTCCTATATCATTGATTAATTCTAACAACCATTGTTCCGCCCAAGTAGGGTCTCTTGGTGGTTGAAGCACTTCTGCTCTTACTATTAAGTGTTTATGAACTAACATATTTATTCTTTTGCCTTAAATAATACATAATTACAATGACGCCACCAGAACGCAATAGGTCCTAGTAACATAACTACTGATAACATCTTTAAATCTCTTACATGGATATTACGTTTATCAACTTTAGTAACTTTATTAACATAAAGATAGTTAGTTAAGAACCCCATAAAAAACCAAAAAAGAATAATACAAAATAAAGTAAATTCAAACATTACTCTGTTTCTTCCTTATTTAGTTCTTTAAAGATAAAAAATAAGATACCAAGAGGTCCTGCGATCATAAATAAAATAACTATTGCTACAGTTATATAGCTATTAATTCCTAATGCTAGCGTATTTTCTATCTCTTTAATATCTTCTTTTGTTAATACTAACTTTGCGTAAATTGCAGTTAAAATTCCGTATAAAAACCATGATAACATTGTTAAACTCCGTTTAAGTTTTTTCTAGTGACCCTAGGTAGCCGCCTAAAATAATAATTAATAAATTCCATACTCCTAGAGGAAATATGAATAACATTATACTAGAACAAATAATACCAACAAGTATTCCTAGTAACATATTATTCATTCTAAAATCTCACCCAATCTTCTCTGTTTTTATCTGCGTAAAAATAGTCTGTTGCAATTTCGAGATCGCGAATCTTCGCTGCTGAACTTCGTTCAGATGTCATAGCCATAATAAAATCATGCATATAAACAAACCAGGGGTTTAAAGTTCTACTGTGTGCATCATTATCGCTTAAATTCTTAGCAAAATTAGGGCATAGTTCCCACCTATCTTTATCAAAATTCTGATTATAGCTGGGATGACGGTAAAAAAATCTATCAAAAGTATTAAATTTAGTATCATTTAATACTGTTTCTAGAATACTAATTTTATCTTCATCATTTTTGTCAGTTCTAAGAACACTCCTAATATTCTTAGAGATATTTCTAAACACATTCTTACTATTATTTTTTAACAGACTCATATTTTTCCTCTTTAGCGCAACGTTTATTTCGTTAGCGCATACGTTAACAACATTAATATAGTATCATAAAAATTTGTAAAAGTCAATACAAAAATTTATGCAACCGATTTTACTAGTAATTTTTTATTATTTTACTCTTCAAAATAAGCATTTAGGGGTAGACAAATGCCTACCCCTATTATCTTAACTTGCGATAACCTTTAAATCTAAGTCAGAAAGACCTTTCTTTCCTCGATTACGACGGTTTAACTCTCGACGACAAGCACTAACTAAACTACGTGCTAGATTACAATCCTCTTCTACATTTCCATATTCAAGATGATATTCTTGAATAGCTTTAGCTCCCTCAAAACGTACTAAATCTTTTTGAATTTGCTCTGTAGAAAGTGTATGAATATTCTTAATATAAGGTTCCATTAATTTTTACCTGTGTTTATTGTTTACGATAAGTTTATTATATTACTAATTATAAGCTACTGTCAACTTCTTTTTTTAATTCTAGTTCCTTTTCCTTAATTTGATTTTCTAGATAATCTGCTACAAATCTTAGAATTTCTATTGAGGTTTTACTAGTTATATCTATTTTAGCAACGGGAGTCATATAAAACTCTTTTTCATTTTTACTAGCAAAAACATCAAATGATTCTATCCCCGAAGCAATTGTAGTTCTTCGTAAAATATAATTAGACATATTTCATCCAATCATTAGGACTAATAATAGTTTCATCTATTAATTCTAGTCTACGAGGATTTCCTTTCATTACTAGTACTTTTTCTTTCTTTTCTTTTACGTATTCATATACACCCCAGAAAAGACCAACATCACAGTAACGCATGCTCTCGATATTAGCTACAGTATCATTCATTTGTTTAGCATGTTTATTCCAAAACTTAGCTTGGACTTCACTAGTAATTCTAACTTGTGCTGATTCCATCCATTCGAATGCTAAATGAGGATACCATCTAACTACATTAGATGCTGTTGATATTTGTTCTTGAATGCTATTAAATTGGAATTTAATAGTTTTAAAGTATCTCTTTTGTTTCATTTTGTCTATTTTTTACCTCTATGCTTTTATTGTATACGCTTAATATCAAATATGCTGCGTGAAATTCTAATCCTTGATCTTTTAAATTTTGTACGTCATTCATTAAATTTTTTGCTTCTGGATAGCCCTGTTTTGCTAAAGCTTCAAATGTTCTACGCGCTTCTGGGTACTTAGTAAATTCAACTGTCATTATAACTCCTTTATCTTGAGACACAATTATATTATAGCTCAAAAATGACTATCGAGCAATAAAAAAGTGTAGCAAGCGACAGTTGCAGTCAAAAAATTCTTGCTTATTTTTTATACATATGGTATATTAATAATTATGTATGTAACCGAATCACAACTAAGAGCCGAAATTAGAGAATTACACGCCACCATTAAAGCTTTAGCAAAAGATCATGGTGCTGAATTTTTACAACTCTATACAGAACTTGAAAGCTATAAAGAGCAATTTGAAACACAACAGGATGTTATGAACCAAATTATAAAATCTATAAATATTATAGAGAAAAAATTAGATATGGAGCAAGAATAAAATGACCGAACGTAGAGTTGTTGGTATATATAGAAATGATTATTTGAAGAATTATGTGTCTTTAGAGCTTAAAAAAATTGAAGATAAAGGTATTAATACAGAATTTGTAGAAGCTGATGATACCTTTTACGACGAACGTTTCGGAATTACACGATTTCCGGTGTTTTTATTTATGAAAGATGACTCCTTAGTTTGTAAGATAAACGGCAAATATATGGACGATACTTTGATTAAGCAATTAGAGTCCTTAAAGTGGATTTAATTGCTTTGCACCAGTATTAAATCTAAAAATACCATCCAAAAAGTGGGTCCGGATTTGAGGATTTACTATCTAAAATGAAGTCTAGTTAAATGAAGAGTGATATGAAAAGTTTTGAACAAAGTTATTTATATGATGATACGCGTAAGTATTTTACCTATACACAATTAATTAATCACTATAAGGGCGGTGAATTAAAATTAGAGGCTGATAATAATATATTGAATAACTATGATTGGACTGTAGAGCCAGAACAAGGAATTATTCAATTAAGTGATGATAGAATCAAAAGATTAAGAAAAAGCTGTGAGTATATACGTCTATTCTATTCAGGTGGTAGTGATAGTAGTATGATACTCAAGCTTTTTTTATTTAATGGTATTATTCCTGATGAAATTATATTATATAGACAAAGTCCTATAGATGATTTTAAAAATAGTTATTACAATCAAGATTTAAATAAAGAAGCTATTCCACAGCTTAGAAGAATACAACAGGATTATATTAATACTAATATTAAAGTATTAGATATAGGTGCTGCTGAAAGTGCTAGATTTTTTGATAGCAAAGTTTATATGGAAGATGATTTTAACTGGACTTTCAACTGGAGAGCTATGTGTCTATTAGACCCTAGTATACTTTTTAAAGATTATATAAAACCTAAAAATAAAGTAACCAATATAATAGGGTTAGAAAAACCTAAACTACAGAGACAAAATGGTTCTTGGTACGCTAGAATTAATCATTGGGAGACTATCGCTACACCGCATACTAATTTCTTTACTAGTAGTAAAACGATTCCTCTTATGATAAAACAAGCTCACGCAGCTAAAAACTATTTACAATTTAAATATCCTGATAATTCAGTAGATGAATACGATTTTACTGATGTTAATCCTAAGTATCGAAAATATATGATTGAAACTACAAGAATGAATTACTTAAATGCTTATGAATTAGATAAAGGCAGAAATGCAGGCCATAGAAAAAGTAAAAAGACAGAATCTTTTATGGCTGATGCTAAAGAAAATGTAGAATTATATAATAAGTATAAGGAAATGATGGAATATTTTTTTAGTAATCCATTAGCTATTAATAGTAATCTAGGAATTAAAAGTGCTAATAGCGAATACCGAATTGGATAATAATGAAAAATTATTCTCTTTCGTATAGGATTTAATGTTAAAAAATGCAATTTGTAGCAACTAAAAGTTTGGATTATATAAGAAATTATGAATCTATGAATTTACTTAAATATAATGGACTATATATTTATTATGATCATAGTTTCGAAAAATACGAAGATAGTAAAAAAATAATATTATTAAGTGGGGTTATATTTAATAAAGATATTAACGAAGTTACAACCGATTTTAATGATTTAGAGTTCGGACCTATACTAATATATATAGATAAAATATCTGATGATATATATTTCTTAAATGATAAGTTTAAGGTTGTTACTATTATATATGATGTTGTTAGGTCCGTAATTACCAATAATTGGATGTTTTTAAACAGCAATACATATTATTTTAATGGTGATAGCGTAAATTCTATTTTATACAATCCTAGGCTACACGCTATAAAATATAATAAAATGATTGTGTCTCCTGTTAAAGTATATTCTTTTGATATTACGCACAATAATGATATCGATTATGACTCTCATACTAATTTAATTGAAGAAACAATACAAAATAATATTGATAAAATCCTAAAAAGATATAAAAAACCACTTTTTATGTGTTCTCCTAGAGGTGTAGATAGTAATCTTATTGCTCAATGTATAGAAAAAAATAGAACAAAAGTTCAAACTTATACTAGGTGGGGTAATAAATTAGATTATAAATATCTATCTTTCTACCAAAATATAACCGACTCTCCTACAATTAAGTATATAAACGATTATACTCCTGAAATAAATTCTAATAAGAATTGGAGTTTAAACGGTAGACATGCATGGCATTATTTTCTTGATGATTTTCCGGACAATTTAGATTATGACTGTATACTATTAGGAACTAATGGTGATAATGCTTTACCGCATACAGCAGAAATGGCTTTTAGTGTTGATTACTATGATGATAAAGAGAAGAGATTAGTAGAAGTATTAAAAAAATTAGATATATCTAAAGGTTTAACACCTTTTCATTCTAGAATAATTAGTGAGTGGGCTAAAAAATATAGAGATAAATATTTTTTTAATGATAAAGGTATTTTAGGGTTTGTAGGTTATTTACAGAAAAAATTTAATCTAATTGATTGTATGTTTTTTATAGAAAATATAGGATATATACAAGAGTTAGGTTTACAAAAAAATAAACCTATTATAACTCCTTTTTACGATACTAGGTTATATCAAATATTGCTCAAAACTAAAAAAGAACATCTTAACTACATATTAAATAGTGAAATATTAACTCGTAATGTATTAAAAGAAAGATTTGATTTAGTTGATGAGCATAGAAATCAAACAGAAGGATTATTTGAAACAGATATATATTATATTTCAAATGACTTTAAAGATAAATTGTTTCAAGTTTATGTAGAAATGTCTGACATATCTAGTAAAAGAACTAAAGAAAAATTGGTTGGTTTATACCATAATATTGCTGATAGAGATAGTTTTGAACTATTATTGAAGCATAATTTCAAAGTAGAATATGAAAAAAATAGCATTCGTACCTCATAAAGAAAGAATAAGTAGACATAAATTAGAGTATTTAAAAGCTATCTCTAAGGCTATGGACGATCCTTATCAAAGTGAAGATGGAAGAGAACCTAATGATTTAGAATTAGAACTTGCTGAGAAGTGTTCTCATTTGACTACCAATAAGCATTTTCTTTTTACAGATAGTTGTACGCAAGCTCTTCAAGTTGCTATTTATGCACTATCTAAGCCCAATGATTTAATACTTGTTCCAGCGTATGGTTGGAGAGCTTTTGCAAATAGTGTACTATTTATGGGTAGAAGAATAGAGTTTATAGATATTGATGTGTCTGGTAATATATCAACTAACTTATTAATTGAAAGACTAAAAAACCAGTCTAAAGAAAAACCTCGTATTGCTATCATAGTTCATAATTTTGGAGCTATTACAGAGACACAAGAAATTTCTAAAATAGCAAGAGAGCAAAATGTAAGTATAGTAGAAGATGCTGCTCCGGCTTTCTTTATGCAAGATCCAATAATTTCATCAAAGCCAGGAACTTATAGTGATTTTGTTTGTTATAGTTTTGATTTTACTAAATACCCTGGCACTCTTGGTAGCGGGGGGGCTATTGCTACTAATAATAAAGATTTACATTTATTAGCTAAAGAGATAATAAGTCATGGTAGGGATAGTATAACTAAATCTATAAAATCTGTAGGAACTAAGTGTTATATGGATAATATTAGTAAGGCTGTCCTTAGCACTGAAATTGATATACATATTAAAGAAGGTTATAGAGAAAAAAGAAGAAACGTAGCCGAGTGGTATAAGAAAAATTTAGACTTAAAGCATATTCCAGGAGATAACCAAATTTGGGAAAGATATACTGTTTATGTTCCTAATTGCGTACAGATTAATAATATGCTTTATAATTTAAATAAAGAAGGGATTTTAGCTAAAACATTTTTTAAAGAACCCCTAAATAAATTATTTAAGTCAGATCAAATATGTTGTATGACGACTAGGTTTGTAAATTATACGTTTCATTTACCTAGTCATCAATATCTTGATATAAGTGATTTAGAAAAGATAAGAAGTACATTAAAAGGAAATATAAGTTGATTTTAGTTACCGGTGGGAGAGGTTTTATTGGTAGTTATGTAGTAGAATTATTACGTAATATGCAAAAAACCGTAATAGTATTAGATAATTATAGCACTACGTATCCTGGATTTTGCAAAATACATAGAGGAAATTTAGGATTAGATGAAATAAACGATGTTGAAAGGAAACATAGAGGTAATGCTTTTATGTACAGAAAAAGTTTTTTCTCTGATAGTACTGTAGTAAAAAGTACTAGTTTTGAGTTAGAAACTTGGGAACACGAAAAACCAGAATTAATTATTAATTGTGGAAATTTAAGTGAGGCTGTTCTATCACAATATTATAATAAGTTAACATTTGATAGTATGGTTAAAGGAATGAAATGGCTTAAAAAAGAATTTCCAGGAGTGCCAATTATACATTTTAGTAGTAGTATGGTATATGGTACTTGGAATAATAATATAAAAGAAACAGATGATTGTAATCCAGTAGATTGGTATGGTACATGTAAATTAATGACCGAAACCTTATTGGATTATAAAAAAGATGTTATATTGAGACCAATACATGTATTTGGTTACGGTGATGGTAAATTTCCTATCACTATGAATATAGAAAGACAAGTATTAACAAAGAAACCTGTAAATATAGAAACTGCTGGATGTATTTATATACATGATCTAATAATGTTAATTAGAAAAATTATAAATTCCTATAAGCCAGGTATATACAATGTTAGTAGTGGTTATATAAGAGATGGGGAAATCGTTAAACAATATGCTAAAAGTATCTTAGGTTATGATATTAAAATTCATAATAAATTAGGACCAACAGGTAAAGAAAGAGGGGACCTTAATACTGATAATATTAAGAAGACTTTTGACTGGCAGCCTAATTTTAGAACCTATGAGAAAGCAATAGAACACTATTTTAGAGAGTATTATGAGAATAACAGTAAGAAATAATAATGCGTTAAAAGCTTATAAAGTATTAAAGAAGAAACTTGAGAGAGATGGGTTTTTTAATGAACTTAAAGAACGTCAATTCTATATACCTAAAGGAGAAAAAAGAAGAAGAGCACTAAACTCTGCAGTGTATAGACATAAAAAAGAACAAGTTAAACGAGAGTTAGAGTTCGAAGCTGCAGAAGTTAATGCTTTGATTGATAGCAAGAAGAGAGCACGTAAATTTAAACAAGAGCGTAAAGCAAAAAAGTAAAAAATTTAATTTTACTCTTGCTAATCTTCCAAAAATAAGTTATTATAATATATAAATAAAGAATATGTTCACCGTTGATCACGGTCGCTTGGAGCTAGTAGTGGATGCGCAGCTATGAGAGGTTCAATTCCTCGAACATATTCGGACATATTGCCTTGATGAAATAAGCTGAAAGATATACAGGACTCGGGGGCAGAACCCGACGGCTCCACCAAAAATACACTTGGTTTAGATTTGTTAATTGCAAATAACAGATTTAAATACGCTACGACCAAAGAAGATCGTTTAAAGCGAAGACCGGGCTTAGGGTGTATTTTTGATGGGGCCGAAATAGGATCGACTGGTGTTGAATAAGTAAATGGAGAGGCAGGCGTGATCTCCTTATCGATCAAAAAAAGTAAATGCAAATGATAATTCAAACGAGAGATTAGCACTAGCTGCATAATCTTCCGGGGAATGGAAGCGCCCTGTAACCGAAAGACTTCCGTTAGATAGGTAGAGAGAAAAATAGTATGATATTAAAATTTATTTGTAATAATGAGGGTTTACAAACCACCTGGTTTTATGATAACTTGTCGAGAGTAACCTATACTAGAATTAAAGATAGCGAAACTCAGTTCTATAAAAAAAGCATAGATAGTAATTTTTCAAGCTTTAATGAAGAAGAAAAAATAATTAAAATTAATGCAAAAAAAGAGATTACTAACAAAGATTTTGATGATGAGTTTATAGTATTATTAGGAGAAAAATCTACTAAATGTTACCTACTTAATGATAAAGGTACTACAGTAGATAGATTAGTTTAAAAATAGATAAGCGAGTATGAAAAATACTCGCTTATTTTAGTATCTAAATTTTTAAGTAAAATTAAAAATTTATAAAACAATTAGTAGGGGAAATTAAGTAGTGCAGATTTATTTTAGAGCGTGTGAAAAACAAGAAACTATAAGCTATGTTGATAGATGGAAAGAGGTATCTAAAACAGAAATACTTAAAAAGTGTTGGCTATCACTTCAAAAAAGTATCACTAGTGAAGATAGAGTTGTAATAATTCACGATTCTGTAAGTAAAGAAACATTAGAATTTATGCAAAGAACTGCGTCTGGTATGATTTTTTTACAAGAAGTACCTAACCATGAATGGGGCTATCACCTGCATACAGTAACTATGGTTAATCTTTTAGAGAAAGAATGTTTAAATAGTAACTCACGTGAAGTATTTTATTTAGTAGAAGATGATTATTTACATACTCCTAATGCCTTACATGTTATTAGAGATATGATGAAATATTGGGGACATTTTGGTGTTCCATATGATTATCCTGATAGATATAAAACTCCCACCAACACACAAGTATTTGTAGGACCTGATAGACATTGGAGAACCGTTCCAAGTTCAACTATGACTATTTTTGCCCACGCACAAACATGGCTATCTCATATAGAAGCTTTGAAAGACTGCGCACCTACAAGTAACGATCAAGTATTCCAAGATATTTTTCAAAAAGAAGCTTGTTTAAGCCCTCTTCCGGGTATAGCATCACATCTAACACCTTATCATATGACACCCCTTGTTGACTGGAATAGTATTTGGAATAGTATAAATGTGGGATAAGTTACCTAGAGCCAGTGAAGGTCATTTTACTGAAAAAGATGAGTATATTATTCAAGAAGTACTTGATAGAATTAATATTGCATACAGAGATAATATAGTAGAAATAGGATTTAATGCCGGTCATAGTGCTTATATGTGGTTACATAATTCAGCTAATATGGATACTCACTTAACTAGTATTGATATTGGTAGACATAATTATACAAGAGAAGGTGTAACACTAATTAAAAAAGAATATAACGATAGATTTAACTACATTGAATGTGATAGTCTAGAAGCTGGACTTTATCTACAAAAATACATAATAGTAAATGATCAATTAACTAATAATATTATTAATTATAAATTATTTAGCATCGATGGGTCACATGATAGACTACATATAATTAATGACATTCAATTAGCTTATTTTTATAACACAAAATATATATTATTAGATGATTATAGTGGGATTGTTAGAGAAATAACACAAAAAATGATACCAAAAACATGTCTGGAAGAAGTATATACAAATACTGAAGCTGTAAAAGCTCTATATAGATTAAAATAAAGGATAAAATATGAGTAAAACCGTGTACATTACAGGCATAGCAGGATTAATGGGCAGTAATCTAGCTAAACATTTTGTAACTAAAGGATATATTGTAAAAGGTTGTGATAATATGATAGGTGGTTATAAGGATAATGTACCTCATAAGTACGTAGATTATCAAGAATTAGATATATTTGATTTAGATAAATTAAAAGAACATATGAAAGGTAGCGATGTAGTATTACATACTGCGGCTCTTGCTTATGAGGGTTTAAGTGTTTTTAGCCCAAATATAATTACTAAAAACATTTATAGTGGAACAGTAAGCGTAGCTACTGCAGCTATTGCTAATAATGTAGAATTATTTATTAATTTTAGTAGTATGGCTAGATATGGTGATGTAATACCTCCATTTTCTGAAGATATGATTTGTAAACCTACAGATCCTTATGGAATGGCTAAATATCAAGCAGAATTAATGTTAAATCTTCTAAATGATATACACGGGTTAAAAGTATATCATATTGTACCTCATAATATTATAGGCCCAGGACAGAGATATAATGATCCATTTAGAAATGTAGCTGCTATTATGATTAATAGGTTATTACAAAATAAACATTTGATTATATATGGTGATGGTGATCAAAAACGTAGTTTTAGTGACGTTAAAGATTGTGTAGAGCCTGTATTTAGATTAGTAGAAAGTCAGAGATTTGATAGCGGAGAAGTGTTTAATATCGGTCCTGATGGTAATGAGATTACTATTAAAGAATTAGGTTATGTATGTGGTAGAATACTTAATAAATACCCACATTTTGATTATTATCCTGACAGACCAAGAGAAGTTAAAAATGCTTGGTGTAATAGTAATAAAGCTAGAACACAACTAAACTATAACCCTTCAGGTAATATTGATATAACTATTGGTAGTTTAGCAAGTTGGATACAGAAACGCGGCAGCCGAGAATTTGACTATCACTTACCTCTAGAGATTGAAAAAGAAAATACCCCAGAAACCTGGACAAAAAAACTAATTTAAAGAAAAAATAAATGAATTACGAGTTAAAAGGTATTGTAGTTAATAATCAAGCATTTGGAGATATGTTATTAGGTACACATGCTTGTGCCTTAATGAAGAAAAAATATCCAAATAGTTATATTGCTATGGTTATCAGCGAAAATACTACTTTAACAACGGTGGAGAGAAAAGGTTTCTCTGAAATAATTGAGATATTAAAACTACAACCAGGTATAGATGATGTTATAACTTATGGCGGAAGATGTTTTAGAACTATTAGTAGAGGTAAGCCTTTTAATAATAGAGTAGATTTTAAATTACATCAATTTGAATGGTATAGTGACTTAGGTATTGTAAAAAGTATGCAAACAGAGTTTTTGTTAAATTCATATATTGATTCTTTTGATACAGAAACTTATTTTTCTACTGGTAATATTAATATTATTAAAAATAGTGAAATAACTACTGCTGGAGAGTTAGATTGGGTTAGAAAAATTGGTTTCTTTCCTAAAAAATTATTTAATTACATAACTGACAAAGGCTATATTATTAAATATTTAGGAGCAGATACTAGACAAGGTACTTATCTAGATAGTTTAAAAGAATTAGAAAAAACATTACTATACATTGGACCTATAGGAAGTATGTCTCATTTTGCTGCGGGTTTAGGTCTTAGTACAATAAATGTATGTAGTGTGTTTCCTGCGCAATATGATAGCCCCGAATATTACCATTCAGGTTTTCACAAAAGCGTATTAACTAATAGAAAAGAAGATTATAGTATGATTACTCCAAAATATTATAGTAACGAAATACAACAAGGATGGGGTAATCCCAAAACAGTAAAAGGTTTTTGGGATTATGTAGATTCTGATGATTATTATATTATTGAGCAAGATTTAATTAAAAAATTCGAGGAATGGTCATGGACACAGTAGAATTTAAAGGTAAAACGTATCCTAAACTTATAACTGAAGGGCAACATAGTCAGTATATAATTCCTACAGCTAAGAAATTTTGTACAGGTTTAATAGGGTATGATATAGGGTGTAATAAAAAAGAATGGGCTTTTCCAGGGGCAATACCTATTGATATTACATTAGATAATAATAATTATGATGCTTTTAATTTACCAACCAAACCAGTAGATTATATATTTAGTAGTCATTGTTTAGAGCATTTAAATAATTATGTAGACGCTTTAGAATATTGGACTTTCCGAATAAAAAAAGGTGGAACATTATTTCTATATTTACCACATGAAAATTGTGAATACTGGAAACCTTGGATTATGCCTACAAAAAAGCATCTACATCAATTTTATCCAGAACAAATTAAAGAAATATTAAGTAACTTAGGGTATATAAATATATTTAGTACTGGCTGCGATTTAGCTTTTAGTTTTGCAGTAGTAGGAGAAAAAGCTTGGTAAAGATTATAATTCCTTATATTTTTGAAAACGAAATTCAAGAATTACAGAACAGATTATGGGATTTACCTGTAGATTTTCAAGAAGATATAGGAAAAATAGGTAGTGATTTAATGTATCAAAAAATGTGGAATGAAAATCCCACAGAAGATATATTTATTATGCATTCAGATATGTTACCTATAGAAGAGGATACAAGTAATCAATGGTTTTCAGACGTATTACATTATGCAAATAAATATCCAGAAGCAGGGATGTTAGGGTGTAAATTATTATATCCCGCTAAATCAGAAAAAAACAATTTTTATATACAATGCGCTGGTGGACAGTTCAATATAGCTTCGGGCATGCCTGATCACTACGGAAGCGGGTTAGATATAAATAGTGGAAATCAGTTTAAAGAATTAGAGGAAGATGTAGGACAGTATGATTATGTTAGAGAGGTAGCTTGGACTACTTTTGGTGGTCTTTATATAAGAAGGGAACTTATAAATCAAATAGGAGATTTTGATCCTAGTTTTGAGTGGACTTATAATAGAGATGTAGATTATTGTTTTGAAGCTAGAAATAAAGGATGGAAAATATACCAAATACCAGTTCCTCTTCTTCATTACGAGAGTAAAGATAATAAAAGATTAATGCATGGAAATTCTGAATTAAACGCTAAATGGGCAAGAAATATGAAAAGATTACAAGAAAAATGGGCTAATAGTCCTTTATGGAGAACAATAAACGAGATGGTATTATAATGGATGAATACGACGATAGTGATCCCGAAATCTTAATAGATAAGGATGATTTATTATATCATTTAAAAAATAGTAAAGTATTGAATAGTGTAATAACAAAACCTAATTTAATATCTTATACATTATATCCATTTATTGCTTTAGCAATAATTTTAGCATTAGTTTTAGCCATAATTGCGCTAAGCATTTGGGGAATAGTAATATTTATATTTACGGTTATATGGTTTACTTTTGTAGGTCCTATTGTCTTAGTAAATAAAATATACAGCAATATATTGAGTAAAAAGGAAGATTTAATAAGTGAATAAAATAGAAGAATATAAAAAGTTAGTAGATAGTGCTATCTCATTAGCAGATAAAGAAACTAGTAAAGTAGCTAATCTTAATGTTTTACAGGTGTACGGGTTAACTTCATCTAGGATTAAACATTTAATACATAATTTAGTTGATAATCCAAACACAAATTATCTAGAAGTTGGTGTATATAGAGGATCTACTATTATCGTGGCTGCTGTTTCTAGGTGTAATAGTTGTATCGGTATTGATAATTTTTCATATAATCCCTATTCTGCTGAAACTTGGAAACAAGAGGGGTGGAATAATGTGAGAAATGCTATGCATGATTGTATAGAAAAATATAGAGTACAACACAAAGTCAAAATAATTGAGCAAGATGTATTAACAAATATTAATAAATATAATAATTTTATTGATACTAAACAAGATGTAATATTTTTTGATATTGATACCTTTTCTCCAGAACAAATTGAAAATACATTAGGCAATGTCCTGACTGTAGGCAATGATACGTTTATTTTATTAATGTCTAATATTAATAAAGATAAAACCGTAGTAGCTCTTAAAAACGTGTTAGCAAAAGAAAATATTACTATTGATCATGAAGTACTTGTAAGAAGTAGTGGTAGAGGTAATGATAATAATTGGTGGAACGGAGTTGGGGTATATGTGCTTAGTAAACCCGTAGTGCCAGAAGAACCAAAAGTAGCTGTTAAAACTCCTGTAGCTAAAACTCCCCCTACTAAGAAGGTGTAAAAGATGAAAATAAGCGTAATTAGTTTAATAAGTTATGATGCGGACATGATTATGAGTAGCATTAAAAGTTATTATAACTACGTAGATCAAATTGTATTAGGATTAGACGTAAATAGAATAACCTGGAGCGGTAATCCTTTCAGCTTTGATGAAGAAAAATTATGGAAACAATTAGATGATATTGACACAGATAATAAAATTTTGATTGTAGAAGATAATTTTCATAAAAGTAGTATTCCTATGGAAAATGATACTTATGAGAGAAATTTCTTAAAAAATTATTGTACAGGAGATTGGATATTAAGTTTTGATGCGGATGAAGTATTATTAAACGCCCATGATTTTTTCTATCGTTTTGTACCTTTATTTGAGCCCTATAAAACTAAAAAAGATTTATTATTTACTTGGTTTTTACCTTATAAATATTTACCAGTTACTGATTCGTATTTAGTTATAACCAATAATGACAATACTATTTTTAGAGGTGACACTCAAGGTTTTGCTACAGATAAAAATAATACATATACTTATGCTAGATGGACTAATAATAAAAATATAGTACAAAGCCCTTTATGTATATTACATTGGAGTTTCTGTAGACCTGCTAAAGCTATAGATATGAAAATTAATAATTTTGGGCACAGTGATCGAACAAAAGATGATCCTTTCTTTGATAATTGGAAGAAAGTAGACCATACAAATTATAAACAATTAAGAAATTTCAAAACATCAGGTTTTGGGGATAATCAATGGGAAAAATTATTAGAAGTTCCAGCAAATAATTTTCAGGATTGGATGAAATCACAAACAGATAAGGTTTACAGATGAAAGTAATAGAAATTATAAGCAAATTTTATGATAATCATAGTCTATCTATAGTTAGTAGAAATTTAGCTACATATTTAGATAGTATGGGAATTTACAATGTCTGTATTACCCCACTTGATTCATTTAATAGTAAGTATAAATTAAATACTAGCGTTGTTAAGCAATTAAAGAATTTGGAATCTAAAAATTTTGAAGCTAAGGATGTAGATATTCAAATTAGGCATAGCTACCCTCCTATTTGGAGATGGCCTGTATCTAATAAGACTAAGGTTATCTTTATTCAACCTTGGGAATATAGTAAAGTACCTTTTGAGTGGCAATATAAGTTTGAAACTTTTGCAGATGCTCTTATTACTCCTAGTAGATGGTCTGGGGATAGATTCTTAGATAGCGGCTTAAATCCTGAAAAGTTATTTATTTTACCTAATGGATTTGATAATAAAGTTTTTCATAATAACGATAGACAGAAGCTAAATAAATTTACTTTTACCTATGTAGGAAATCATCAGTTCAGAAAAGGTCTAGATATAATGCTACAGGCGTGGGTAAAAGCCTTTAGTAGTGGTGATAACTGTCAACTTATTATTAAAGATAATCCTAATGTATATGGACAAAATAATATCTTAAACGATATATTAAAAATTCAGTATAGAACAAAATGTGCCAAAATAAGATATATTGATGATGATCTAAGTGATGATCAGATTGGAAATTTATATAGGTCTACTGATGTAATAGTACACCCTTATAGAGGTGAAGGTTTTGGTATGCATATTCAAGAAGCAATGGCTTGTGGAGCTTATCCTTTAGTATCTTCTAATGGTCCTACAGATGATTTTGTTACTGATCAGTGTGGTGACAAAATCACTGTTATTAGAAAGTTCTTAGATTTAACACAACCAGACGTGTTTGCTACTAAACCAGGAGATAGTCTCACTTTGATGGGTCAACATGCATGGATAGATGAACCAGATATAAAAGATTTGACAAATAAATTATATAAACTTTATAATATGCATAATAGAGAAGAGTATTTATCTAAAGTAAATGATGCAATTTTATTTCCTTGGGAAAAAGTAGTTGAAGATTTATCTGGGATTATCGAAACAATAGCTGAGAGACCTGTTTTTAGAATTTTAAATGAATAACTATCGAGAAATAGTAGAATTTAGTCATCTACCTTGGTTAAAATTAGATATAGAGGTACCTCACGAAGCAATGCTAGAAGAAGCTATAAATATTCAACAATATTATGTAGCACATAGAAGTGAAGAATCTGTTATAGGACTAAGTCATAAAGGGTGGAGCAGTACTTGTATACATGGGATAGAATGGAATAAAACTAATCATTATACTTCTTATGGGTATGAAAGTAATGACTCTACACCCTATAAATGGACTATAATTAGTGATTTATGTCCTACTATTACTAAATTTTTTAAATACTCCTTTCCAATGACTGAGTATTATAGATTAAGAATAATGAAATTGGAAGCTAGGGGCTTTATAATGCCGCACAAAGATATGGAAGAAAATAGATTATCCCCAATAAATATTTCACTAAATCAACCTAAAGAATGTATATTTAAAATGAGAGATAAAGGTGTAGTACCTTTTAGTCCTGGAGACGCTTACTTATTAGATGTAGGTAACGAACATGCGGTTATTAATAATAGTAATGAAGATAGATACCATATAATAGTTCATGGAATACCTAATAAAGATTATAAAGAGTTGGTAATAAAAAGTTATGCAAAAAAATAAATTAGTTGTTGGTATTCACAGAGAAAATGTTAAAAATATACAAGATGTAAAAAATATAGAAAGATTAACTAATTTATTTACTAAAAATAAATATTTTGGTGATATTATAAGAAAAGATACAATTAAAGAAGTATTAGATGATGCCGCAGTTAGAGGGTATGATTACTGCTTAGTTCAAGCTATCGGACATTTTATTAAGGAAATCCCGTTTTTTGATTACATAAATGACTGGATAAATAATATGGATTTTTTTATTACCGGACATATTGTACATAAAGAAGATAGTTTTGGATTACATAATCAATGTATATTAGTAAACTTAAACTACTATAGGGATTTTGGAAATCCTTCTTGTGGTAAGAAGGGGGAGAAGGTTGAAATAGTAGTTCCTCGTAGAAGTGAGAAGAATATTCACCATGATTATACGCCTATTTGGCTAAAACCTACTAACGAAACAAAGGTGTGTACTCCCGTCGTAGATGGGTGGAATTTTATAGACCAAAGTTTAAGAGAAAATCTTACAGTTTATAATTTTCATCCAAAAATGAGAGAATGTAAAGAATATTGTTATCCTCATAAATCTCTAAAGGAATTAGAAGAACAATTAAGTTGGATAGGTAGAATTATAGAATTTGCCCCTCAAAGCGTATTTTTCTGGAATACAGAAAATTATATAGATATTAAAGATCAAATTCAAGAACCTATTGATAAAATTTACTGTGTGGCAGCAGGATTTAAACCAAATATGTTTTTACATAAATTTGGATTTAAAGACTCCACAGAAGTTATTTACTATGATTATAGTAAGAGTGCCTTAGCGTTTAAAAAGCTTTTAATTAGTAAATGGGATGGTAAAAATTACCCAGCATTTATTAAAGCAGTTAAAGAACAGTTTTTTATTCGCGAAAGCACACATAATCCATTCGGAAATGATGATTATGATAGCTTATGGACCCAAGAACTTGAACGATGGGGAGGTGAACAAAATTTACACCAACATTGGCTACGTTACAGAAAGTTAAAGCATACTTTCATTCATTGTGACATAGTTAAAGATTCATCTAAATTAATTAATTTAGTTGATGATGAAGGCACTCAAGTAATTTGGTGGAGTAACTGTTTCCACACAGTAAACTCGCATTATTTAAATAATAATGAAGGATTATATAATATATATAAAGAATGGGTAAACGGTTTAGCTAATAAAAATCCTAATTTATTTATATTTGGTAAAGATTATTTAAATAATAGTTTAAAAGGCGGTAAAATAAAACAATATGATATACCTAGCGAGTACAGCCCTAAAAGGTGATTGGGAAGATAGTTTAAATCATTTACCTTTCACAGAACATACAGATAAAGATTTATTAAATAATCAAGCCGTAGCTTTAAAAAGTGAAGATGGAAAGTACACAAGTTTTTATAGAAGTAAGAACTTGGAAAAACCTAAAGATTATAGTTTTACTAGTATTTATTATGAATATTCAGGTATTAAAAGACTAGTAGATTTTTTTGAGTTAGAATCTACTAGAATAAGAATACATAAACAAAATCCTGGCGTAAAAGTAGCTTTACATAGTGATTTTAATAATGAAGACCATATTGATACTATAGATAACTATAGAGTTAGAATTATGGTTCCTTTAAATTACGATAAACATTTTATATATCATTTTCATGATGGTAAAAAACATAGTGTTTATAACTTTAAGAAAGGACAGATAGTTACTTTTGACCCTGATTTGGTATATCATGGGACAGAAAATAATTCACAAATACCAAGATACTTGCTAGTTATGGTAGTAAAACCTAATAAATGGTTATATAGTTTACATAATAGTAAGGTTAAAAGAGAGATATATGTATGATAGTAGAAGATTTTGAACTTGATATAGGAGCAGCATACATTAAACCTATAAGTGGTAATAAAGTTACTGTAAAAATGAATCAATTCAGAGGTCAAGTATACGTGCATATAAGAGAATATGGAATGGATGGTGACACTGGTAAATTTTTTCCTACAAAAAACGGCTATGCAATTTTAGGGGAAGAAGTAGATAGTGTTATTGAAAAATTAGAAATAGCTAGTAATTTATTAGCAGAATTTTATAGAAGAAATACAAATCAATATGAATTTGATTTTATGAAGGAGAATGAATAATATGTCAACGAAAGCCTGGAGCGAAGAAGATGAACAAGCTCTTATAGATTTATACACTAGTGAAAAAATGGATGTTTATGGATTAGCAAAACATTTTAATAAAGGACACCGAAGTGTTATTAGTAAGTTAGTTCAATTAAAAATTTATAAAAGAGAAGAGACTGATAAGAAAAAAACTGAAACCGTAAAAGCTATGATAAGAGAAATAGAAGATCAACTAGGTATTGAAATAGAAGGTACAAACCTTAATAAAAAGTCTAATCTTGTTAATTTAGTTACAGCCCTCAGAGGTAAGGTAGAAAAATAATGTTTATATTGGGAATTCACGGTAAAATAGGTAGCGGTAAAGATACTTTAGCAGATTATATAATTAGCAAAGAATCTAGTTTTGTAAAAAAATCATATGCGTATAAATTAAAATATATAACTAGTTTTCTAACCGGAGTATCTTTGGAGGACTGTTTTACTCAAGAAGGTAAAAATAAATATATGCCAGAATGGGGTATGACGGTAGGTGAATTTCAACAAAAACTAGGTACAGAAGCGATTAGAGATGGACTTCATGAAGATGGGTGGACGTTAGCACTATTTGCGGAATATGATGCAGATAATTACGAAACTAATTGGATTATTACAGATGTAAGATTTCCTAACGAAGCAGAAGCGATACTTGCTAGAGGAGGAAAATTATTAAAACTAGAGGGTGATCCTAATCATATTAGGGCTAATAGTAAAAGGGATATGAGTCACCCAAGTGAAACTTCTTTAGATAATTGGACAAAATGGGATTTTACTTATACAAATGACAAATCTCTTGAAGAATTATATAAGTTTGGCGACCATCTTCTGAAAGAATTAATTTGATATTAAGTTAAATTTCTTATATAATAAATTATGTTAGAAGCAGTTATAATATATACATTAATCATTACAGACGTACAACCAGCTAGTGTTACACAAGGGTACTTTTATAATACGAAGTACCCTTGGACACTGGAATACTGTGAAAATTATGTATTGCCAGAATTTACGGTCAATATTAATTCGGTTGATAATATAGAACTTCGCCATGCAAAATGTGAGATGGTAGAAGTTAATAGACAAGGAGAAAAGAAATGACTTAGGAAGATCCTACATTAAGATTATATGCAATAGTTAGAAGAGATTTAGAAATGCCACCAGGAAAGCTGGCTACACAAGCAGGACATGCGTATACTAATACGCTATTACAAGCAGATTATGAAACAGTTATTGAGTACCAAGGTGAAGATAATATAGGTACTAAAGCACTATTATTTGTAAACAGCCAAAAAGAATTAGAAGAATTATATTGTGAAGCACAATATTTGGGATTAAATTGTAACTTAGTGATAGATAAAGGACACGTTTTACCGCCGCATTTTGATGGTTCAGAGGTTATTACAGCACTAGGAGTCGGTCCTATAAACAGGAAAGACGCTCACTTTATAAAAGACTTAAAAACAAAATAACAATAAAGGCAACTAAGATAATTTTTAGTTGCCTTTTACTTTTTTTGAGATTATAATATGAAGATGATAAAAGATGAACCTTTAGAATTAATTTCAGATAATAACTTGTGCGGTTCAGATTTTAAAACTCAAGATTCGTGGAATGTTTTAGTAGAGCTTCTATACTACATAACAAATATTAATATGGAATATATATAAATGAAATATGATGAATTAGTAGAAACAATAATTAAACATGATATTGCTTATTATGATCATAATAAACCTACTATCAGTGATACCGAATATGATAAACTATATGATGCATTATTAATAACAGAAAAATCTCAGGGCTGGGCAGCACATAATTCTCCCTCACGTAGGGTCGGTGGTTTTAACGGCAAAATTAAACATAAGCATCGTTTATACTCTTTAAAAAAGGTATACGAGAAAAGCGAAGTAGATCCTATATTTGACGTTAAAACCCCAAAAATTGATGGGGCTAACTTAACTCTTACCTTTATCAAAGGTAAGATATTTAATATGCTTACAAGAGGTAGGGATGGTGCTTATGGCGAAGATGTACTTCATTTATTTCCTTATTTAAAAGGTACGCCAAAGTCTATACCTGAAAACTACACAGAAATTGTTGTTACAGGAGAATGCGTTACTGAAAATGGTGACGTAGAAAATTTTCGTAACTATGTTTCAGGAGCATTAGGATTAAAAGATGTAGAGGAGTTTAAATTCCGCAATATTAGATTTATTGCTCACGATTGGTTAGGTATTGATATGCCTTATACCAAAAGAATGGAAGTTTTAGCTAATATGGGATTTGAAACTGTATTTACTATAGACCCAGATAAATATCCTACAGATGGTGTTGTATATAGAGTAAATAGTTTTAAAGTATCTAAAGAATTAGGATATACAGCTAAATATCCTAGATTTGCAGTAGCATTAAAACCTAGAGGAAAGCTAACAGCTATTACTACATTACAAAATGTAGAATGGGTAGTTGGTCGTTCTGGTGTAGTTGCTCCTACGGGTATTGTTATGCCTGTTATATTAGACGATGCTACTATTACAAGAGTTACATTACATAACATCGGTATTATTGAGCAACACAAACTCTGTCTTGGTGATACTATTGAAATTGAGAGAGCTGGCGGGGTTATTCCGAAGTTCGTTCGTAAGGTAGTAAATAGCCCACATAATGCTTTTATTACTGCTGATATGGCAGAAGAAGCTATCGGCTGTAGTACTTATAGAGAAGGTCCTAGACTGTTTGTTGCAGAAGGACATGCTAATATTAACCGTAAAAATCTTGAACATTATATTAAAACTATGGGAATCAAAGGTTTAGGACCTAGAAGTTTAGATAAACTAGATTTTACTCATATTGTTGATATTTACCGGAATGACGTTAAATGGACTGCGATATTAGGAGCTAATGGACTTAAAATAAAAGAAGAAATTGAACAGAGTAAAACAAAACCTTATACAGTAGTATTAGCCTCTTTAGGTATTCCGGGGGTTGGAACATCTACTGCCTTAGAGATTTGTAAATATATTAAAGAATTTGGTAAATTAAGAGATATTGAATATACTCAAATCAAAGGCATTGCTAATAAAACTAAAGAAAAAATTCTTAGTTGGTTAGATGTAAACGAAGAATGGGTATATAGTCTACCTGTAAATTTAGTAGCAGAAGATAAAGATATTGCTTTTGAGGAAAGTGATTCTGTTGCCGAACGAAAAGTTTGTGTTACAGGAAAAATGGATATGACGAAAGGTGATTTAAAAGAACATTTAGGTCAATTTGGGTATAAACTAGTTGATGCCGTCACTAAAGATTGTTACGTATTAATTGTAGCAGGCGATTATGCCTCTACAAAAGCAGAAAAAGCAGAAAAATATGGGATAAGAATTATAGACTACTGGAAGCAAAAGTCAGACATTTTAAAAGGCCAGCTTTGAGCAAATAAAGTAAAAATCATCTTGCCCTCTTGATTTCTTTGTGTTATTATAACTCATAAATGAAAAACAGAGTTTACAAAGATAAATTCTGATTTATTTTAATAAAACTCAATAGTTTTATTATTAATCATTCACACTAGGATTTAAAAATCCATAAAACAAACCAGGAGAAAATATAATATGAGTAAATTTCAGTATACAGAAGAAATGGTAAAGCGCATGACAGATGCTGCGGAAAACGGTGTAACAGAAGAGCTAGTAGAAACATTAGTTTCTGAGTTCGAATTTCCTCGTCGTAGCGTAACCGCTAAATATCGTAAGTTAGGATTTGAAGTTCCTAAAAAGCAAAACGTACCTGTATTTAGTGCAGAAGAGTCTGAAGCACTAAAGAACTTATTAGAAGCCAATAACGGTGAGCTAACAGCAGAAGAAATTGCTGCACAGTTTGCTGATGGTAAATTCACTTCTCGCCAGATCAATGGTAAGGCTCTTAGCCTTGAAATGACTGGTAGCATTAAGGCTGCTGAGAAGAAGGAAACACCTAAGACCTATACTCCAGAACAAGAAAGTGTAATTACTGAACTTGTTGAGGCAGGTAAGTTCATCGAAGAAATCGCTGAAGCACTTGGTAAGGAAGTCTCTAGTGTACGTGGTAAGCTTCTTAGCATGGGTCTAAAAGCCCCTCAACGTGATAAGAAGGCCTCTCGTACAGATACTTATGAAGGTATCGAAGATATTGCAGCAGATAAAACTGTTGCAGAGCTTGCTGAACATTATGGCAAAACTGAGCGTGGTGTTAGAACTGTTCTTACTCGCCGTAGTATCGCAGCTAAAGATCATCCGATCAAAGAAAAGGAATAAAATACTCTGTAAAAGAGTATAGTTAAAACAAGCGGTAGAAGTGTGAGCTTCTACCGCTTTATTTTTTGAGGTAAATATGGCAGATAAATTTTCATTAGAACAATTAAGAGATGATAAATTAGAAATAATTCTTAGTCTAGATGATCGAGAATTAGCTATTTATTTAGATAACTTAGTACAAAGATTTTATCCTCATGCTAGAGATTATTCTTTAGAGCGATATCAGGAATTGTGTGATCAATATATTAATAGTTTTCATTTAGAAAGAATATACAGGCAGTCAGAAGAACTTCAAGAAGGATTTGTTCCTGTTTATACAGACACAGGCATGATTCAAGAATTAACTAATAAACTTTATGCACTTCCTGTATCAATAAAAAATTAAAAACTATTGCTAAGTAAGTCTTAATTACAATAAAATAAATAATTAAGGAGATAAATATGACTAAAGATTATTTTAATCGAGATCAAACTGATTATCGAATTACTACTTGTTGTCAATTCCATGACGCTTCCCTAAAGAAACAAATGAATATTGGTACTTGTACTAAAACTAATGCACTAAAAGATCACCAAAAAGCTACGTTAAAAGCTGTAAGTAATTGTAAAGAATTAATTAAATTTATGAATTACTTTGCTAAACAACCTGTCAATCTTCGATCATTTCGAATTAGTAGTACTATGTTCCCTTGTTTCACTGTTCCTGAGATTAATCCTTACTACGAAGAAGTATGGGAAGAAATAAATAAATTATTAAAAATTGCTGGAAATATAGCTATAGAAAATAAAATACGTCTGAGCATGCACCCAGATCAATTCTGTGTACTCGCCAGTAATAGATCAGATGTAGTTAAAAATAGTATTGATGAAATGCATTATCATGGATATATAGGAGAAATGTTAGGCATTGAACCTGAAAGCTTTAGTATAAATATTCATTTACAAGGTAAATACGGAATAGCTAGTAGTGAACCAGGTATTCAAAGATTTGTTAGTGCGTATCAAGATCTAAATGATTATTGTAAGAAAGCTATTAGTGTAGAAAACGAAGATAAACCTAATGGTTATGATATTTATGATACCTTAGAATTAGCACAAAGAATACCTATTAGATGTACTTTAGATATACACCATTATGAGTGTTGGCGTAAAAAAGACTGTGAATATCCAAGTGTTACAGATGATTTCTTTAAAGAAGCAGTAAAAACCTGGAAAGGACACAGACCTTTATTTCATAAATCTCAAAGTATTCCCGGAGAACCTAGAATAAATTCTCATAGCGATATATATTATGATGAAGATCGTATGAGCAGAGCTGTCCCTATGCTAGAGTATGCTGATTTTGATATTGAAGCTAAACATAAAGAAGTAGCTGTTAAACATTTTTACAATTTTATTAAAGAAGAAGAAGAAATGGCTGGAGAGTTTTTAGTATGCAAAACTCTATAAAAGCTTTAATTTCTCATAAAAAAACTATAAATGTATGGTGGCTTACAACTATGAGATGTAATTACAGTTGTTGGTATTGTGCTAGTTTTGCTAATAATTTGCCGGGAGATAGATTTAAAAGTTGGGATGATTATGTAATAGCTTTATCTTATTTAAGATTATTATGGCCTTTAGAAGAGACAATAGTAATTACTTTAACGGGAGGAGAGCCTTTATTATATAAAGATTGGGATAAGTTTTTAAAAACTAAATTTGATAATATGATTATACATATACTTACAAACTTATCTTTACCGTTAAATATCATAAAAGATAGATTAGATGGTACTCAAGGTAAAAAGAATTTTACTGTAAGTTATCATGCTAGTTTTTGTGATATTAATGTTTTATTACCCAAATTATTATACTTAAAAGAAAAAAACTATTTAAATTGTGTAAAAATATTAAACGATACTAGATATACAGAAAAAGTAAACGAGGCTTATAAGATATGTGTTGAGAATGATTTATCTGTAGTTTTTACTTATTTAGATAATCAAGTAGAGGAAAATGCGATAATAGGTAGTACTGTTTCTATTGAAAATAGTAGTAAATCTACTAAAATTCAAAAAGATTTAGAAGTAGTATATGAAGATAGTTCTGTTATGGTAGATAGCAATTACTTATATACAAATGAGCTAAATAATTTTAAGGGTATGTTGTGTGAATTAGGCCAGCGTAATTTATATATTGATTATCAAGGTAATGCTTTTCCTTCTGCTTGTATGCTTAATTTTAAGAAAACTAACTTGGGTAATATTTACAAGCAAAATATTAAATTATATACAAAACCTAAAACTTGCCCATTTAATTTCTGTGCATGTGGTTCAGATTTCGAATTTTCTAAATGGGATAAGGTTTATTATGAAGAATTACGTCAGCAAACATCTTAAAAATTTAGCTTGCTAGAACGGCAAAATTTTAGTATAATTAAACATATCAGATATTATATATAAAGGAAGAGGAAAAGGGTATGCCTAGAGCAGGTACTAAAATAGGAGAACTTGATGAAGCTAAAATTCGTCAAGCTATCTGGATGCTTAAAGTAGGGAAAACAAAAAAAGAATGTTGTGAGCATTTAGGCATTGCTTATAATACTACTAGATTAACTAAAATTTTGGATGAGTTTAAGTTAAATGAAGAAAAAGTAGCTAAACTTAAAGAGAAAGCTAAAACTAAAGAATTTTCTGAGCTTGAAAAGAAAGAAATAGCCCAAGAATATTTAGAAGGTAAAGCTGTAAGTAATATAGCTAAAATGTATCACGTAACCGATTATCGTATTAAGAAAATCCTCAAGGAATTACAAGTACCTATTCGAGGTCGCGGAAAAAATAAAGAAGCTAAAGTAGATCACATAGTACAAAATCTAGATACTAGATTAAGTGTAGGTGATAGAGTATTCTATGTTCCCACCAGCGATACTTGCTTAATTAAACAAATATATGATGAAGAATATGCAGAATACCTTTCTAACCCAGTTAGAGAAAGGTACGTACATATGTTTGACGCAAAAGATGAATACCAACAAACTAGAGAAGGTGTACACTATGAGGTTTATTGGGTTTATGACAATGGTAAAGAAATGAAGAGACTAGCCGTTCAGTCTATAGTTAACGGAATATATGATAATATTGAAAAAAATGGAAGAGAAAGCTATTTAATATGGAGACTAGGAGATTATGCTAGATATATTGAAAGCTCTAGAGAAAACATTCTTCCAATCGAGGTAAAATGAATATAAAAAGATTAGAGAAACTAAATATCGGAGACGTTATTTACGAATGTGAGTATGGGATGACTATTGCTGCCGAACTTACAACTAAGCCAAAAATTTGTATTGCAGAGGACGGTAAATTATATTTAGATAACGGAATGCTTGAGGGCCAAGAGATACATATTAGATGAATTTAGATTTACAGAAGATCACACTTAGACGATTAATTGAAACACAAGATCATGAATTATATACCAAATTAGCCCGTCAATATTTTAGCGGGCTAAATTTGTTATTATTTGTTAAGATTGAGGGTTTTTATAAAAAATCACTTAGACTTCCTAGTATAGAAGAATTTACCAGTATTAGGAAAGATAGTACACTACAACAACATTGGGAGAATGAAATTCTCCATGAAGAAAATATAAGTGCTACTGTCCAAAGCGAATTTCTTGTTGCACAATTACAGGATTATTGTGTTAGAGAAGAAACTATTAAATTTCTTAATGAGTTTTTAGATAGCTTCGAAGAATACGAAAGTGTTGAGATCGTAGATGCTTTTCAAAATCATCTATTACGACTGAATGAGGCTATACCTATTAGTGATGAATGTTACGATATTGCAGACATGGATTTAATTCCGAAAGGTGATAGTTTTACTCTATATACTAGTGGGTTGAGTAGTGAATATGACGCTAGAAATGGTGGATTTGCCCTACAAGAACTAGTTATGTTAGGTGGTAGACGTGGTAGTGGTAAGAGCATAATATCATTGAATTTAGCATTACATAGATTTTTACAAGGTAATACAGTTAGTTTCTTTACAATCGAAATGAGACATAAAGAAGTACATGATAGATTATTAAGTATTATTAGCGGTGTACCTTTCCTTGATATTTTCAAAAATCAAACTACTTTAAAACAAGATTCTCACATAATTAATTCTAAGCTAGATTTATTATATAAATCTACAGATAAACTTAATTATTTTAAAACATTATTTAGTAATGCCAAGAATAAACAAGATTTAATCAGAGCTGAACAATTATTTAAAAATGACAAGCCAGAATTTAAAGAGCATAGATTTTTTATTATTGATGATGAAAGTTTAACTCTTAATAGAATTGATCACTATTCTAATATGTTTAGTAATAAATATTCTAAATACACTATGGGAGTAGTAGATTATCTTAATATTATTAAAACACCTGATGGTAAGGATTGGAAAGCTCAAATTCAAGTAGCAGAGGAATTAAAACGAGTTAGTAGAAAATATGATCTTACTATGTTAACCCCATATCAAACAGATGCTACCGGTGAGGCTAGATTTTCTAAAGGTATTCTTGATAGTGCTGATAGAAGTTTTATTTTCCATAGGGGTGAAGAAACCGAGAATACTAAAGGCGGGAATTATCAATACGATAATGGGCCTATTTTAGTTAATACAACTAAAATAAGAAACGGTGCACGTATGGATTTTGATGTAGATATGGACTGGGAATGCGTAAAAGTTATTAGCGATAAAAGTAGTTTAAGTAAAGAAAAACCTCATAAAATAGCAATGTATGGTAGTGACCAAGAAGAAAAAGAGATGGACCTGAGCTAATGGACATTATTGATTTATTAAATGAAAAAGGTGTAGAATATAAGACTAGTAACAATCCTAATGAGATTCTTGTTAGATGTACTAGTGGCATACATGAGGATAAAACCCCAAGTATGCAGTACAACTTAGAAAAAAATATGTTCCATTGCTGGTCTTGTGATTTTAAAGGAGGCAGTAGAAAATTTTTAGCTTCTTTAGGTATTAAAGTAAAAGTAGATGTTGAGAGTAAACAACCTTATAAAGTTCAGCAGTTAAAAAATAAGTTATTAGAAATTAAAGATCAAAAAGAGCTTCATATACCTGAAGATGCAGTTGCTGCAGTAGGCAGGATGAGTGGAATTAGTAGTGAGATAATTACTGGTTTTGATGCTTTCTTTACTCATAGATATGATATGGATGATTATGTATGTTTTCCTATATATCAATATGGTAAGTTAAGATTTTTTGAAGGTAAAATTAAGTATAAAAATAGTCCAAAAGCTAAGTACACTCGTCAGCCTCAAGGAGTAAATACTAAAGATATATTATTCCCTTTAGATAAAATAAAAAATAAAAGTCATCTTATTTTAGTAGAAGGGTTATTTGATATGTTAAACATGTGGCAAATGGGGTATACTAATACAGTATGTATTTTCGGCGTTAGTAATTTTGGTAAGAAAAAAGCTGACCTTTTAGATAGTATAAATTGTACAAGAATAACTGTGTTATTTGATGGTGATTTAGCGGGTAGAAGTGGGGCTCAAAAAATTAAGGATTTATTAGAAAGTAGAAGTCTAGAAACAGATATTGTTTATTTACCAGAGGGTAGAGACCCAGGCGATTTAACCAAGGAAGAGGCAGATAAATTTTTATACTCCTCGTTGTCAAAATAGTTCTTGACTACTGCTTAAATATATAATATAATTTAATTTATAGAAATTATTATTGGAGAAATATATGACTAAATTAGCATTTGTTTTACCTGCTAAGACGGGTAATGCAAAAGAGCCTTTTAATGAGTATGCACATGGATTAGATTATGATATTCATTTTTTATGCTCTCAAGAGAAGGACAAAATACTTAAAAAAGATATTGACTTAGATATGTCAATACTCAATGCTTACGATGCATTAGTTCTTGTAGGAGCAGAAAGTTTAAAATATGTAGCTGGACTTACAGGTATTATTAAATATAACGGTATGTTCGTGGAGAAAAAATATATACCATTAATTCATCCTAATATGACTGTTTTTAAACCTCAATATAAAGTTGAGATTGTAAAAGCTTTTGACAATATTAGAAAAATTGTAAGTGGTGAAATAGATAGTACTAATAATAAAAAACGCTATCAGTATATAACTACTAAAGAAGAGTTTGAAGAGTATTTAGGTGAATTAGAATTAGCAGATGAAATTGTAGTCGATATTGAAACTACAAGTTTATCCCCAAGAGACGGTAATATCTTGGGAGTAGTTTTTAGTACAAAACCACATGAAGGTATTTTCGTAGATATTGATGTAATTAAACATTTTGTTTCTGAATTACAAGAAGTGTTTAATAATGCTACTATTATATTTCATAATGGTAAATTCGATATTAAGTTCCTAGCTTACGAATTAGGTTTTACCTTTAATAAGGTAGAAGATACTATGCTATTACATTATGTTTTAGATGAGAGCGTTGGTACTCACGGACTAAAACCCTTAGCAATGAAATATACTGATTTAGGTGATTATGATAGAGAACTAGACGAGTATAAAAAGAAATTCTGTAGAGAAAATAAAATAAAATTAACTGATTTCAATTATGGACTATTTCCAATTGATATTCTAGGCACTTATGCTTGTAAAGATGGTGATGCAACATTCCAAATTTTTAAAAAGTTTAAGCCTTTAGTAGATAATAATCCTAGATTTAAGAAACTATATGAGACAATATTGTTACCTGCTAGTTATGCTTTACGAGTATTAGAGGATAATGGTGGGCCGTTAAATAAAGACCAACTAACTGTTCTAGAAGAGAGTTATCTTATTGATATTGAAGAGGCTAAAGAAGAGATTTGGCGTCACCCTGCTGTATTAAGATATGAAAGAATCTATAATAAAGTCTTCAATCCTAATAGCGTTCAGCAGTTAAGAGAAGTATTTTTTAATATTTTAAAACTACAACCTATTAAAAAAACTGACACAGGTGCATTTTCTACGGACGCAGAAACTCTAGAAACTTTAGATCACCCGTTAGCAGAAGCTATTTTAGATTTACGTAAAAAAAGTAAAATCTATGGTACCTATATTGCAGGTATTAAAAGAGGTTTAGACGAAGACGGTAGACTTAGAAGTAACTTCAATATTCACGGTACAACTAGTGGACGACTAAGTAGTAGTGGTGTTATTAACTATCAAAATATTCCTAGAGACAATAAAGACATTAAGAAATTATTCAAAGCTCGTCCTGGGTATAAGATTGTTCAATGTGACTTAGGAACCGCAGAAGTTTATTATGCTGCTGTATTATCTGGTGATAAATTCTTACAAAAAGCGTTTACAGATAAATTAGATTTCCACAGTTATATAGCAAAACAAATGTTTAATTTGCCTTGTGAAATTGACGCAATTAAAACTGAGTATAAAAACTATAGACAGATTAGTAAAGCTATTACTTTCGGTATTATGTATCAGGCTGGACCTGCTAAAATAGCTGAAACTGTAAATAATGATGCTACTCCGGGAAATGAAATCTCTGTTAATGAATCTAAACAACATATTAATAAATATTTCAGAGAAGCTAAACAACTTAAACATTTTATTGATTTAAGTAATGCTCAAATTACAGATAACGCCTATATTTATAGTTTTTTTGGTAGAAAAAGAAGACTACCAGAAAGTAGAAGCCCTAATCCAGGTATTGCTAAACACGCAATTAGAAGTGGTGTTAACTTTCTTATTCAAAGTGTAGCTAGTGATATTAATATATTAGGAGTAATTGATTTAGTTAATTGGATTGAAGAAAATAATTATCAAAAAGATATTATGCCTTTTACTGTGGTTCATGACTCTATTGTATCAGAAGTTAAAGACGAATTAATAGATGAATATGTTAAAGTTACTAAGCAATTTTTACAAAAAGATAGAGGCTTAAGTATTCCAGACTGTCCTATTAACGTAGATTTTGAAGTAGGTACAAGTTGGGGTGAATTAGAAGATTATAAAAAGGTATAGAAACTATGAGTGTATTTCCAGAAAAACTTAGTAATGAATCTATCGAAGAAGATGTGAAAATAATTATTAGAAATATGGAATTTTTCATAGAGAATAGAAGTTATGATTATTTTTTATATTTTTCTATATTACAATTAAAAGATTTATTAAATAAAGTAAAAAATGAGTAAATTTAAAGGAATAACTTTTCCTTTTTTTGGATTACTAAAGAAACCTATTACATTATCGTATGACAGTAATAGAATAACAATAAAGAAGATAACTAATGGGGCCAATTTTATATTAGACGATAGAAGTATATCTGGCTCCAGTTATCTTGATAGAATATATAAATTAGAAGATAAATACGATAAACAAAGAGTTATATTTGATATAACTGCCCGTAAAATGGAAGAACTTATAAATAGTGGATGTGTTTGGGGAATAGATAACCAAGCAAAAGTTTTTGACTTATCTAAAAAAGAAAAATTTAAATATAAAGTTACAGATATTTCTCGTATAAAAGATAATTTATTTTGGGTAAATGGGATTAGCTACCCTTTTCAACTACCTGATCATTTAGTTGGTGTTAATTTAAAAGACTTAAAAGCTAAACTTGTGTATATTGACGGAGTTTGGTATTTACATAGATTTGATCTATTAATAAAATATCAAAATACTATAAAACTATGAAAAAAATAAAAATAAAAAAAATACATGTCAGTGATAAAATTAGATTTAGTATTAATGATTTAATTGACTCAGATATTTACGACCTAAGAGATCGCTTTTCTTGGAATTTACAGGATGAGAGATTTTCTATATTAGATGAGTATGAAGGTAGTGATATAGTAGAACTACCAAGCAACGCTTGGTGGGCTTTAGAATACGATGAAGTAGTCGACGAAAGATGTTTCCCTAAAAAACAAGAATTTGAATTTGAAGGCACACTAAGAGCTGAACAAGAGGCTGTTAGTGATGCTTTTTTATTGACTAAAAGTGGAAACATTAGGTCAGGTATTTTTCAAGCAGCGTGCGGATGGGGTAAATGTAAACCACACTTCTCTCGTATTTTAACAGATAAAGGATATTTATCTTTAGAAGAGTTAAAATATTGCTGGAATAATACCAAAGTAATTAATCATAAAGGTAAATACAAAATAATAGATTTTTATGACAACAAACTCGAAGAATGTTATGAAGTAAAAACTCAGATAGGTAACATTGTAAGAGGTACTGCAAAACATCCTTTACTAACATGGAATGCGCAATTATTACGACTGGAATTTAAAAAAATAAATGATTTAACTACTCAAGATTATATAGTAGGAAAATATAATACTAACTTATTCGGAAGTAATAAAATAGAAGATCCTTATTTAATTGGAATTTTAATAGGTGATGGTAGTTTAACAGTACTTAACAGGATAGGGTTTGCAAGTGCAGATAAAGAATTACAAGAATATTTTACAAAAATATTTCCAAATTCTATAGTAGTCACAAAAAATAATCATAAAGAGTATTATATAAATAATAAGTCACTTTATAAAAAATATGTTACTAATTTTAACATAGGTTGCAAATCTATAGAAAAACCAATTTGTTCAGAATTAAGACAATTAAATAAAGAACAAACTATATTATTACTTAGAGGTTTATTTGATACAGATGGTTGTGCTAATAATGACGGAACTGTTGAATTTTGTAGTAGTTCTAAAGACATAGCTTATTATGTATTCGAACAATTACTTAATTTAGGTATTATTTCTAGAATCAAAAAGAAAAAAACAAATAAAAATGATACTTATATTATTGATATTAATTCTAAATATGAATGCCTAAAATTTTATAATTTAGTAGGGTTTTCTATAGAAAGAAAACAAAAAAGAAAAGACATTATAGGTAATAAATCTTTTGGATCTACTTTAACAGGTAATTTTGTAAATTTAAATAAACTAGTATATAAATTATATAAAGAATTTTTAACTAATAAAGGTTATAGTAAAAAATTTAGTAATTATAAGAATAACAATATAAGTTTGAGAAAATTTAATGAATCTGTAGAAATTCTTGGTAAGTATAATGTTGATTATACTGAAATAAAAGATTATATTAATAGCTATGCTGCCAAAGTAGTATCAATAAATAGTATTGGAGTACAACAAACCTATGATATTTCAGTAGATGAAACTGCCTGTTATGTTTCTGAGGGTATAATAAATCATAATACTTTCGCAGGTACTCAAATGCTAGCTAAAAGTAAAACTAAATGTTTAGTATTAGTACATAGTACTTTATTATTTAATCAGTGGATAGCAGAGTTGAAAAATTTAGTTCCAGATGCAACCATAGGTATGATAGGTGATGGACACGACACAACCGGAGATATTGATGTAGGTATTTATAAAAGTGTAGTAAATAGATTAGATAAGGTAAGAAGTAGGTACGGGTTAGTACTTGTTGATGAAGTACATTTATGTCCCGCTGATTTATTTGGGTCATGTTTAAACGGTATTAACGCGAAAATTAAAATCGGTGTTAGTGCTACACCTAAGAGAAAAGATGGTAGACATGCGGCGTTACCTTATTATTTTACTACGTTCAATGTAGTAGCAGAAGATTTTAATAAGCGATCTGCTGAGTACGAAATTATAAAGACCGATATACCTTTCAATATTAGAGACCCTAAAGTTGATTGGGCAAGATCGTTAAATAAGCTAAGTAAAGATGAAGCTTATATAAATTTAATAGCAAATAGAGCTATTAGAGATATAAATAGAGGTAGAGTACCTTTAATATTATTTCCTAGATTAGAAATGTTGGATGCGTTAGCTAAAAAAATTCCTAATAGTATTAAAATTACTGGGTCAACTACTAATAGAGAAGAGTTATTAAAAGATGTAGGATCGATATACAAATGCGTATTAAGTACTACTATTTTTGATGAAGGTGTTAGTTGTCACAGATTAGATACATATTATAGTATATGTCCCGAAAATAATCCATATAAAAGAGAACAGAGAATAGGAAGAATACAGAGAGATCATGCCTCTGCTAAATATCCCTGTATTAGGGACTTCTTTTTAAAAGGTAAATTTGTAGAAAAACAACAGATAAATAGACTAAACTGGTATAAACAAGTAGGGTATAAAGAAATCTATGATAACTTATTATAATTGGAATCAATTACTTCAGCACGGAGACCAGCACAATGCTGCTATTTTAATTTTGACACTTGCTATCCTCAAAGGGTATAATAATATTATTGCTGGAAACAGTAGCGAACTCATGGAAAAATTATATATAAATAATATTCCTCCAATACTATTTAGAAGAGGTTACTTATCTGTAAATAAATATGGCGGTATTAAAGGTTTCTATAAAGTTACTGAACCAACAAGTTATTTTACAAACAATAAATTCTTATACTATAAAATACCTTTGAGAAGTAAAATAGAATATCTTTGGATGTTAAGTTTAAGAAGAATAAATGAAAAACAAGACTACATTCCTGAAAATTACGTTAGCGAAAAAAGATGGAATAATATATTAATAGAGCGAAAACAAGGTAGATTATATTTTATACCTGAGTGTAGCTCTCCACAGACCAGAACATAGTTCATAAAAGGAGACAAACATGGTATCATGGGATCAAGCAAAAGCCCCACAAGGTGGAGGTCAAAGAAAAGAAATTGATAGATTAAAATTTGAAATAGGAGATACTAAAATCAGATTAATAGGAGATGTTGTACCCCGATATGTATATTGGGTTACTACAAAAGAAGGTAAAAAGGCACCAGTAGAGTGTTTAAGTTTTAATAGAGAGACTGAAAGTTTTAATGATGGAGTACCTGACCCTATTAAGGAAATTACGTCAGAAGCAACTGGGGGTGAAGAATTAAAACCACAGTTTGCATATGTGTGTAATGCTATTGATAGAAAAGCTAAGTCAGTAAAGGTATTCGATTTAAAATCAACAATCTTTAAACAGATTGTAGACTTTGCTAAGAATGTTGAATATGGTAGTCCTGCTGATCCAGTTAATGGATATGATTTAACTATTAAAAAAGAAAAGACAGGTAATTTACCTCAAAACGTCAAATATACTGTTATACCTGGCAGAAGCTCTACTCCCTTAACTGAAGAAGAGCAAAAGATGGAAACTTATGAATTAAGTAAAATGCATAAAGTTCCTACTTATGAAGAACAAAAAGAGTGGCTCATTAAAAACACTTTTTATTTTAGTAGTGATAATAGTGAATTCTCTCCAGACGAAAGTGCAGAGGATTTAACATAAATGGTAAAAAGAGTATCTGAAGATAAAATTTTAATTTCAGATGCAAACGTGGAAGCACAGGCTCATGAAGAGCCTGTGCTTGACACTGCATCGTCTTCTGAATCTTCTACTCCTGCTATTACAGGAGTAGATGGTAATAAACTACAAATTGACGTAAATTACCTACGTAAGTATAATATATTTTTTGCTACCCCTTGTTATGGTGGTATGCTAACAGACCAATATTTTTTGAGCATGTTTAGAACTACACAAAAGTTAATGCAATTAGGTATTAACTTTAGAATTACTACTTTAAGAAATGAAAGTCTTATTACAAGAGGTAGAAACATATTAAACGCTATGTTTATGGATAGTGATTGTACTCATTTAATGTTTATTGATAGTGATATTGAATGGGATCCCGACAGCATAGTTAGGATGTTAGCAATGAATAAGCCAATTATTGCAGGTGCGTACCCTAAAAAAACAGTTAATTGGGGTAACGTAAAAGAGGCAGCCGCGCGAGGAGAAAAGGATTTAGAAAATTTCCAGGCTGATTATGCTATTAATTTACATTTTGCAGATAAAGAAACTAAAAAAGTTGAGTATAAAGATGGAGCTATTAAGGTTCTTGACGCAAGCACTGGATTTTTTATGATAAAACGTGAAGTAGTTGAAAAAATGATGAAACATTATCCAGAATTGCATTATAAAAATGATAGTCATATTGATCCTAGATTTGATAAGTGGTGTTATAGCTTATTTGATACTATGCATGATCCAAAAGATAATAGGTATTTATCAGAAGATTATACATTTTGTAGAAGATGGCAAATGATGGGCGGAGAAATTTGGTTAGACCCACACACTAGTTTAAATCACGTTGGTAGTTACACATTTCATGGAAACCCTAGTAGAATGTTTAGGAATGCTTAATGAAATACTGTTTAGGATTTATTCATGAAAACTACACTAAAAATATATTATTAATTAGAAAAAACAGACCTTCCTGGCAAGCAGGATTTTTAAATGGTGTTGGAGGTAAAGTAGAATTAGGTGAAACCTCTAAAGAAGCAATGTCTAGAGAAACAGAGGAAGAAACTGGATTTCAAATTCCAATAGATAACTGGAATTTATTTGCTACCCTACAAGAAAAAGATAAATTTAAAATAGATGTTTTTAATATATTTGTTGATAATTTAAGTGAATTTGAGCAGAAAACAGATGAGAAATTAGAAATTCATGAATGGGATAAATTATCTAAAGAATTATATATAATACAAAACCTATTATGGTTAATACCTTTAGGGCTATACAGTTTATCCAATAAAATTGATATAGTAGAGGTAAATTATTAATGATAGTAATTAATCTATTTGGAGGGCCGGGAGTTGGTAAATCTACTATCGCTTCTGGTCTTTTTTCTTTAATGAAAAAGCAAAGATTAAATGTAGAATTAGTAACTGAATATGCTAAGGATATGACTTGGGAACGTAGATTAAATGTATTACAAGATCAGTTATATGTTACAGCGAAACAAAATAGAAGGTTAGCTAGACTTATAGACCATAAAGTAGACTGGGTTATAACAGATAGCCCACTACCTATAGGTTTATTATATACACCAGAAGATTATTATAGTAACTATAAACCTTTTTTATTAGAAGTCTTTAATAGTTACAACAATGTAAATTTTTTAATTGAAAGAAGAGTTAAATATGATACTACAGGTAGAAATCAAAATGAATATGAGGCTAAATTAATTGATGAAAAACTAAGAAAGTTTTTAGTAGATTTTAATATTTCTTACCATAGTGCTGCTGACGAACACGAAATACTAAAAGAATTATTAGGTGAAAGATTGATTTAGAGTATATTCATTAAAGATTTGGAGAGTTATTTATGATGAAAATATTAATGAGTGCAGATTGGCACATACTTCTTCATAAGAAGAAAGTTCCTAAAGAATGGCAAACAAATAGATTTAAGCTATTTTTTGATAAAATTTTAGAGTTAGAAAAAGATTGCGATATTCATATAATTGCTGGAGACGTATTTGATACAGCCCCTAAATTAGATGAATCTACTCTATTTGAAGATTTTGCTAATAGAGCAAGTATAAAAACTATCATTATTCCTGGTAATCATGAGGCTACTAAAAAAGGTAAAAGTTTTTTAAGTGAATATGTTGATAATCCTAATGCTATTAGTAATCCACTAGTAGAAATATATACCTATAATACAAGAATTGAACATATGGGTCAGGGTTTTCAGTTATTTCCTTATGGTGAGATGCAGCTTGATAAAATACCTAATTATGTAGAAAATGATATATTAGTTACACATATTAGAGGTGAAGTACCACCACATGTCACCGCTGAATATGACTTCGAAAAACTTAGAAAATGGAAATTAATATTACTCGGAGATTTACATTTTAATCATAAATATAAAGATTATCCTGCATATTATCCGGGTAGTCCTATGAATGTTACTTTTGATAGGTCAGATAATCGAGATTATGGTGTATATATTATAGATTTCAATGATATTGATGATTATAAAGTTAATTTTATTCCTTTAAAACTTCCTAAGCTAATTAGAAAAACAATTAAATCAGATGAGCAAGATCAAATTAAAAAAGATCAATTTCATCATATTATTTATGAAATTACAGGAAATGTAAGTGAATTAGGTAATGTAGATATTAAAAATGAATTAATTGATAAAAAAGTAGCTCATAGGCCTATTGAAAGTAGTAGTTTAGATTTATCAACTGCTAAAAATATTAGAGAAGAATTAGGTAGATACTTAGATTACAACAAAATAGATAATAAAACAGGAATACTCAAAGAATTTGAAGATTTAGGGGTTATAGACTAATACGTCAATATCTAATAAAATAGTGTTGTGTTATTATTAATCGTTTGTGAGAAGGTAAATAACTAAATTGAAATGCGTAAAATGTAAAAAAGTAATCAATAATACGGAGTATTATGATAAAAGTAATGTTATAGGTCCCCTATATTTTAAAGCTAAAGTGGTAAAGGGACCTTCTTATTTTATATATAGTGAAGATCACGAAAATGATTTACCTTTTTGCTCGAGCAAATGTTCTTTAGAGCATTATGAAATGTTAAAAAATGACTAATACTGACCTAAATAGAGTATACTGGAAATATAAAAATAGTTCCCTAATGAGGCCAAAAATATATGAGGGCGTTTATGTAACAATCCCTAGATATAAATCATTTACTAATTTTTATGATGATTTAATATACGAGGTCTCAGAATTTCATAATAGATGGGGTAAGTCTTATAATTATGTATTAGCTTTAAGTGGTGGGGTTGACAGTGAAGCTACTGCTTGCGCTTTTAATCATCTTAAAATACCTTATTCAGCTATTAGCTTAAATTTATTTAATAGAAATAAGTATGATTTAGATTGGGCTTACTCTTTTTGTAAACGTAATAAAATAGAACATACAATTATAGATATAGATTTACAAAAACTATGTTATAAATTACCTAAATTTGTAAAGTATGGTCAATTTAGTGAGAGTTTAAGTCAAGCGGTACTGTGCGAATTATTAGATGTTCAAAGTACAAATCAAATAACTATTTTTAGTGGTCATAATCCTGATTTTCATAACAAACTAGGTTTTGGTTGGTGGGAAGACTGTATTAATATGGTTAAATATGCTATCAACACAAATAAAAGATTTTATACTTTTACTAGTTTAGAAAGCATTTTTTGTCATTATGCAAGAAATATAGATTTAAATCAAGCAGGAAACAAAGATAGTACATTTATTCATAACGCCTTTCCAGAAATTAAAAAAAGACCTAAATATACTGGGTGGGAAAATTGTCATGATATACATTATGAATTTAGTAGATTTTTAAACAAAACAACCTGGTCAGACACAGATGAAAGAACTCAAATTTTTGTGACATGGAGATAGAATGATAGAATTAGAAAGATTAGAATGGAGTCACATGTACAGTTATGGAGCAGATAATGTACTTGACCTAAATAAAGAAAAAATCACACAGTTAACAGCCCCTAATGGTACTGGTAAGACTAGTATATCTTTAATTATTCAAGAATTACTATTTAGTAAAAATATTAAAAAAATTAAAAAAGGAGAAATTCTGCATAGACATAGCGGTGCAAAGTCTTGGTCAGGAAACTTGTATTTTAAAAAAGATGCAAACGATTATTGTATTAAAGTAATTAGAACAGGTGCTTCTACTAAAGTAACTCTGTTAGAGAACGGAAAAGATATTAGTGAACACAAGGTACCAGATACCTATAAAAAAGTATTAGATATTCTTGGTATAGATTTTGATATATTTACTCAGTTAAATTATCAAAGTAGCAAAAATGTATTAGAATTTCTTTTAACTACGGATGCAAAGAGAAAGCAGTTTCTTATCAATTTGTTTAAACTTAATAAATATTTAGAAATTGGAGAGACCGCTAAATTTAAATTACAACAAGTAGAAAAACAAACTACTAAGTTAGAAGGTGAGTTGGAAGGTGTAATTAAGTTTTTAAATGAAGCTAGAATACCAGAAAAAAAATATGAAATTGATGTCCCAAAAATTGATGAAGATTTAAGAACTCAACAAGCATATCTTATGGCAGAAATTAAAAACCATAGAGAAAAAGCTAGATCAATTGATAAGAATAATATATTAAAAAATGAAAGAGATAGTATAAGTTTTGATATGAATATAGAAGAATTTGATTATGATACTTTTAAGAATAAAAATACTAAACATCAAATTATGGCTTCTGAAATTAAAACTTTACAACAAGAACAAGCTAAAATTGCAAAGAAAATTAAAGATCTAGATTTAAAAGATACATGTTATGCTTGTGGTCAAACTATAGATATTAGCCACAGTTTAGTAATTAAAAATAACTTTGAATCTGAGTCTTTAGAATTAATGAAGAAAGAACATGAAGCTAAGAATGTATATTTAGAAATTGCTTCTGAATTATCTTCTTTATTAGAAGATAAGAAGAAATACGAGGAAAATAAAAAAGCTATTGAGAGATTTGAACAGTTATCCCAGCTTATTGATGAAGAAATGGACAGTACTATTGATGATTTTGATAAACTGGAAGTAGATTTACGTACCATCAATGCTACTATTAAAACTCAAGAAGAAGAGAGAGAAAAAGCACAAAAGCATAATGAATCTGTGAGAATCTCTAATACGAAAATCGAAGCCCTAGTAGAGCAACGTCGAGAATTTTTAGCTAGACAAAAGCTACTAGAAGATGATATAATACAGTTTAAATCAAGAGTAAATGATTTAACAATTCTACGTAAAGCCTTTAGTCCTAGCGGTATAGTGGCATATAAGATAGAGAATTTAACTAAGGAACTAGAGGACGCAATTAACTCCTACCTAGCTGAGCTTTCAGACGGTCAATTCCATATTGTATTTAGACTCGATGGAGAGAAACTAAATATTGTTGTTATAGATCAAGGTGTAGAATCACCTATCGAAACAGCCTCTGATGGAGAGTTTAGCAGAATCCAAACAGCAGTATTATTGGCTATCAGAAAGTTACTATCTAACATTAGTGGTAGCTATATAAATCTTTTATTCTTAGATGAAATAACAGGTGTATTGGATGAAGCCGGTAAAGAAAAACTAATTGATGTATTAAGAGAAGAAAAGAATTTAAATGTATTCTTAATTTCTCATGATCTTACACACCCTCTAATAAGTAAGGTTAATATAAATAAGAATGATAAGATAAGTTATATAGAATAAGGAGATTTATATATGTTAGCACCTGGATATATTCCATTAAAGTTTCATTTAAATGAGGCATTCAAAACTAAATTAAGAAATAAACCTGTAAAGTGGGGTTTTGGTGGGTTAAGTGAATTTACTTTTTACAGAACATATTCTCGCCCTAAAGAAGATGGTTCCTTAGAAACATGGGCAGATTGTGTATTAAGAGTTATTGAAGGAATGTTTACTATTCTTAAAACTAATGCTCAATACTCTCACATTCCTTGGGAAGTGGATAAAGCAGAGAAGCTTGCCGAGGAAGCTGCTGAGAGAATGTTTGACTTTAAATGGACTCCCCCTGGACGAGGTCTATGGGTTATGGGTACCGATATGGTATGGGATAAGGGCGGAGCTGCCTTAAATAACCCTCTCCATGAAGATACCAAAATTCTTACCGAGGAATATGGTTGGATTGCTTTGAAAGAGATTGAAGGGCAAAACGTAAGAGTATTATCTAAGCTACGTAGTAAGCAAAAATTTACTGGAGGAGCAGGGTTTGTGGATGCTTATATTTCTACTAAAGAAATGCAGCCTTCTTATAAAATTACTATTGAAACTCTACTAGGTAATATTAAAGAAATTATAGCATCTGAAAACCATAGATGGTTTGTTATTACTGATAAAAAAAATAGTTTTGAAAACCGAATTACTACAGATTATCTTACTAATAAACATTATTTGCCAAGAGCTACACCCACTAAGCAGTACGAACCTAGCTTTGCAGGTTACTGTCATGGGTTTTTCTTCGGCGATGGTACACGTAGTAATGGAGAATTACATCAATTCACAGAAGATAATAAAAAAATATTAAATAGTATATTTCCTGAAATTAGTTTTAGAGAAAATATCTATAAATTACCTTCAGGTTTAGAAGCTAAGATAGTAAAAAACCTTCCTAAAGCTTGGTCTAAAGTTCCTGAGGGAGATTATGCTACAGATAAGAAGTATGTCTTTGGATTTTTAGCGGGATATTTTGCTGCAGATGGTTCTGTAGGGACTACCTATAGAATTGCCTCTTCAAAGATAGAAGAACTAGAAAAGGTCCAAGAATTATTTGAATATGTAGGTATTGAAACTAAAATCATTAAAGATAGCTCTAATTCAACCAATTTTAGTGAAGATAGAGATTTATACCAATTAAATATTTGTAAACATGATTTAAATGAGAAATTCTTCTTAAAAGAAAGTCACTTACATCATTGGGTAGAAAATAAATCTAAAATAAAAAGACCACTCCATAAAGTAATATCTATAGAAAAACTAGAAGAACTGCAGCCTGTTTTATGTGCTGTAGTTCCAGAACACGAAAACTTTGTTATTGACGGGTTTACTGTAACTTCTAATTGTGCTTTCGTAACAACTAAAAATATTGGTACTGAGTGGAGTAAACCTTTTGGATTCTTAATGGATATGAGTATGTTAGGAGTTGGTGTTGGATTTGATACAAAAGGGGCTGGTAATATTGATATATACAAACCTGAAGGTGATCCAGAAGTAATTACTGTGGAAGATAGTAGAGAGGGGTGGGTAGACTTAATATGTACTCTTATCGACAGCTATATGGACCCGGATGGAGTTCCTATTATTCCAGATACTCATTTAGTTAGAGAATATGGAACTCCTATTAAAGGATTTGGAGGAGTAGCTAGCGGCCCAGAACCTTTAGTACAAGGTTTCTACGGAATCATGGATATTCTTAATAAAAGAGCTAATAGTGACGATAATTATATTACTAGTACCGATATTGTTGATATCATGAATATTATTGGAAAAATTGTTGTAGCAGGAAACGTTAGAAGATGTTTACCTGAAGATACACTAATTCATACAAAAACAGGATTAAAAGAAATAAAAAATATTATTCCTGGAGAAGAAGTTTACACTTCCAAGGGTGTTAGTAAAGTATCGGAATTAGTATATCAAGGAGAGCAAGAAGTTATTTCTATAAATACTCAGCTAGGTAGTTTTAAATGTACTCCAAAACATAAAATAGCTGTCTTAGACTCTACAAATACTTATTATTGGACCCAAGCCCAGTATCTAAAGACTGGAGATAGATTAGTATTTCCAGAACATGAAATAGAAGGGATAAAAACTAGTTTACCTAGTTGGGAATATAATAAAACAGAAAAATCAACAACATGTAAAGATATTACAATACCTGAATTAAATAAAGACGTATCTTGGTTACTAGGATTATTTCACGGAGACGGATACACATATCCTAATTTTGAAAAAAATGGATATAATGCTTATATTAGTATTGCATGTGATAATGTTAATTATCCAAGTATTACAGTTAAAGCAAAAGAAACACTAGCTAGTTTTGGACCTAACTTACATTTTTGTGATATACCAGATTCAGAAAAAGATAAAAGTTATAAAATTAGAATACAATCTAAACAATTATCTTGGTATTTTTCTAAGTTTAAAGAAGCACATAAATGTATAAGTGTGCCTGATTTTATTCTTCAAGGTACTAAAGAAATTAGAGCTTCGTATCTAGCAGGCCTTTTTGATGCTGATGGTTCTAGTATAGACAGAACTACTATAGCTGTTTATACAGTTTATGAAAAGTATGCGAAACAAATACAAGCATTGTATGCTAGTCTAGGTATTCCTACACGTATAAAAGAAAATTGGCAAAAAATATATTTAGTTTCTATCATAGGACAGGATACAATAGAAAAATTTGAAAAACTAATAGCTATTCACTCTGAAAAGTACCATAATTATAATAAGACTAATAGGAGTCAAAATGATTTTGGGTATCCGAGTGCTTGGATAGACAAAGAAGTAGTAAATTATGGTAAATCTTGGACTCCTCAACAAGAGCAAATGACTTACCATAAATTCAAATCTTTAAAAGGAGATAGTAATTTAATTCCTATTAAAGTAGAATCTATAGAATATAATAACGAAGTAGTAAATACATATGATATTAGTGTTCCAGGAGCAAACGAGTTTATTGCTGGTGAAGGACTATTAGTCCATAATACTGCTGAAATTGCTTTCTCAGAACCAGACGATGAAAATTTCATGACCATGAAAGATTATACTAAGTTTCCTGTAGAAGTAGGAGCAAAAGCTCCTCTTGAGTTAAAGGAAGTTGATCCAGAAGCTTATGAAAAATATAACTCGTTTATCAGTAGAAAAATAATTGAGGAAAAGTACCAAGAAGAGCCTTGGGCATATAAGTTTGGAGGCTGGAGATGGGCTTCTAATAATAGCTTATTAGGAGTTGTAGGTATGAATTACGATAAAGCCGCAGCAAGTATTGCTGTAAATGGTGAACCAGGGTTTGCATGGTTAGATAATATGCGTAAATATGGTAGAATGAAAGATGGAATTAATAATAAAGATCATAGAGTAATGGGGGGAAATCCTTGTCTGGAACAATCTCTAGAGAGTTATGAGCTTTGTTGTTTAGTTGAGAATTTTCCTAATGCTCATAAAGATTATTGGGATTTCCAACGTACTTTAAAATTCTCTTATTTATACGCAAAAACTGTAACTCTAATGGGTACTCATTGGAGCGAGACAAACAGAGTCATTGCTAGAAATAGAAGAATTGGTTGTTCTCAGAGCGGTATTCAAGAAGCTATTGGACGTTTTGGACGTCGTAAATACTTTGATGAATTTTGTGATAGAGCGTACAATTACATTCAATATGTAGATAAAAAATATAGTGAGTGGTTAGGTATTCCTCTTAGTATTAAAACTACAAGTGTTAAGCCTAGCGGAACTGTTTCTCTAGTAGCAGGAGCTCTTCCAGGTATTCATTATGCGGAAAGTGAAAGTTATTATAGAACAGTTAGAGTGTCTGCTATTAGTCCTTTAGTTGAAATTTTAAGAAAATCTAACTATAGAATTGAACCTAGCGTAACAGATAGTAAAAAAACGGTAGTTATATATTTTCCAGTTTTACACGATGTGGGAACTGTAACAAAAAGTAGCGTAAGTATTTGGGAACAGTTTAAAAATGCTGCCGACATGCAATATTGGTATGCTGATAACCAAGTAAGTATTACAATTACCTTTAAAAAAGAAGAAGCTAGTGAAATTAGTAGATGTTTAAGTACTTTTGATAATGAATTAAAAGGGGTTAGTTTATTACCTTTAGCAGATCATAATTATGAACAAGCTCCTTATACGTCCGCTCCAAGAGAGGAAATAGAAGCTTATCAAAAACAACTATTACCGTTAGATTTTAGTATTCTAACAACTACACAGGTAGAGGAAGCTAGTGGAGAAAATCTAGAAGCAAATAAATTTTGTGAGGGAGATTCTTGTCAATTATTCTAAAAATTGATATAGTAATAATTTATGACCCATTTACCTTTACCTACAGATAAAGTAGATATTATAAGTTTGTTTGATTTAAGTGGTTTGGCTATAATACCTTTTACAAAGAAAGGGTATAAAACGCTAGTAGTAGATAATCAAGCTACTGAGTTAAATAGTAGAGCCACTTATACAAGCAACGTTGATATATTAAATTATGAACACGAAATAACTAACTTAGCAAAAACTGCTAAGTTAGTTATTGCTTTTCCACCCTGTACTGATCTTGCTGTTTCTGGCGCTAAACACTTTAAAAATAAGGCTGCAAAAAATCCAAATTTTCAAAAAGAGGCATTACATCTTTTTAAGTCAGCTATAAGAATATGCGGAAAAGATACTCCTTATATGATTGAAAACCCTATAGGTGTAGTATCTACAATGTATAGAAAGTACGATTTCAACTTTAATCCTTGTGATTATGGTGGTTATTTGCCGGAGGATGATGTACATCCAGAATTTCCTGATTTAATTCCAGCAAGAGATAATTACACTAAAACAACTTGTTTATGGACAGGAAATGGATTTATAATACCAGAAAAGAAAAAGTTAAATATATTAAATAAAGGAAACGCCCATTACAATTCGGTTGGCGGTAAAAGCAAAAAAACAAAATATATAAGGTCTTTAAGTCCAAGAGGATTTTTTGTAGCCTTAGCGGAGATTTATTAATGATTTATATATATGGAATAGATAATTGTGAATTTTGTGAAAAAGCAAAAGCTCTAGCATGTGAAAAAGGTATTGAATTTAAATATGTAGATATGCCCACAATATTAGAACGTAAAATAATTGGAAATAAGTACGGTATGCGCACTGCTCCAATTATCACAGAAGATGAAATATTAATTGGTGGTTATACTGAGTTTAAAAATTTAATCTAAAAATTTACAAATATAGAAATTTTTTTATTTTTTTCTATAAATACACACTTTCGGAATTGTGATTATATATAAAAATTTACGTTTTTGAAATAAATTAAAAATCATTGAGTACCTATCAGGAAGGTTAAAAATTAAATGAAAAAATATAAAACTATATGGTTAAGTGATATACACTTAGGTACTAGAGGTTGTCAGGCAGATTACTTATTAAGTTTTTTAATAAATAATGAAGCTGAGAATATATATTTAGTGGGGGATATTATTGATGGGTGGAGAATTATGGGAAGAGGTAAAACTTATTGGCCTACTTCACATAATACCGTAGTCCAAAAATTATTAAGAATGGCTAGAGCAGGGACAAATATTGTGTTTGTAACTGGAAATCACGATGAATTTTTAAGACCATTAGTATCCGCCCAGGGCGGTGAATTAGAATTTGGAAATATGAAAATAGTAAATAGTTCTGAATATACTAGTCTTTCTGGTTTAAAATTTTGGATAGTTCACGGAGATGCTTTTGATGGAGTTACAGATTATCATAAATGGGCAGCTCTACTAGGAGATAATGCTTATGATTTTCTGTTATGGCTGAACATACATTTAAATAGGTTTAGAAGATTAATAGGATTACCTTTTTGGAGTATTAGTAAATATCTAAAAAATAAAACTAAAAGTGCAATTAATTTTGTCTTTAAATATGAAGATAAGATTACCTATGAAGCTAAAAGAAGGGAATATAACGGAGTTATATGTGGTCATATCCATAATCCAGAAATTAAAATATTAAATGATGTCACTTATATAAACTGTGGTGATTGGGTAGAGAATTGTACTGCTATTGTGGAGGATTATGATGGAAACATCAATATCATTAAATGGACAGAAAATACTGTTAGTGACTGATGCTTGGTTGCCTCAAGTAAATGGGGTAGTAACTACTTTAAATACTATATATGAATTATGTAATATGCAAGTATTTCACCCAGAATTAGTAAAATATATTAAGTTTCCTTTTTATAAAGAAATCCCGTTATGTTATACTTTCAAAGGTCTTAAAGAATATATTAAGAATGCTGAATATATACATATAGCTACAGAAGGTCCTTTAGGGTTATATGCTAAATTGTATTGTGATTTTAAAGGCTATAAATATACTACAGGATATCATACTAATTTTGATCAATTATTAAAAGATAACTATAATATTCCATTTTTTATTACTAACTTTTTTATTAAGTTTTTTCATAATAAAAGCGAAAAAATTTTAGTTCCGTCATTATCTACAGCTATCAAATTAAATAGTATTAACTTAAATAATACCATAATTTGGACAAGAGGAGTGACACAAAATTTTGTTTTCAATGATGAATTAGTAAAATTAAATAAAATTCTGAGATTACTTTATGTAGGTAGAATTAGTAAAGAAAAAAATATAAAGAATTTTTTAGATACAGAAATAGGTATACCCCATAAAAAAATAGTAATAGGGGATGGTCCTATGCTAAGACAATATCAAAAAGAATATTTAGATGTAAACTTTCTAGGTACTTTAGTAGGAGATCAACTAGTAAAGGAATATCAAAAAGCAAATGTTTTTGTTTTTCCTAGTAGATTTGATACTTTTGGGTTAGTACAAATTGAAGCTATGTACTGTGGAACTCCTGTAGCCGCATATAACGTTCCAGGACCTGAAGATGTAATAGACCAAAATAGAACAGGATATATAAGTAATAATTTAAAATATTCTATACTTAAATGCTTACATTTAGATAGAAAATCAGTAGCTAAACGAGCTAGAGAAATGTGGAGTTGGGATGCCTGCTTAGATATATTTATTAGTAGTTTAGTAAAAAAAGAGAGATAGTTTATTGACTAATAAAAGCGCTTTAAAAGGTGGTGCTTATGAACGAAAAATTAAAGACTTGCTTACAGCTCATTATGGAATTAATTTTGAGAGAGTTCCTCATAGTGGTGCATTGAAATATTTAAAAGGCGACGTATGGGCACCTCACCATATGCATATATGGCAATATACAATCGAATGTAAGCATTATAAAGATTTAGAATTTAAAAACTTATTAGTAGCGAAAAGTAATGATATTCATAGTTTCTGGGCTCAAGCTTCGGAAGAAGCCGCTATTATGGCAAAAGAAAGTGGTACAGAAAAATATCCTTTATTAATATTTAGATGGAACAGAAGTAAAGATTATGTTGCTTGGAATACAGAATTTGACTGTGAAACACAATTTTCTGTTAAAGCATTTGGTAATTTTTACAAAATAGCTTTGTTAGAGGATTGGTTGAAAGAAAATACAAAATTACTTGAAAAGTTAAAGCAACCTAAGTAATTTTTATATTGCGTTGCACCTTATTATGTTATATAATAAGTTTAATAATACTTATGAAAGGTAAAATTTATGGATATGAGTTGGGATGATCTCGCAGGTCTTGAGGAACAGCGAGAGAATGCTCGTAAGAATTTACTATTAGTAGACGGCAACAACGTCGCTTATAGATATATTAAACGGGCTAATTATAATAATTTCACAGAAGATTATATTAGAACAGTAGAGAGTTTGGCAAAAAGTTATGATGCTAGACGTACAATCATTTGTTTTGATTTTGGTAAAAGCTATTACAGAAATAGTATATACCCAGAATATAAAGATAATAGGTCTCCTCCAAAAGACCCAGAAGAAAAAGAAAAGTATGATGAGTTTTTTAATTGTTTAAATTTCACTATTGATCTTCTAGCAGAACGTAATATGGAATATTATAAACTCAGAGGTGTTGAGGCTGACGATCTATTAACATTTTTTGTACAAAACTTATCTGATGAATACGAACACACTTGGATAATTAGTAGTGACCGAGACTTATATCAACTTTTAGAAGAAGATATTAGTATTTTTAATATGTTTTCACGTAAAGAAATTACGTTAGAAAGCTTAAAAGAAGAACATAATTGTTCTCCAGAACAACATATGCTTGCTAAGATTATTCAAGGAGATAAGAGTGATAACATTTTTGGTATTGATGGAATTGGTGAAAAAAGAGCTTTAGATTTAGCTATTAAATATCATAACTTAAATAATTTAATCGCTAATCTACCTATTAAAGGTAGTAAAGCTAAATATATTGCTAATTTAAACGCAGGCAAAGATAAACTCATTCTTAATGAACAATTAGTTAATCTGGTAGAATATAATCAGCAAGCTATTGAAATGGGAAAGGAAGAGTCAGAAGGTTGGCAACAACTTCAAAGCGCTCTTATTTATAAATGATATTTTTCGGTAACGGAGAAAAATCTTTAGCAGAAGCTTATTTTTTAATTAAAGACTTAATTAAAGCTTTCGATATTTTGAACGGTCTTCAACAAGGGTATATAAATAAAGAAGAAAGAGAAGAATTAGAATATGAAGTATTAGCAGTTAGAAAAAAAATTTTTAATGCTTTAAGTATAAATAAAGATGATATGTTAATCCTTAATAGATTTGGTGAATTAAAAAATGAGAAATAACGTAGTTAGAAATAGAGGTAAAAGTAACGCCTCTATATTTTTTAAACCTGGAACCATTAATAGTGGGGATTATGTCACTATTTTTGTAGATGCTAGTTACTGTGATAAAACACATTCTATGGGTTGGGCAGGCTGGTGTAAATATGGAGAGTGTGGTAAAAATATAACTTGTTCAGGAACTGGCAAAGCTGCTAATAGTACAAAAGCGGAGTTAACTGGATTAATTAAAATGATTAATTTCGTAATAGAAAGTGGAGTTTCTATTAAAAATAAAAAAGTAGTTATTCAATGTGATAATATCAATGCATTGGAGACATATAAACACGATAGACTTTATGAGTTAGGTGCAAAAAATGTTAAATTTAAGCATGTAAAAGCTCATACTAATGGCTGGGATCGACGCAGTAAAGTTAATGATTGGTGTGATGCCCAAGCCAAAGAAGCCTTAAACAGGAGTAGAAATGAACACGTTGGACGTTAGAATTGAAAAAACAGAATTAGCTAAAAAATTAGAAATCAATCAAGGATTAAACTTTAATCTTTGGCAACATCACCCTTTTGATGCTGGATATGATGTGAGAGCTTGTATTGAAAAACCTATTTCCTTATATGCTGGAGAAAGAGTTATTATCCCTATTGGGTTGTATATAGAATTAGATAGTCCACATTGGGAAATTCAAGTACGACCACGAAGCGGTCTATCCGCCAAAAACGGTATTACAATAGTAAATTCTCCGGGTACTATTGATTTTAGTTATAGAGATGAGATTAGAGTTGTTCTGTTAAATACCTCTCATGTAGTTTCTGAAGAAACGAAGTTTCTTATTAACCCAGGAGATAGAATTGCTCAGCTTTGTTTTAGAAAAGTACCAGAAGTTAATATAGAATACGTTGACGAAATAGCTAAAACAGTAATCATTAATAAAGAAAGAGACTGGACTAGAGAGGATAGAGGACCTAAAAATAAAAAACAATGGGGACTCGAAGCTACTGGTGAATTAACCGAAGAACAACAGAAAATAAAAAGAGGTGGATTTGGTAGCTCAGGTATTAAATAAGAAATGGATTTTTAGAACAGTTCCCGCGATAATTCAATTAATTATCGCAACTGTTCTATTTTTTTACTTTATGATAAACCCCGCTTATTTATTAATATATCTAGGCATTAGTATTCCTTTATCAGGATTATTTATAGAAACAATTATACTAAATAATGCATTAAGGAAATGGTTAAGAATATGATATATACACTAGGACATACAGAATCTTATAAAAAGATTTTAAAAGAAAATAAGATTGTATTTAAAGTGGGAAGAGAGATTGACGGAGTAGGTGGAATAGCTTTTAAAAACAAAGAAAATGCTAATAAGTATATTATTGATAATAATAAAAAAACTTGGTCAGTCTTTGGATTAGATTGTGAATGGGATAATACTTATTACTTAAAAGAAGAAGATAGGTATGCTATAATTAAAGATACAAGGATTATAAAAATATGAAAATAACATTGTGTGGAAGTACTAAATTCAAAGATAAATTTATAGAATTAAATAAATCTTTATCTAAGGAAGGGCATGTAGTTTATAGTGTGTCAAGCTTTGGACATTCTGGTGATGTTATATCAGATGATGAAAAAATAACCTTAGATTTAGTACATCTAATAAAAATACAAGAAAGTGATGCTATATATGTAATTGATATAGACGGTTACATAGGTTTTAGCACTAGTCGAGAAATTAAATGGGCTAAAATGTTAAACAAAAATATAATTTATTGGAGCCTAGAAAATGACAAAAAAAATTAGAATTGAAAATGGAGACACATCTGGACACTCCGTAGATATAGAAATTTGGGATAATGATGAACTAATAGAAATTAAAAAATTAGACTACCCCACTGCGTTAGAAGAAATTACTATTTGGGAAGATCGATATATAGTTATTAGAGAGGTAAAAAGAGATAATGACCAAACAAAGTGAGATACTAGAAGATAGTAATTATAGACCTATATTAGACCATGGATTTGTGGGATTAATTGATGTTATGGGTAATGATGCTTCTATAGCTAGAGCCGCTAGAGTTAGTTATGGGGCAGGTACAAAAACGGTTAATGAAGATAGAGGCTTAATTAGACACTTAATAAGACATAAACATACTAGCCCAATTGAGATGGTAGAATTTAAGTTACATATAAAAATTCCCGTTTTTGTTATGAGACAACATGTAAGACATAGAACTGCTAGTCTTAATGAATACAGTGGTAGATATAGTGTTATGAGTGAGGAATTTTATATCCCTGAATCTGCTAATATAGCACCTCAAAGTATTAACAATAAACAAGGTAGAGAAGATGATGGTTTTGATATTGATACAAAACAATTTATTAAAGATATAATAAGTACTCATTCTGAAGATTCGTATAAAGCGTATGAGATTTTATTAGGACAAATCCCTAATGATGAAAATTATCCTTCTTACAAGACTATAACAGACAAAGGAGGTTTAGCTAGAGAATTAGCAAGAATGGTGCTACCAGTAAATTATTATACCGAATTATATTGGAAGATAGATTTACACAATCTTATGCATTTCTTAAAATTGAGAATGGATAGTCATGCACAATATGAGATTAGGGTATTAGCTAATGCTATATATGAACTAGTAAAACCTCATGTTCCTATTGCTATGGAAGCTTATGAAGATTATATATTAGATGGTTGTTCTTTTAGTAAACAAGAATTACAAATACTTAGAAAATTCATTTATGTGATGAATATAAATAGAAGTGATGCTAGAGAAATGGCTAATGAGTTTATAGAGAATAAAAGAGAATTGGAAGAATTTATAACAAAAATTTATAGAAACTAATGAAAAAAGATTTTAGAAGAACTACAGAATGGAAAACTAAATTATTTCTATTTCCTAAAGCATTAGAAACGTGTAAAGCAGATATTCCGTATTTGAGTGATAGTATAATTGAATATAGTAGGTTTTTTACTAAATTAGAATATAGAAAACAAGCAACAATCAATAATGGTTATATTACTATATATAGAAAACTAGGTTCTGATTGGGATATTTTTATACAAGATTTTGAAAAGAAGCCTCCACGTATAAAATGATAATATTTATGACTCAATATTATCGTGGTTTGGGTCATAGTATGCGTATTAAACATATTGCAGAAGAGATTTCCAAAACTCACGAAACGATGATAGTACATCATCTATTAAAACCGCCTATAGAATTTAACGTACAACATGAAGTAACTTTAATGACTAGAGATATGATAGATCGAAGTCAAAAAAATCTTTATGAAGGCATTATGACAGAGAGTAATATAAATGCCAGATTATTCAATTACAATGAGCGAGTGCTACCCTATGTGGATGAGAGAACAGTTTTCATCTCAGAGGGTTGGCCTTTGTGCAGACATCAATTCGCTTTTGAATTGTTCCGAATTACTGAAAGTAACAAACAAAAAGGAGCAATCCAGTTGGTTAGTATTAGAGACTTTCCTTGGGACGAGCCTCATAGCTTATCTCTCCAAGATTGGGTCGCGGTCACTCAAAATAAAATTATCAGAGAGTACTATGATACAGTCCTTGTTCATGGTGATGCAGCAGCCCTCCCAATGTACGCAGACACTATGGCATACGCAAACAGTGAAACTATTGTTCAGGAACTTTCAGAGTTTTTATACTATACCGGATATGTGGTTAACCCCTCCCAACCCAAATATACGGGCGGGACAAACCGCATATACGTTAGCTGTGGACTCAATAAAGAAGAGAGTCTTTACTTATTACGGGATTTCTTAAAAATAAGTAAAGAATTACCTGAATATGAGTTTATATTTCCTATTGCAAATGAACATTTAGTCAAACAATTAGGAATGAGAAATAAAAATAACGTAACTATAGTAGATTATATACCTAATCTGCATGAAAAATTAAGTAAGTGTGCTATATTTATTACTTATGGTGGTTATAATAGTACTATGGAAGTATTGAATGGACGTGTTCCTGCTATTATCATACCTAGAAGTGATGGTAGAAAATTGGAACAGTTTGTAAGATGTTATAAATTTGAAAAATATGATATGTTTAAAGTATGTAGCCCAGATAACCTAAAAAAGATACCTGAATTAGTTAGAAAAATTAGTCAAGATATTAATTTTCCTAAGAAATGCGAATTTAACTTGAACGGAGTTCAAAATAGTGCCGAATACATTATCCGAAAAGCAGAAATGGCAAAAAAATCTTAAACAGGATGAGCTTAAATATATTTTAACTAAAAATGATCCTACCAACCCCGAAGATCATGGTTGGATACATATAACTTTAAGAGATAATAAATTAAATTATAAAGTATCTAAAGCAAGACGTATAGTATTAGTAGGATGTGGGAGCTACCCTTACAGTCTGTTTGATATAGCTAAAAAATACTCTCATAATAAAGATTTAATATTTATTGGCATAGATTACGATGAGATTTGTTATAGGATATGCGTATCTTTAAGGAATAAGTATAATTTACAAAATTTTTATTTTTATCAATGTAGAGGTATTGATTTTAATTATTCTAATTTAATAGATGAAGACATGATATTCTTAAGTGCTGATTTAATAGATATCGAAGATACGTATTGGCATATTATAAAAAATAGTAAAGCTCAGGTTTATATATGCAAGCCACATAAAAAATCACCGGGATTTTATCCCGGTGATTAAGTTTACTTCTTCTTATACTTAGTTGTCTTCTTTTTGGGCATTTTTTTAGGGTCGGCTTTATTGCCAGCCATTTTTGATTTCATTGCTGCAACTAATTGAGGCGGCATTTTTTTCTTTGCGTCCATAGTTTTCTCTCTTTTTAGCACCTTTAACATATTACGTTGTAAAAATAAAGGGACTACTGACATTAAAATTTATTAAATGTATTTTGAGCAGAAAATTTCTTGCCCACGCCAGTCTTTTTTGGTCCCTTTGTAAGAGAGCCTGCTCCACCAGTTACGGGTGCACCGTTACCTGCTGAAGGGTTAACATTGTAGTTTCCTACACCGTTAGACTTCCCGGCACCTGTTAAAGTTTGTGTGCCTTTCTTTGCTGGTCCTTTCTGTACTCCACCTTTAGGTGTTACAGAATTTACACCATTATTTGATGGGGTACCGCTTGCTGTTTTTGCCATAGTAATTATCTCCTTATTTAGAACGACGAAGTCTTGTTTGATTCATTGCAATGGCGATTGCCTGTTTTTTATTAGTAACAGTTTTACCGCTTCCAGACTTTAGTTTGCCTTGTTTAAAGCTATCTATAGTCGAACCTACTCGTTTACGTTCACTATCTTTAAAATTTAGTAATGATTTTTTCCTTTGTTTCTTTTTAAGATTTTTCATCATATTATATATTATATTAAAAATTAAGCGTAATAGCAAATATTAATTTTTAATATTATCTATATGATCTTGAATCATATCGTGTAATGTTAAAATAGATGTTTTGGGTATATTATATCCTTTTAAATAGGTTTCTAGGATATTCATTAAAGTATCTACTTGATCTACCGCTTCAAAAACTTTTTTCTCGGCCTCTCGTCTATTAAGAAGACCTTTAATTACTCTACCATTATCATATTTCCAACGTAATAACTGATTTGCAGCTTCTATATAATCATTAGCATTTAGTTTTCTCAATAAAGTAGAAGTTTCAAAAGCTGTTTCTCCTACGTTATAAGTAAAACTAACTAATGCATCGAATTGATTTTGATTAATTTCTACATCTACAGAGTCATTAACTGAGGCTTCCGCCCATTTTACATCATGAGCAAGCCATACACTAGCTTGTTCAGGGGTGCAAGTCATTCCTTTAGTTACACGTTTCCCGTTGATTTTAGTAGTACCGTAACCAATAGTCCATACCCCCCCTGTATCTAGGTATGCTTCATCTTCAAATCCTTCCCAGAATTGAATAAATTTTAATCCCTCTAATGAGAGAGACATTCTATTTTTAAGTCCCATATCCTTCACCTGCCTTCCAATTTTTTATTTCGCCAGTTGTTAAATCTTCTTCTATTTTTTCTCTGCTGCTTATAATCTTTCCGCACTGGCTTTTGCAGAGTTTGAAACTTCTATCATATCCATGTAAAAAGCTTTGGAGTTTTTCCCAGTAATCTTTCTCAAGTATTTTTTGAATGGGGACATGAAAACCATTGAACATATTTTCAAACTTTGTAGGATAATAGAATCGGTCATTAACTTTATCATAATAATGGCCTCCAGTCCAACAGCATCTAAAAACATTACCGTCTGGAGACACATACCATTTACCCCAGTCATACCAACTACATATAATTTTTTTAGGTAATTTTTCAATCTTTTCCACCTTCTTTGCGTGCACAAAAGGACCGGATGTTGGAGCTCTAAAGTCTCTATTAGTTTTTACAGTACTAAAAGTAGTAAAACCCAACTCTTTAGCTCTTTTATGGGCTTCCTCAACTTGATGCTCATTGTAATCAAATACTATATATTTCCAGTGTACTTTAGGTCTATTAGTAGAAATAACAGCACATGCATTACGTATAACATTCTCGTATTTAGTATTAATTCTATATATATGATGTGTATCTTCTAACCCATCAATATCAAAATTAATTATATCTTTATCAGTAAGTATATTACCTACATCAATCCAATAATCTTCTGAGTGAATAGCTCCATTAGTATGAATTATTATTTTAGTATCATGTTCTTTGACATAACTAATAATTTCTCTAAATTCTTTATTCATTATACTATCACCAAAATTACCGTTAATTACTAACCATTCTAAATTATTTAAAAGTTCACTATTAAATAAAATTTTAAAATTCTCTAAGGTAATAGTATATTTTTTATCGTTAAGATTAATACGTAAAGGCTTCATTCTATGACAAGCTGGGCACTGAGCGTTACATCTAAAAGTAAGTTCCGTACTTATTTGTTTATATTTCTTCATTATGGTTTGTAAAAAGCGTTAATTATAATATACTCCCCCTCTATCATTGTTGTGTCTATAAATTGTATTGTATTATTTCCAGTGTTAAGTACCCACTCATTTTCAGGCTGAGCTACCCCTCCTAAAAATATACTAACATACTCTGCACCGGGGATAGTACCTGGTGCACCTACAAAGTAAATATTGCTAGACGTAGAAGTAACTGTATTAGTCCAAGGAATTACATTAATAGTAGCACCAATAGAAGCAATATTATCTTGTAATACATTTAAATTAGCTGTTAAGCTAAGATAACTGTTGTAATCATTAGCCATAGCGGCGATATAAGTAGCATAGTCATTAGCTTTATATTCGGTTCCTAGTTGATTATATGTTGAAAAATCATTAGCTTTTGCAGAATTAAAGGTAGTTAAATCATTAGCCATAGCTGCTAAATAAGTAACAACGTCATTAGCTCTGTAATCATTAGTTATTTGTGTATAAGTAGTATAATCATTTGCGTTAGCAAAAGTAAAAGTTATACTATCGTTAGCTTGATAATCTTGTCGTCTAGCTATATCATCAGCGCTTGTTAAAGGTCCTGTACCTAATCTAAATTTACTACCACTACCGCTTGCGTATACAATATTAGCTAATATTTGGTTATTGCTACCTGTTATTGCTAATCCTGCACCCTCTGCTGTAGCATCAGTACCGTTCCAGTTTACTGCAATAGTTGTATCTTCGCTAGTAACTGTTTCTGTATTAGCGGTAAAGCTATTTCCTTCAACAGTAACGTTACCTATAATAATAACATCACCCTGAAATATCTTTAGAGGGGCTGTAAATTCATCAGTCCCAGCTAAAATAGCATTATAAGTTGCAAAATCATTTGCATTAAATGAAGACTGTATATCAGAATATTCTTGACCATCAAGTAAATCAGCATTTAACCCACTACCTGGACCATCATTACCTTCATGCCAAATTACAGAACTACCACCAGAATAAGGACTAGTTCCGAATTCCCATCTGTTATTAGGTAAACTATAGGTTAACGCATTAGCGGTTTGTAGTACATTTTCTTTTTTAGGTATTAAATAAACCACCCCTAGATCATTAGTAATAATAGCTATACCGTTAGCAGAAGCACTATTAGCATTTTCTAATACTTCAAGACCTATACTATTAGGGGCTACTCTAATATCTAATGATCCAGTCATTACATCACCAGTTACATTAACAAAATCATTAGTTACTTGAAGAAAAGTAGCATAGTCATTTGCAAGAGCAGCTTGATAAGTAAGATAATCATTAGCTTTAGATTGTAAAAACGTAGCAAAATCATTTGCTCTAAATGCATTAGTAGTAGTACTAACATTACTTTGCACTGCTGATACGTTAGCAGTTTCATCTAGTTTTGTTATGTCTATTGAACCGTTAATATAGTGTCTATTTTCAATCTGATTAGATTGAATATTATAGCCCATAATGGTATTACTACTAATTACACTATTAGTTACTTTTGTTAAGTCTGACATTTATATACCTGAAGATTATTTATCTTCTTCCTCTATTTCAGCAAAAAATTCTGCTAAAAGGTCTTTTTGCTGAACAGGTGTGTTTTCTGTTTCACTAAAAAACTCATCAATAAATTTCTGAACCTGTTCATCGTTAGATGGTGGTTTATTGAGGTCATCGTAGCTACCTGCAATAGCTTTATTAGCTATATCATCACATATAGTCTGTTCTTCTTTAGTTAAAATTTGAATTGAACCATCTAACCAAGATTTTGTTGTCACATTGACGGGTTGTTCAATATAAATAAAATAAACATCCCCATCTAATAACGTAAACCCGTCTTCTATCTCTAAAAATTTATCAAGAGGAAATCCATTTTTATAAAAAGATTTATTTCCTTCTTCATCTTTACCTCTTAATTCTAATGTAAACCTATTAATACTCTCGTCGAAAGTAATTTTTTTATAACTTATTTCTTTCATGTTTTTCCTCTTAATATTTAATTATATAATTTAAAGCAGTTACCGGGTTAGTAATTGTATGAGTGTGCCCACTCTCAGGTTGAACATCTGTAAGGACGTTAGTAGTAGTACTATCTTTTGCGCTAGCTGCAACAGTTGTAGTAACATTAGTGTGATCGTGACTACCCCCACCACCACTTGTTGTTTCTCCAGAACTGTTAACACTAGTACTTGAAGTAGTTCCTAAAGTCATATTACCAGCACCTACTACAGATTTATTTTGTAGATTAGGTATATTAAACGTAGTTGACCCATCACCGACACCGTATATAGTACCAATTAGAGCAAATAAGGTTGCATATGTGGTTCTATTGATAGCTGTACCATCGCAGATAAACCATCCTACAGGTGCCGAAGACCCCGCAAAAGGTAATACAACTCCGGGAGGTAATAAATCACCGAAGCTACCGGATTCACTTTCAAACTTTTTAAACTCAGCAGCTCTAATAGTATAAGGATTATTTAACCCATCAGTTACAGTCAGAGCGCTAGAAGAGGCATTGTGTGATACCATAGCGCTACTATTAATAGTATTAAAACTAATACTAGTATTACCGAAATCCGAATATAATTGAACAGCAGAAGTTAGATAAGTATCTTGATTATCGATATCAAACTTTTGTGCTGCGGTCCATACTCTAGAACTATCTGTTACACCTACATTACTACTTAATTTTTGTCCTGTGACTTGTCCATTCCCAATCATATTAGTAGTAATACTTCCATTATTTGGAGGTATACCAATATCAACTATAATTCCCGCATTACTAGTTTTCATATATAGTCTAGAATTAGCGCCAACTGTTTTAAACAATTCTCCTACTTCGTAATCACTGCTAGAGTAGGAGCTTAAATCTTCAATTATTCTACTACCAATACCATTTACAGTGAAGCTACCAGCTCCCCCTTTAGTAAAGTTGTAATCTTTTATATATAATACACCGTTAGTAGAATTTCTCCATAGTAACCCGTCATCAGGAGTAGTAGCTACACCTTCTAACAAATAATTAGATGAAGTTGGTCTAGCAGGCCCATAAAAATTAGTAGCTAATGCTTTATGACTATTATTCCAAAAACCTCTAGCTAAGATTAAGGCTGTTGCGGCTGATGGTGTTGAGAAGGTATTTGAAACCATTTTATATTAAACTCCTATTGCTGTTACTGTAACTTCTACACCTGTAACGGCTGATCCTGTATTGCTATACACATTTATATTTGCCCCATCTTTACTCCATCCAGGAATCAATACAGGTAAGTAGTTATTATCTGAACCTAAAGTCAATGTAATATTAGGTGGCTCAATAAATTGTCTGTTAGAGAAATCTATTGATTGTGGTGAAGTGGTAACAGTTATTGTTTCTGTATAAATTTTATTTTCTATATCAATGCTATAATTAAGTTTATCTAGTAAATAATCTGCCTGATTAGGTTGTGAGTTTTGTACATTAAATCTAACTTGAAACCAACGGAAATTAATAGTAGAGCCACCATAAGGCTTCCAACCATCATTTGTAACCCCATCAGAGAATACTAGAGCATTAACATTACCGTTCGCATAGTAAGGATTAGCTGTAGTATATCTATACTCTAAGTTAGTATCAATAATACCGTTTTGTCCTTGGAAAGTTAATTGACCAGTATCATCAATAAATTGTTCTAAATTCACTAACTCATAACTAGTAGAACTATTAATATTAGATAATAAATTAGTACCTGTTGGCATACCGTTAGCCCAATAACTATCACCTAGTGCTATAGCATTAGCGTTTATTACTCCAGCTATTAACGCCCAACTATTAGCATTGGCATCGTCTCCAACATACTGTCCAGCATTCCAAATAGCATAAACATTTCCTGCATCTCCACCACTTGTGAGAGTACGGAAGTATGAATTATATGATACAACAGCAGCCGTAGCATTGTCAAATCCTAAAATATGACCTATTCCCCCGAAATCTACGTCTACTAATACGTTATCTCCTGGAGAAGTTTCTGTAGCACCTGTTAAAATAATTTCTTTTAAGTCATTAAAAGTAGATGTTATACCCTGAGAACCATTAGCAGTTACAATAATACTTCCAGTAATTACGGAACCCACATCTCTGATTTGAGTAGTATAAGTAGCGTTATCATCAGCTAAAAGATCAGTAGGACTACCACTAATAACAGTCCAACCAGAACTAGAACCATTAGCATTATCTACAAGTCCAGAAGATGCACTACTTAAGCCACCTAAACTATCTGCAAAACTAGGATAATTATTTTCAAAAGGAGCTTCATTTGGTTGTCCCGTGATAATGTTACTTGAAGGTTCGTCTTCACTCCAAGCTTTATATGCATCAATTCTAGCAGGTCTTTGTGTACTAATTGTTAATGTTCTAATTTCTTCACTCTCATTACTGCTAGTATCTTTAGTCTTAAAGAAATAGGTATAAACTCCATAATTTCCAATACTTAGAGTTACACTATTTGCAGGGGTAGCTACCTTAGCTACAGGATCAGCAATAGGCCATTTACTAGCAGCATCAGCTGGGTCTACAATACCTCCAAGTCTTTTAATAATTATTTCATTTAGATCTAAATCAACAACAGTCCCGTCAGAATTAGTAGGAACCTTCCAAATAAACTTAAGAGTTTGTCCTTCTTGGCCCCCTGCTACTCCTTGAATATTTAAAGGAGGTGCAGATTTACCAATTATACTTTGAGAAGCTTCAGCAGTAATACCACGTATACCTTTATTTAAAGGTACAACTCTAACAGTAATACTATTAATAGCAGAAATTCTGCCTCTATCAAGGTTATTAATAACATAACGAATCTTACCATCTGAGTCAATACCAGAGGCTGGAAGTTTAACAGTATTAAAAGTGGATAAATCTGCGCTAGAAGAGTTTAATTTGAAACTAACTTCGTAGTCACTAACTTCTTGATCTAAAATAGCATCAAAAGATATTACAGCTCTTACTATAATCCCTTGTGAAGTATCCTTATAAAGTTGCTCACTGATAGTAAGATTATCTACTTTTTTAATAGGTATTTCATTAATTTGTACTTCTTTTCTAACAAAAGGGCTTCTTCTACCGCTACTATTCATATTTCTAGCTCTAACTATACTAATTCCCGGATTAACGTCTTTCAATACTCTATCCGAAGACAGTGTTACAGGTTTAAAATCTAAGGGAACTTGAATATTGTATAATTGATTATTAGCTAAGTTAAAGTTACCTGTATACACATTTTCATTGTAATCTAAAGAAAAACTGTTAGCTACTACATCAACATTACCTATTAGACCTACGATATCATTACTGATGTTAACAAAAGTTAAGCCGGAAACATTAGCTTTGATATTATCTCTTAATTCTATTTCATAAAAATTAGCAGTAGTCAAATCAACATTGTATGTAGGACTACTAATATCATAACTTACATTAGCTACAGCATATACGTTTTCTGAATAAAAACTAATATTATCACCAATTTCTACAGCAGGGGCAGTATAATAGTCTACTCTTGTTTTTAGTAAGCGAGTACCACTACTAATATCTAAGGTGATATTAGATAAATTATCCCAAACCCATGCACCTTTTGGTTCGATATTACCATCTACCCATACAGTTATTTCATTACTAGTTCTTGGTTTAATTTTAAGATCAAAAGTATTACTTCCTGTAAGGTTTTCAACATTATTTACTACTTGTCTGTATTTATTTGAGCCAGTAATATAAAACTTTTTACTAGTAAAAAATCTAGTATCAATAATTTGTGCTAGCTTAGCATAAAAAGGTGGTGTAGGTAATACATCAAATAGCCCGACTCCTTGAGATTGTTCATTTTCAAAAGTAATAGTATTAGCACTAATATTATAAGATAAAATATTACTACTATATTGAGTTACGCTAGGATTGTATCCCACAAAATCTAATGCAGCTCCGGTATTAGATTTTTCATTAACAGGTACAGAAATGTAGTCTAAACCTTTTAGTCCATTAAAAAAGCCATCATTAACCTCTAAAAGGTGGTTAGAAAAATTTTTATCTTCTAACAAATTTAACCCTTCAACATTTAGCAATACATTAGAATCCATATCAATAGAAGATATTTCGGTTACTAATATAGGAATAGTTCCGGCTATACCTATAAATCCATTTTTTCCTGTTATAGCAGCAGTGTCTCCATTAGAAACATCACCTATACTATTAGCTGTAAAATATAAACTTGCCATTAATTAATTCTCTCAATAATTTTAGTAGATGAAGGACTAGCGTATTCAAACTCAGTTCTTAAATCTAGTGGATATGCCGAAGTATCAGTTCTAGCATCAATTTCTAATTCATATGTTGTAGACCCATCAGCTAACCTTCTAGCTCTTGGTATTACATTTAATATAGGTGCTGGTGGAGCAATTAATGGACTGATAGTATCTATATATTTAACAGGAATATAATTTATAAGAGTATCACTATCAATATAAACATTAGATACATATTCACTAGCAGAAATCTGAATTTGGTCATCACCTCTTCTAGTTAATTGATTAACTTTGAATAATTTCTCACCTTGATTGGTATAAAAATTAGATGGGTCAATCTCCCCAATGGACCATAAGTCTCCTTTTACTGGGACATTATTACTAGTCCAATCTATATTAAAACCAAAAGTACTAAAAGTTTTGGAGTCTGGAATAAATCTTTGACTTACCGCTACCTCTACAAGATCAATACCAGATTGAGTATTGCCTGTTACATCAGCAGAAAAAGTGTTTGATAATAAATATAAACTTAATCTATCAGATTCCATATTAATTACTCGTAATGCGAGAGGTTTCGTATTACTAGTAAATACGCTCTGACTTAATGCAGGAGAGGTAAAATGTTCTAATATAACAGTATCTTCTCCTATAACAGAATTACTAGCCACCCTTCCTGCGTAACCCCAAGCAGTTCCCGGCATTCTTTGAGATACACTAATAACATCACCGATAGTTAAATTAACCGCTTCACTAGGAACGGTGAAATCAATTTTTCTTCTAATATATTTAGTAGATGCAATTAAATATTGAGCAAACCTAATAGCTTGCCCTCGTCTAGTACAACCAGTAGCTTCAATTTGTTTTACATTCTCAATTTGATTTAATTCTCTTAAAGATTGAGGATCGTCTACTCGTACTGTTTCTCTCTTATAATGGTTATTAGGTTCAATATAACTAATTTCTACTCCGGTAATTAATTCTGATTCCTTAATACCGCTAATATTAACACTATCTTTGATAATATTAGCTTCACTGAAGTGAGCTACAGGAACTTCGTCGGGTAAATCCACATTAAGAGTAATTTTACCCCCACTATAGAATAGTACTCCACGGAAAATAGCAGCTACCTTCTGAATAATATCAAAAACCTGAGCCTGTGAACTTAATAATAAATCACAAATAAATCTACGCTCTTTAATAGCAATACCTGCATTTAGCCCGATTAATGCCTCGTTTACGGCAGTAAATCTATTTCTAGGCTTATATCTAAATGTACTGTCACTATATCCTACTACCCCATCAAATCTGCCGGTTTTTGGATTTACAGCATCACAGTATTGAGCAATTTTATAGAATCTATATTTATCAATATTAGCTTCTGGTATACCTAAACCATAAGTTGAATTAGTTAAAATATCATATAAAATCCAAGCAGGATTCTGAGTCCAAGCATAACTAAAAGTTCCGTCCCAAAAACCTTTGTAAATTTCTGGGTTATCTTCTGTTAGTACGGTACTACCAGTAGCCTGAAGTCTATATCCATTAGCTTGGTAGCTGTTAATATTTGTTCCTGTAGGATCATTTACTACTTCTATTTCTCGCCAATCCACTTGGAAAGTAGAACTATTAAAGTCGGGAATAATAGGCTGATTATAATTACTAGGTACCTTACATAACATACCTTTTACAATAGAGGTAAATGTTGGAATACCGCCTCGATATTCTGCAACAGCTTTAATAGCATAGCCGATTACAGCTGTTCTTGTGTAAGCTACATCTTCGTGAGTTATTTCATCCCAAGAAATAAACTGAATAGCATCCTGAATTTTAGAACTATCACTGTCATTACTAGTTTTTTCTATAGTAAATCTATGACCACTAGAGCTTTTTGAAGCTTCTGGAATGGGAATATCGACAGTATATTTATACTGTACGTTAGTTTTCCCATCAATAGTAATAGGTTTTTCTGCAATTATATTAGAACCCGTATTATCATATACAGTAATCTTAGTAGCTACACTCCCAGAAAAAACATTTCCTTTATCATCCATAGTTTGTAAAGCATTAATAACGAATACAAATCTTAGTACATCAATTCTAGACACACTAGTGTTTTGTAATACTACAGCAGCTCTAGGAATACCTTCTAAATTACCTTTCTTTAGAGTAACAGGGTTACTTAGAGATTGAGGTACGACTGTTTCTTCACCAAAAATGTTTAGAGGTGTTTGAGTTAATGTACCTGTAGTACTATCAGTATAAAAATATTCAGTGTTAATAGTACCATCAGTACTTAGATTAAGTAAGTCATCAATGTTACCATCATTAATTTCAATATCCTGAGGACCGTTTGGGTTAATTCTATATACAGGACCTTCACTAAGAGCTACAGTAACAAACATAATATCTGTAGAAAACAAATTATTTGGACTTTCTACCCCAGGGGCTGCAGTAGCACCCTTTCCACCACCTTTATTATGAACTAAAATATTATTAGCTATATAAGTATGATTATTTTCTACGGTTAAATTATACACAATATCAACTTCTTTAGTAGTTTTACTAGCAATAGCTGTCATAGTACCAGTTTCTTGTACTAAACAATCTCCCTCTTTAAGAAGGCTTGCAGGTAAAAAGTCACCATCTGGGGTTAAAATCCAGTGGTTATCTGTTACTACTAATTCGGTTTTATTCCATAATTTAAATACATGTACAGTATGTTTCTGTTCATGAATGTGAATTTGTGTTACTCTTTGTTGAGTAAAATTACCTTCACTATCATAACTAGTAACGTAAGTATCAACTCTAATATCTTCAATAGCAAGTTGACCGTTAGCTGTAGATATCAAAGTACCTTCAGCGAAGCAACCACCCTTCCCGCCATGAATAAATGGAACTTTTTTATCTGCTATATTGAAATAATATTTAAAATTGTGGTTATTAAACATTAAATTCTTCTCCTACCTTTACTATATCATTTTTACCGTGGTTCGCTGTCTTTACATACCCACTAACAAACTGACCACCTTGTCTATGCATACCATAAATTAAGGCTAGACTATTACTACTGTCGGTACTATTAGTTAAACTACCAAACGCATCATTATCTTTTCTGTCTTGAATATCGGTTTCTTGTTCGGGGGCACTGGGTTTTTTTTGAAATAAAGACATAATACCTCCAAGTATTAGATTAATTCCTATTCCCATCAGTGTTTGTGCAGCATATCCAGCTACTCCAGTAAGCCCACTATATGCTGCAGCACTTTGAGCAAGAAAACTACCTCCCGCAGCACCTCCCGCAGCTCCTCCAACAGCCGCGCCTCCAGCTGCTCCCCCAGCTGCCCCAACTGCTCCGCCAGCCGCTAATAAAGCAGGAAGAGCAAAAAAAGCAAACGCAGCTATAGCTGCACCAAGTATAATACCACTTTTACCACCCCCACCACCACTAATCGTAGGAACTACATATACTTCAGTAATATATTTTGGATTTTTTATTATAGTTGTTTCGGTAATCAGTTTCTTATCTTGATCTAAAATTAATAATAAATCCTTACTAGTTTCGAAGTTACTAATATCAGTAAACTTTAAAATCAATTCTTCAAATGTACTTTTTAAAGCATAACTAAGACCTAAAAAATCAGCCACATCAAAAGTAAATTCTGATACATTACTTGTGTATTTATGAAGAGAGGTGTGAAAGTGTACTTTTATTTTCATTTAAAATTCCTCTCCTACATTTATCATATCAGTCTTACCATGATTTTTAGTTTTTATATATCCGCTCACAAACTGACCACCAATTCTGTGCATTCCATATATAATACCTATCGCGCTTCTACTATCTGTACTATTAGCAAGACTACCATAAGCATTATTCTCTGTTCTAGCCCCAGAATCAGGTACTTTTTGCTGGTTATTATTAATTTTAGGTTTTGGAGCTAACCCAGAGAGTACCAACGAAAAACCTATACTTAAAGCTAATTGCCCTAAAGTAGTTAAACTTACTGTAGTAGCAGCGGCTGCTGCGGCTGCTCCACTACCTGCTGCAGCGATAGCACCGCCACTAAGAGTAGCACCACCAGCTGTTGAGCTAGTAGCTAATAGACCTAAACTCGCACCACCTGTAAAGAAAGATAATGCAACTGCAGCAATAATTATAATACCGGCAATTAGACCACCATTACCGCCGCCACCATTTATAATAGGTACTAACGTAATCTCTTTCTTAGGTTTAAAAAATACTTCATCCATAGGTACTACTTTACCATCACTTACTAGTAAAGCTTCTTCTTTAAAGTTATCTTTAACTACTGTTCTAAAATAGTTTTCAAGGTCTGGAAACATATTAGCTGCTGCTGTAACAGCATCACAATAACTTGTTACGTTTACTGTAATACTATCTACACCATTAGTAAATTTAGTTAATAGCTTATGAAATCGTAAAGTTACCTGCATCTATAAACCTCTATTTAAGGTGTCGAACCTCAAAAGGTTCATATCTTAACATTTTTAGTTTTTTATCGTACCAATAGATAAAGAACTTATCATTCCATCCCACAATAAATTTATAATTATCAAATGTTGTGCTGGCCATATCTTGTTCACTAGGAATAGGATTTTCATCACCAGGGTGACTATGAAATATACCCCAACAAGTGTCCTCATGGTCTAATAATGCTACAGGGTCTAATACAAAACTAGTTTTAGGATATAGGCTAATATTTTTACAAAATACGTATTTAAAATCTTTAGTTATTAATCCGCACGCTTCTCTTGGGTAATCTGCGTGAGCATGTCTACCCATATCATCTTTTAATTTGTTATAAAGCTCTTCCACCTGTAATGTCCTTCAGTGTATTGTTTGTAATAGTTACCATATGATCCGATCCAGCTATTTCTATCAATAGTAATTTGAAGTAATTTATTATCTCCAACGTACATTGCCACATGATTTGGCATATTTGTTGCGCCTAGAGTCATTACTATAATATCAAAAGGCCTCATTTCACCATTATGTATTTCAACCCAGCCATATTTTTCATCTCTAAACATATTAAGAGGGTGGTGTAAATCTGGATGATTGTACCAATCATCATCGGTTATATTACAAAAGGTACTTGTACTATACCATATATCAATATCATGTTCTTTCTTTAGTACATATTTGATTAAATTACCACAATCAATACCGGTTACTGGGTCTTCCCCTAAATGTTTATAGGGTAATCCTTTATATTTTTCATACCAAGTCATAGTGTCTATAACATCCTATTAATATTTTTATATCATCTTCATTAAGTAATTTAAAAGTTGCGTATCCGTTAAAAGGTAAATGAATATAAGTACCTGCTTCAATATACATTCCAAAATGAACATGTCTCATATTTTTAGTTCTAAATATAAGAATATCATATTCTTGGATGTCTCGCAAATTAATTTTTTTCCAATTATTTATTTCGTTAATTATAGTTTCATAAGGTACAATTTGATACCATTTTGCATCAATATTAGTAACACCATCAGTACCTGCTCTACTTAAACATTCTTTTAAATCTATATTTAGAAATCTATTATATATGTCAACAATTAAGGTTACGCAATTCATCCCCTGCCATTCATGTTTTATCTTAATGTAATGTTCATATTTTTTTAAACCAGTGCTCATAATAAGGAAAAACCTCTATAAAATTTTCATTTCTTATACTATCTAATTTATCTGTATAATTTTTAAATTTAGATAGAAGATGACTATTATCTTGATTGTTCATAAATTTTAACCATACTAATATATGATTAACCTCATTTAAATGTAATCTTTTATCGATAGATAAATATTCTTTATATTTTTTATTTATAATTCTCTTTTCTTCAATAGGTAAACATTGAATGCTTAAATAGTTAGGAAAATATAATAAAGTGCCGTTAAAAAATATATCGTGAGTTTTGCACCAGTCGATCAACCTTAGCATACTATGTATGCTGTATATGTTAATAACACTACTAATTGTAGTTATATATTGTTTAACTTCCAAGCAATTAGCTTCAAACTGATCCCAGTTTAGTCCTTTTCTACTATATTCTGCTTCTTTGCCCATACCGTCCATACTAGGCCATAATTCAACTTCGTTGAAGTGGCTCCATAGTTCAGGTAAATCATATTCTTTATAGCGAAGTACACTAAGATTAGTATTATATGTAAGTCTAAGATTGGTATATCCATTACTAATTAAATATTCTAGTAATTCATAATGTTCATCCATCATTAGCGGCTCTCCGCCCGCAAAATAAATTTCTTCTACATTATCTATAAATGTCGGAATGTCGTCCCACAAAGCTGGTTTATTCCAATTTTTATGAGGACCTTTGAAATTTGTTTTACCAGTTAATTTCTGCCAATCATTATACCATTTAGTACTACTTTCAGGCCCGCACATTCTACACCTAAAATTGCAAACATTACTGAATCTAATATCAAAATAAGAAATGGGCACATCTACACTACCGTCAGGGTTAGTTTTATCCCAAAGGTCATGTTTATGTACCCATTTTTTATTTTGATCGGTTCTGAAACTAGTCCCGCGTTGAGCCGCTTCGCGGCTATGGCAGGTTAAATAACATTCTCTAGGTATCTCATTATTAATATATTGACTTCTAATGTGTTTCATTGGATTGCCATTCCAAACAGCATTATAGCTATCTTCACTAGTACCTAATTCTGTTTTTTCTTTTTGGTTCTGCAAGTAACAACAAAGTCTATATTTACCTTCTACATCTCCGTGTATATGTATCCAAGGAAGGATACATTTGTTATTATCAGTCATTATTCCCCTCAAAATTTAAATACAATTATGACGTTTTATAAAAAATAGCAAACTTCGTTTGTAAATTTATTGAATTAAAATTACGTATGTCCCAAATGGGCTACACGAGCCGTGCTAGCATAACGTAAGACAATATAATTTTATTATGATAATTCAATAATAATAAAACTACGTTTTACATAAATAATTGTATCATAATTTTTAATAATTGTCAAGTGTATCTAGCAATTTTATTTTTTATATTTTACCTAGGGATAGTTCTACCAGTTCCTGGGAAGCCTCCGAAATGAATATTGTTATTTCTAAGAGTACATGCTTCAAAGTTTTTAGCACAAACATCTTCTTGTACAGTAAGTACTTCTGCATTATTAATATCAAAGTATCCATTAGCTGTACGATTTTGTGTATCTCCTGGAATTAAATCAGAACCATTATCAGGATATTGACATTCGGGACCTTTATATGACCAAGGACAGCTATTCTTAAAATACTTTCTTTTTGGCAGCTGTAGTTTGAAATATTGAAGCCAACTTACTACTGCGAATACTGCAACAATCGGATTTAAAGTATCTAAACTATCAATTTTAAAGTTATCAACTACGAAACCGTCTTGGTCAGCTTCTTCATTTACGATGTACAGCTTATCCCCAGCTTTTACGTTTGGAACTTCTGTATCGGTGATTAAGTTATCTCCGAACATATTAATAATCTGATAAGTTTCTTGATTAGAATTACTACGTACTATGTCGCCAATTCTATAAGGAAGTGTAGATGCTACAGTAATAAGATTAGGAGTAGTTTCTCTAACAATGCTATATTCAGGCCATACGTCAAGAAAGTTAGCGTAAGTACTTTTAATTTCGATTACTCCGCCTAGTAAGTCTCTAGTATCAATTTTTAGTTTATTCCAAGTATCTCCAAGACTAATAGTTGTATCATAATCAAAAGCGACGTTGTATCCGCCTCTGCTAGCTGCTATATTTTCATCAAAGTCTGGATGTTCTGGATTAGTACGTGGATCAATATTGGTAACATATTCACCATTAACAATAGCCGTATTACTATTACTGCTATTATTTCCTACAAGAAAAGGGTTTTCTACAAGAGTAGTAATTAGATTATCAAAGTTACTAATAGTAATCTGAATTTCATTTACTTGCCCACTACTGTCTATACCAATATCACCACTTTCGATAGGGTAAGGAAGAAAACTTTCTCCACCAAATAAACATTCATACTGAATATCACTAGCTGTTTCACCCCTAATCTCGGCAAATCTGAAAGGTAAACCATCGGGCCAAGGATATCCTGTACCCTCTCCTGTAGGATTTCCTGCTTGATTTGGTGGGTACCATTCTCCTGGGTAGTATAAAGTGTAAAGTCTAACTGAGGGTCTTTGAACAAAAGCGTTCTTTTCCCTAATAAAATTACTATTTTGAATGTTAGTTATCTCACAACTACTAACAACAGTGGTTGCATTATAACTAGGCTCAAAATAGGGTTGTTGATTGATATCGACACTTCCACCACTTGTAGTAATAAAAGTAGTATTGCAGGTTTCTGCAATATTATACTCTTGTAGTACGTTATCTACTTTAACCTTAATAGTGTTATTCTCAGGATTAACGTTAGCAATAAATCCTTCAGTACCGCTTGTGATACCAATAATATTGTTACCTTGTGTAAATCCTACAGTGCTATTAACTGTTAAAATGTAATCGTATGTACGTGTTGTCATTAACCATAAACCTCTTTTAATTTAATTGATACAGAATAAAATTGATCTTGTACGTTTGTGCCTCTACTACCAATATGATTGAATTGTAAATCTCCTTCAAATCTTACATTAACAGTACCTGGCTCATTTATATGAGATAAGTTGAAGATGAAATCTTCAAACGTCCCACTTCTTTCATTATAAAAATTCTCTAAAGCTTGTTTTTCTACGCCGCTAAGAACAGAATAAGTTAGCTGGTACTCTCTTTTAGCTCTACGACTAAGTAGTCTTCTTTTTTCATAACCTGCTTGGCTTTCAAAAGTAGCAACATCAAATTTTCTAGATTCTGTATAACCTTTATCTGGCTTTTTATCCGCCATACTATTACATCTATCAGTAAAAGAGATACTATTATTAATAGTTCTAATGTCTAGAAAAGTATTGGCATATGCTGGAATAGGTGGATCAATGTCAATACCTTGATCACCTAAAACAGAACTTGGAAATACGAAACTATTATCGCTTTGATTAACACCATTAACAAACACAAAAATACTAGGTTTTTGTGTAGAAGTACTATTTAAGGGTAGTGCCCAACTAGTAGTAACCCCATCAATTAAATAATTATTTGCATTATTAGTGACTGGATTATTATTGCTATAAGTAACACTGAATGTTCCTGTCTCTGACACTAGCTTTTTAAACCTAGCAGGAATACTTAAAGTTTTAATAGTTAAATTAGCAGCATTCGGAGGTATATAAAAATTAATTGTGGAATTATTGTTACTTACGTAAAAACTAGAAGTTGATTGAGTTACACCATCCGTAATTGCAAAGATTTCTCCTTCAAAAGAAACACTACTAGGGAGGTTAAAAGATACGTCTGTTGAAGTATTTGTATACTGCGTAGTACCAATTACACTAAAACTAGTTTCTATGTCAAATACTGCATCATCTGGATAAGTTGCCATTTTTTATTTCCTCTTAATTAATCTTTGTACGTTCTTACCAGCAACAAATTCTCTTATTAATTTATCAATATGATGAAATTTTTTATTACTGGAAGAACGTACATTAATTATATTACACACTTCTAAGTCCTTTTCTAATTGGTCCGTTATTTCTGAAATCTTTTAATACTACATCAATAACAAACTGTTTACCGTCAAAACTTACCTGAGGTTGACCATCAGTTTGTTGGGCTGTGCCATTGTTAACAATATTAACTTTAACATCAGGCTGTCCACCAGAACCCCCTCTATTCATATTTCTTAAATTATTAAGACCTATATCTTGAGAAGCTCTCTTGTTCATAACAAACTCGCCTGGCTCTAACATTGCAGGCACACTATCTCTTAATAGATTTGGACCTCCAGCAGCCATATATCTAACAGGACCCCCTGCCGCCATGGTTCTACCATCTAAGATTCCATACTGAGCAACGGATAAAGCACTACTAGTTCCTACGTTACTACCAGCAGTAAATCCAGCACCTCCGCCAAACATACTACTTATTCCAGTACCAATAAGCCCTAGGATACTACCAAAACCGCTACTAGAACCGCCAGAACTTCCTAAAGCACTAGATAAGCTACTACCTAAAAAGTCAAATACTTTTGTGGCTGTGTTACCAAACGAACTTAATCCTCTTGATAAAAGTCCGTTTTCTCCAAAAACACTATCAAAAAATCCAGTAGTTTGTTCTTTGTTTTTATTAATAGTTTCTGTAACAGCTTTATCTGAATTTTCCGCCGCACTAAGTACTTCGGATTTTATAGATTTACTAGCACCTAAGCTAACATCAGAAGTGTATAAGGGGAGGTCACGAGAGTTACCTCTCTCTTCGCTCCCAAAAAGATCACCAAAAACACTACCAATCATATCTTCAACAGGTTTTACAATAAGTCTATCCGTAACTTTTTCTCTTATACCATCTAAGATACCTACGAATAAATCTCTTGCACCTTCTTTAAAGTTGTCCATAGTAAGGGTACCATCAAAATAAGCCTTGCTTAAATCCTGAATACCTGTTCCAATTTTATTTTTAAGAACTGAACTAATATCGTCAGATAGTAATCTAAGGGCGTCTCCTTGCTCCCTTAAATTACTCATGGTTAAACTATGATTAGAATTTGCTTTTATTTGTTCATTTTCTAACTGAGTTATAGTATTTTTAAATTCTTCTTCGTTTATCCCTATTTCTTTTCTTTTATTATCTATCTTAATTTGTAATGCTGCGAGTTCTGCGGCATTTTCTCTGTTAAGATTTGATATCTTAATGTCGTTTAATTCTGCTTGTAATTTAGCTAATTCTCCTATATCAAGAATTTCATCTTGTATAGCTCTAGCTTTAAGAGACCTTAATTTGTCCTGAGTATTAGCTTCTTGTGTGGCTGCGTCTGCTTGAGTAGCTGCTAAGTCCTTAGTAGCATTAATAGTACTATCTAATTGTTCAATAGAAGTTTTAATAGAAGAATTTAGTGAATCAATTTGTTCATCAAAATTAGCTACACTAATCAAACTAGGATTACTAGTTCCGTAGAATCCTGCTAATGTTTTAATAAATTCATTGAATATTCTAGCCAATTCAATAGGAAATTGAGTTAATGCTTGTATTTCTTTCTGAACAGTCAATAATCTGGTTTTTTCTAATTCTAATGCAGCTAATTTATTAGTTTTATTAATATCAATTTCTTGTTTTTTTATAGCTAATTCTGCGTCTGCTCTTATTTTTTCTTGATCTAATATATCTAATCTATTAATTAAATTTTTCTGTTCATTAATGCTTTTCTGCTCAGAAATTTGCTTCTCTCTTAATAAAAGAGCAGCTTTCTGGCTATTATCTTTAGCTTTAAAAGTTTTTTCCGCTTCTAAATTATCTATCTCTAGATTAATAATCCTAGATTCATTATCAAATTTTTTCTTTTCTGCTTCTATACGAAGATTAATTAGATTTAATTCTTTTTCTAAGTTACTAGCTGCTTGTTCTGCTATTAAATTTCTTCTATCTTCCCTAGTACCAAAATTAGGAAAATTAGCTTGATTATCAGCAGTTCTCTGTAATCGTAAGTCTCTTAATAATGCAGCACGTTCTATTGCTAGTTCTTTTCCCTTTAGTTCTGTATCTAATAGTTTATTAGCTAAATTTAATTCTTCAACTTTATTTTCGTTTATTTGTTGTTGTTTTTTAAATTTAATATTTTGAGTTTCATTATATGCCTTGCTTATATCTAAAAGAGCATTTTCTTTAGTTAGTAGAGCTTCTAAAGCTTTATTTCTATTATCATAAGCTTCTTGAGATAATAAAATATTATTAGATAATTTTTGAATTTCTAATTTTTGCTTTTCAATATCTAATTGTTGTAAAGACTCCCTTAGTCTTTTTTCTTCAGCTATTGCAATTTTTTGTATTTCTTCTTTTGATTTTAGGAAAGCACCAAATAAAGCCTTTTCCGTAGTTTTTCGGAGATTTCCTAAGGCTACAATCTTAGCATTTTGTTCTAAATCTTTTTCTCCTCGACTAGCAGCTTCTTTTTGTAAAGCAGCGAGTTCTATTGATCCTTGTTTTGCTATATTAATAGCAGTTACTAAATTTTCTGCTTTGTTAGCAGCTATTTCAATACCATTTTCTGCAAATTTACCATTAAATAAGTTAATTATCCCAGAAGATTCTAAGTTATCTACTAAACTTATTTGGCTAGAAAAAGCTTTAGTAATATTTACAGATAATTGCTCAATAGCTTGAAGCTCTTGGGTTATTTTTCTTGCTTCTTTTCCTTGATCTTTAAGTCTATTTATAATAGCAACTAATTTAGGGTCTAACTCACCATATTCGTTAGTGTAGGCTTCTTGTAATTTAACTAATTCACTAGTGATAGTAGTTATTGCTGTAAGTTTTTGTGCTGCCTTCTCTGCATCAAGAGAACCTGAAGCAAAAGAATCAGAGAAACTTTTACTTGCGTTTATGCTTTTACCTAACTCAGAAACTAAATTACCTACACCCGTTTTTAATTTGGGTAATCCTTTGTCGCTAATTTCAGAAATAGATGCTTGAATACCTCCAAAACCTATAGTAGCTACTTGATCATTAAATTTTATAAAACCTTGTAAAGCTAAATCAGCTACTTGTTGAATAGGAATTCCAGCAGTTCTACTGATTTCTTCAATAATACCCGATAATTGAGTTTTACCAGATTCTAAATTTTTAACTGCTTCCTCCAAAGTAGCTACCTCTAATCGACTACTTCTTAATTCCTCTCCACTTAGTTTTGTTTGTTTATTTTTTAATCTAGTAATAGTTTGATTAAGTCTTTCTATTTGATTTAAGACACCTAATCTTAGTACTTCTTCTTTACTTAAAGCCTGTGCCTGTTCAAATTGTTCTTTATTAGGTCTAAATTCATTTCTTCCTGCAAAATTAGTTCCATTGTCTTTTGCTAATTGATTAGCAAATTGCTGTCTAATCCCAGAAGTGTTAGTTAATCCCTCAATAATTTGTTTATTTACATCAGAATATTTTTCCGCTAGTTTTTCTCTAGCCTCTCTATCTAAATCTAATTCTTTTGCTAACTTTTCTAAATTGCTATTTTTAGATATAAAAGTAGTAGCAGCTAAAGCTTGGGCTCCTTCTTTAGCTCTATCAATTTCTTCTGTTAAAGATTTGAAAAATTTAATTACGCTATCTAAAATATCTACACCAAATAAACTTGCGATAAATTGAATAGTAGATCCTACAAGAAAAAACTTATTTGCTAAGGAAACTGCGGCACTAATTGCTAACCCTGTTCTTCTAAAAGCTGCACCAATAAAATCAGCTGATCTAGCTATACCTTTAGATAGTCCAGAACTATTATTCATAACCGTATTTAGATTAATATAAGAAACCTCTAAAGCTTTAACTCTTCTTGTAGCTCTTTCAATACTTCTATTTGCTGCATCAATTTGTTCCTTAGTTCTTCCCTGTACAGTTAAATATTTTTGTTTAGTAGCGATAAACTTATTTTCTTGTTCAATTTGAGCTTTAATTAAAGGAGTTGTTTCTCTAATTTGTTGGTTAGTTAGAGAATCTGCGTTATCTATTAAGTTATTAAATTGACTGGGAGAGAGTTTACCTCCGAAAGCATTTTTACCTCCGGTAAAACCTTTATTACCTTCAAATTCTGCTTTTGTATTATCTAAAGTATTTAAATTATCTTTTATAGTATTTTTACCAAATAATCTAATATTTTTAGCTTTTTCTTCAATTCGTGTAAAAAATCTATCGATACTTTGTCCGCTCTCAGTAACAAAACTAGAAATACCTGCTGATAGACTACTAAAAATCTGAACAGATAGTACCGCAGCTAGTGCTCCAATGTTTCCAGGAGTTTGACTAAAGAAATCTGCTAAACTAGACAAAGGACCGGCTACAGCTTGTCCGACTTTAGTAGCTAAATCAATAACTTTAGCAGATAATTCTTCTAGACTTTGTTGCGTAGTAGGTAAAACGGTGTTAATAATACTGAATTTACGCTCACCTTCTTCGATAACTTCATTAATGAAAGCTTGTCTTTTTTCATAATTAGTTAAACTAGATGTTGCAACATTTAATTGTCTAGCATACTTTTCTACCGCAGGGTCAATACGAGTAAAAATACCTAATTCATCTAAAAGTTCTGGTTCTAACTTAGCCGCACCTCGAACTAATCTTTGAAATGCATCTGTTAATGTTCTACCTAAGGCACGGCTAGCTTTTAGAGCAACCCCCGTAATTCTTTCTAATTGTTCACCGCCAAATCCAGCAGATAGTGCAATGTTAGCATTTTGAGCAGCTTCTGCTAAAGTTAACTGACCTTTGGTAATTTCTTGAATTTTAGCAAGAATTTTATTACCGTTAGAGCCTATTTCGTTAGCTAATGTAATAGTACCACGTACAATTTCTTCTGATTGAGTTGCTCTTTGTAATGCCGCGAATGCCTGTTGCAATGCGAATACGCTAGCAGCCGCACCAGCATAAGCACCAACTAACCCACCTAAGCCTCTAGCTTGTTGAGAAAAAGCTCTACCTGCACTAGCTTGAGTAGTAGTAAGACGATTACTTTTACTATCAAGTTTATCTACTTCGTTAGATACACCTTTAATAGCGCTTTTTGTCTTATTACTACCATTAGCTTTTACATTAACATTTACATTAGCATTAGTTGTCATTATATAACTCTCTTATTGTTTAGATTTTTCATGAGCATATTTCATATATAAATTAGTACAAATACTTAGTAATTCAAAAACTCTGTATTTATCCTCAATTTTTAATAGGTCCATTATAAATTCTAAACTTGCATAATCTTTACCATACCAACCAGCACCCATACCGTCAATTTTATCGGGTAAGGTATTAAATAGCATTAAACTTTGTTGGGCTTCTATAGTAAGTTTACTCGCATCTAAATTATTTTCTCCAAAGTCTTCTGGGATATCCCAGCCCATTTGTTCAAATATAGCTAATTCTTTATCAACATCTATATTAGAGTCACCTGAGTCTCTTAACCAACTTTGGAAGTATTCTTTAAATTTTTCTCTTCTTCCTTTTTAGCAGCTTCACTAAATAATTCTAAGTCATTCATAGAATCAGTAATAAACTGATCAAAAACAGTGCTATCAGATAATAAATCTAAAGCATCTTCAGGAGAGTAAGGAATTTCATCATTAGGATTAACATTACTTAAATCAACAGCCATTAACTCAGAAAGATGCTTAAACTTTAAGCCCTTCCAACCTTTGATAACCGCGTCACAATAAAGTGATAAGAATTTTTCATTATCAATTTCTTCTTCTCTTTGTTTGGTTGATCTATTAAATTTCATTTTTAAACATTTATTACGAATCTTAATTAATTCGTCTTTAGGTAGATAAGCTAAGGTGATTACAAATCCCTCAATATCAGGAAACTCAACATCTACTAACTTTTCTTTAATTTCTAAACTTTTGATTAAACTCATTTCTTTTTTCCTTTTTTTAAATAAAAAGGGTGCTTACTCTTTTCAACGCGCGCTTGGTGAGGGGGACCAATTGCTTGTTACAGAGTAAGCACCCATATGATTAATTTTTTAGTCCCCTCAGACTATTTTCAGTTAATTACTTAACCGCAAAGATTGTTACTTCGTCACCATTACCACAGTTATCAACACTCTCTTGTGCCTGGAAAGCAGCAGAAACTGAAATCACATCCTCAATTGCATGAGTTGGAAAATCGAATTGAACAGCTGGGTGGTAGAAAGCTACGTATGGAACACTTGTTCCACCAACCTGTAGGTTGGCATTAGCAGCAGTACTATGACTTACTCTGCTATCTTCAACAATATTCTTTAAGAATGTTGCTGATTGGGCAGTACCATGACGTAGATAAGCACTGAACGTACCACTAATTGTTCTGCTTCCGGCAAAATTACCGATAGGAGCATTAAGGGTAGATAATTCTTCTGGTGTTAAGTATGTAATATTGTTATTTAGACTCCAATTCATAGCAGTTACTGGGAATGTATAATTCACAGGAGAACCGCTAGCAGGTGTATGAAAAGCACTAAGAGTAGTAAGTCTATTCTTAATAAAACTTGCAGAAGCTATGCTTGATGCTACGTTATAAGAATTCCAAGGCTGATAAGCGCTTTCTGCTGTTACAGCATATGCATTACTATTAGCACTAGTTTCTACTCCAGAATTAAGAACTCCACCGAATACACTAACAGCGTTATTTCTAGGACCATTTCTTAGTTCAACTAAGTTAGTTCCAAAACCTGTCCAAGTAGTAGTAGCAATACTATCAATAGCGGAATCTACAGATGCTTCATTAACCGCAGCATTAGATACCTGATAGTATACGTTATCCATAACAATATATAGATGATTTTCTTGAGCAACAGCGAAATTAGGTGTATGCGCTGCAACGTTAGCTGAAGCGACTCTAGATACACTACGGAAAATTCCGCCATTCTCCCAAACACTTTGTTCTTCTGATCCAACTGCAGGGGCTGTATTAGATAAGGCAGCCTGCCATAAGAACCAATCAGCCACAGGTTTAGCATTAGATGTTGCAGATACACCATCCGTGTTAGCTTTTGTGTTTGTGATTCCTGTTGGTTTTAGATAGCATTGAAAATTCCATTCTACAGGGTTGATAGCAGTGTTAAATCTAGTTACAGCACGATCAGGAGTAAGACCACTTTCTAAAGTAGTAATATCCTGAGTAGCAGCAGCCTGAGATACGGCATAACCGGCTAATACTTCTACCTGCCAAGTGTTGGCAGGTACCATATCAGTTACGGGGTCGCCTGATGCTAAGTCAATAGTAGAATAGAAGATTTTGGTATTACGCTGTAAATTTAGATTGCAGCTCATTTAATAAACTCCTCTATTAGCTCAAAACGTATTGAACACTTAAAATTATTTCTCCAAAACCGTAAGGTTCTAATAGTCCCTCATCAGTAGAAATTGCGTCTATAGTTATATCTTCAATTCCTAATATTGGGCTATCAGTGAGATTATAAATTACATGCTCTATATCGTCTATTACGTTTTGTAATTCGTTTTGAACATCACTGGACTTATGATATATTCTTAAGGTTATAGGGAGTCCAGCCTCCGTAAATTCCTGTGAATTATAGGTTCTGGTTTCTCTACCAGCAACAATATAAACAGAGGGAAAATCGTTGATACTATCAAAAAATTTAAAACCTCTATCTACATTACCAAATAAATTACTATTATAAGTGTACGAACTGTCAAAAGACGATACCTGACCGTTAATTAACTTTAGTTCTGTAATTATTCTTGTAGTAATTTCTTTTCTTATACTCATTATTGTATACCATCTGAAAAATTTTATCCAATTTTATTTTTAAAAAATATAATTGCTAAAACGTGGATTTAAATACTCTTACTTGCCCACCCGTAAGCCTACCTACTACTGTTCTAATACTACCTTCAATAGTATTTCTAGGGTCTCTGGATGTACTTTCATGAGAAAAGTAACGAGGGTTATAAAAATATTTAACAGCATTTAATTTTCTATCATAAAACACATCAATACTTCTTGCAAAAGTACCTGATCTATATGTTAGTATTTGTGCCGATAAAGGCGGGCCTCTTGGAGGACCTTTGGGCATTTTTAAAGTAACTGAAGCTCTTACTCTTCTTGTTAGTTCTGCATCCGATAACCTAGTCATTAAAGTATTAAAACTTTCATTAGCTGTTTGTACTATACTCTTATTTTGATTTTCTACTACAGCGTTAATATCAACATCATTTACTAAAGTATTTAGTCCAATTCTTATTGAAGAAGGCTTTAATGATATAATCTGCCCTATAAAGTCTAATTCTGATTTAGTTTTGTTTCTAAAAATAGTTATTACTTCGTCAGGATTACTTTCTAGAGTACGTTGTAAATTTATAATGACTTTATTTAATCCATTTCTTGACAAACTTAACTGAACTTTAACAATAACATTATTATCTTGTATGATTACATTTGTTAGTTTCATATTAAAATCTCTTGCAGAGAATTTAATATTTGTAGCCGTAACTAGGAAATTAGAACCATCTGGAAATAATAAAGGTAAAGTTAGCATAGATAGTCTAGTTTGTAATTCTTTAGTTTTAATTAAGTCATTTATAAACTGAGTTTTACTACCTTGTATTCTTTTCTTAGCCTTAGAAATTAATAATGAAGTGTTATTAAAATCTGCCGGATTTTGCGATAAATCAGCAAAAGATTGTGTAGATTCTGAATTTAGTAATATTTGACCAGAATTAATAGGTAAATTATTATTTTTAAAAATTTCATCGTTAATAGGTTTAATAAGAGGATTAGATTTAGAATTTTTAACATTGACTATTAGGTTACCTGTTTTTGCTTTCGCTCCAATACTTTTTCTTTTTAAAAAAGTAGAAACAGAACTAGTCATATTTTTATTGGCTAAAATACTATTAGATGATTTATCAATAGTGTCAAATAGATTTTTAGCTTCTTTAGTGTCGATACTTAATATAACAAAAGCCATTACATTAATAATCTATACATTTCTAATATTCTTCTAATATGAGAAGGGAAATTAGCAGAAGTAGGAAATGAGGTTTTAGATTCTCCTTGAAAACTCATTGTCTCTGAACTACTTTCGTTCTTATGTAATAATTTTATATAATCTAAAGTTGCTAATTTTAAATCACTAGGTATAGTAATATAGCCGCCACCGTATACTACCTTTACACCCTTAGGGTAGTTATTAAACTTAGTATACTGACCTAGGTCTAAGTCAACAGTATAAGCCCTATTAGTTCTCACAATTTCTCCAGTATCTTCATACCACATATATTCTATAGAGCCACTAGAACTCGATAAATTATTTGGTAAACTACCATCACTATTTGGCCCTGCTAAATTAGCATAATCTGATCCATCGTATTCTGCAACTACAGTTACGTTATTAATAGGTATTCTTTTAACAAATACGGAAGGTAATCCACCGTTGTGATATTCTGTGTAAGTATTAGCAACTAATTCTCGACCACAGTATGTCTCTATAGCTTGAGAAGCATACTCAATTATATTTGAAAGTCTACCATCAGACTTCGTACTAGTTACTTCTAAATAATTTTTTACTTCCTCAAGACTAACTAAAGACATACTGTGACCTCCTTATTATTTACTAGTGATAGCAGGAGTTGTTACTGTGCTAACAGTAGAAGTTTTTTTAGCTACGATAGGTTTCACTGTTTTAGGTGTCTCTACCTTTTTCTTTTCAACTTTAAGTAAAGTACGAGTCTCCCAATCATCTAAATATTCTTGTATTAGGCCTAAACTAACCCCGCGCTTAAACGCCCAATTAGTAGCTTCTACTTCGTCTGTAATAGAAACTGGAATTTCTAAACGTGTTTCGATTTCAAAACTTTTATTTTCTCTTACTCCCATTATAGTATCTCCTTTTAAAAACAAAGGGAGACCGACTGTACCTTCGGCCTCCCACTAAGTGTACTAATTAACCTTGATTATAAATCAATTAGCTAATTAAAGCACGAACTGTTTCAACAGTGTTACCAGTGTTTGAGCCGCCAGATTGTGCAGCAGTAACGGTTACTGTTGCTTTACCTGTATTACCCCCACCTGTGGCGAAGTATGCGTTAGAACTAGTGTTAAGAACTGAGAAACTAATTGAGGTGTTAGCATTTGCACTAACAGCCTGATCGACTCCGCTTAAATCAGAGTAACTAATTGATAAAGCACCAGTAGAGCCGTGATGAATAACACCGTACTCTGCGTTACTTAATTTAACATCACGAATAGCTAAGGTAACACTACCACTAGCATCATCAGGTGATCCTACTTCGATAGCTGTGGTTAAACTATGTGCGGCAGCGTTACTACCTTTAATAGTTAAGTTTTTAACAGTAACTGTATTAACAGCTGTATTACTTAAGGTTAAACCATTAACGATAACATCGTCTACATCACCAACACCAATAAGTGCGACATCATTCCAGCTTGCACTGATTGCGTCATACGTACCTGGATATAGTAAAATGGTTGTACCCTGAGTAAGAGCAGAACTATCAATTTCGCTTACACTTTTGTATTGAGCATCGTCAGTAAGTTCTGGACTGACTTTATGGATAAATTTTTGTGCCATAATTTAATCTCCTGTATTAGGGGGAGACTAAGTCTCCCCCTATATTTTCAACTTAAGCGCTACGTAATACAGACGCTAGGCTGTACTGGCTACTTAGGGTTGGAGCAGTTGAAGTACCTACAGTTGTAAGTGGCTTCATATCGAAACGAGTGCTCATGTAAACCGCAGTTACCTGCTGACGAGGATTATACTCGCTTTCAATTTCCATTGCACGACGTTCTGCAATCATAAATCCTGGCTTGTATAATAATAGACCAATATGATCATCATTTGCACCTGCAGCGTCTAAGAACTCTGTAATCATTACAGGCATTCCATAAACAGCACCGATGCTACCAGTTAGATAGGTTGCGTTTGGTCCGTACTTATCAACGGTACGGAAATCAGAGGTCTGAACAAGTTCATTATAACCTTCGATTGTTGTTAAGTAAACTAAATCGTCACCTAACTGTAATCCGTACTTACCAAGTTTAGCGCGTGCAGCAGCAATATTTGCTGGAGTAGCTGCTGTAGAAGCTCCACAGTTAACTCTTAATCCTGCAACATCATTAGCAAGAGTAACAAGACCCTTCATAACAGATGCATAACCAGCACCAGGAGTAATTGCGTTAGTTGGGCTAGCATTAAACCCTGTTAGGGTTCCATCACCACGAAGTAGTGACTTATCGATAGCACGAGCAACACGACGAGCAGCATCAGCTCTTAGGAAGTCAATAAGAGGAAGAACTGTATCTTCCTGCTCATCTTTCGCTAAATGAGTGGTCGCCATCCATTTGTGTGGAGTAAAGCGAACTGATGATATAGTATTCTGGTTACTAGTTGGAACACGAGTAGCATCATAAGCACCAGTCGCAAAGGTTCCGTTGGCAAACTGTGCTACATCACCGTCAACATCTTCATTAGTTACAGGAACATCGAAGCTCTTAGCATCTACTTGAATGCGTCGGAACATGGGCACGATAACTAATTGCTGTTGCATTTCTTCATAGACAGTGCTAGAAAAGTTGCTTAAGAACTGGTCAACAGTTGTAATGGCTTTCATTTTAGAACCAAAATTGGTGTCAAAAACTTGCTCGTTATTCTTACCAAGAGCCTTAGCAAGAAATACAGCATTAGCCATTTCTTTATCTGTGAATTGAGCCTTACGTGAAGGATCGTTATTTTGATTGTAGACCATCTTAGAATTTTGTAAGGCATTAACAAGCTCTTTCTGCTTCTTAATTTCTTGCATTAGTTCTTCAACTTGGTCGGATAAGCTTGTATCACCACGAATTTCTTCGTTATCAGCAGCTTTATTCATTGTTTGTTCGGTCTTATTTAGTAAGTCCTGAACTTGAGGTTCCTTAACTTGAGCTACAGAATTTGGAGCATTCTCCGCTTTAGCGCCGGTGTTAACTACCATTGGTTCATCAACATTTTGAGTAGGCATATCTTTTTTCTCCTCTTGACTCTCTGCCTTATGACCGTTTAAGATTAACTGTAAATTACGGTCGTCAGACTCGGGTAATCCCTTGAGAGCCTTAATTTTTTCAACTACTCTATTTGCTAGAGCGTAGTTAGTATCATTCCAATCTTTAAAATTGGTTGCAATTAAATTGTATGTGTTGTTTAAAGTAATTTGCTGTTCTTGTGTAGTAGCAGAAGACTTTAAATTATTTAGATCGATTTCTTTTAGATTTACATGTTCTACGAAACCTTTCTTAATTTCTTCTCTTTGTTTGTCTGTTAGGTTAGTTACTTTAGCGTGTTTAACCATTTTAATATCAAACTTAGTACCAATATCCCAGGTGTTAATTACAGAAAGATCAGTTGCTTTGATAGAAACAGCCTCTCCAATAACTTCACCTTCTACACTTACAGGTTCAACAATAAAGTTAGGGTTTGTTTGAGTAGCAATATTTTTAATCTTGTGTCGAGAACCATCAAGTTTGACAAAATCATCAGCTTTAAGTTCTCCGGTTGACATACTTAGTAAGTTAACAAAAGGAATAGCCTTATATGGGTCTGCTTGAGTCTCTTCATCTACGGTTTCTTTGATATTAGAATCTGTAGGAACAGAAGTATCAGTTTTAGTATTAGGTTGTTCTACTGCTGAGTTTTCGTTTTTATCTTCAACGTCAGCTTTTGTAGATTCACTATCATTAGTTTTTCCTTCTGTAGGAATTTCTAATTTAACTGTTTCTTCTGCCTGATTCATATCTTTAACTTCTGTTTCAGAAGCTTTATTTTCGGAATTAGGCATATTTTTATTCTCCTCGTCGGTAAGTAGTTCTTCAATATTATTGAAATTACTTTCAATTTCCATTTCTGGTAGTTTTGAAGAGTCCTTCCAAATTTGAACATCATGACTATGACCATCTTCAGCAGATTTAATTTCATAATTAACTACATCGTGGTTATGTTTTTGGCCATGAGAGGTGTAAGTTGCGGTACCGTTACCATCCGCATCTACTTCAAATGTATGATAGTGACCATCTTTATGAATTTCAGAAATTCCGGCCTTAACTACTGTTGTATCTTCGTTTTTATCAACAACTTCTTCTAAGAATGATTTATAATCCTCATTGTTGTCAAAACTTTTACGAACACTAAACAGACTATCTTGATTACAAGGTACACTTACTATACTAATTTCTAGTAACTCTAGTTCTGTAATATAAGTGGTATCTGTTTTTCTATCATATCTAGCACGTTTTGGTCGAAATCCTACACTAAAAGCTTTTAAAGCACCGTCTCGAACTAATGTTCTAGTACCGTACTGTTTTTCAGCAGCTTCGCTGATATCAGCTTCTACGTGAATGCCCTTGTTATCAAGACGCATTTTTGTAACTTTACCAATCGGTTGATCGTGTTTATGTTGAAGAAGAAGCACAGGGTTTTTTAAGTATTCCTGAGCACCTTTTGTCCAAGCGGAAGGAACAATGACGTCACCGGTTCTATCTCTTGAGACAGTATTTGCATATCCTGAGATACTTAAACCTTTACTTTGTTCAGTAGATTTAATTTCCATACTATCTAAATAGAGGGTTTTCTTTGACATATTTATCCTCTCTTTGAAATTGCCTTTCCATCTCCAGATTGGGGAGTAGTTGTACTAGTGCCTTCCGGCTTACCCCCTAAGGATGGATTGGTTGCGCTCCCTGTTATATTTTGAGGAACACGTAATTTATCACATTCTCCGTCTACCATACACTCAAGCCTGAGTTGTTCTCTAGCCTCATTAATGGTAGCTATACCAGTATTAACAAGAGTAGCCCAATATTGAGCTTGTGTTTTAGCATCAGGACGTAATGCATTTACTTCTAATTTATCTGGTTCTATATTCATATCAGGACCAAAAAAGTGCTCAAAAGAACTAGCAATCATGTTACAAATAGGTAAAATGGTGTGTTCATAAAGTAATTTTTGGTTTTGAGTAATATTTGCATTATTACCAGATTTTAACAGAACATAAGGAACGCCAATAGCCTTACTCATATCTTGTTGTAGTCTTTCAACACTATTTTCAAAATCCATTTCTCTGAAATTAATGTTACTAAATTTATCAATTTTTAGCCCACCATCTAAGATGGCTGGATTTCTAGCACCATCGAAAATCGTAGTGTGAGTCATTTTCCATTGTTGAAGTAGTCTTTCTTTGATTTTCGTACTTAATACGTTTTCACTAGTTAAAACTACTCCAGGTACTGCATTGTTTTTAAAGAATTGTTGTTGAAATTTAATTAATTCGTAATATAATTTAATTAACTGATCTACGCTTCTTAATCTACTAGCACCTCTATATATACTGTTTTGATTATCAAGTTTAATATGAATTATTTCATCTGGATTAAACATGACACGTCTTGACTCTCGGGTTCTTGGAGCTCTACCAAACACTTGAGATACTGCATCATTAGGATCACTAATTAAATATTCATAATGATGAATGTAAGTAGTTGGGTCGGGTATAATTTCTACATCGTTAGCAGGTAATATATAAATATGATTACCGTCATAGTAGAAAAATATATTTCCGTCTAGCATTAAATCTAATATAGCTCTTCTATAGAATTTGTCTCTATCTTCAAAAGGGTTTGGACGTTTATTAATAAGTTTTGAAACTTTCTTAGTAGGTCCGTTACCTTCTACTCTGAAGGGGATATCTACGACAGCACTAATAATAACTTCGATTGCTCTATGAATAACATCAATTTCTTCGTAGGCAATTTCATAATCGGTAATACTTTCAGGCCCTGCTGAAGGTTCTTTACCAAAAATTGAACTTTGTGCTGGATTGAGTTTATCAATAGTCCACAATCTAAAATTTTCAAGCATTCCCATCTTGGTTTTGTCCTCTTTTTAACTCTATCCAATTCTTGACTTTTTTAGCCATAGTATTAGGATAAGTTTGTCCATAAATTGTATGAAGACGCAGATGGTGTGCTTTGCATAAAGTATAACAATGTTCTGGCGCTAACGGTTCTCTATTATCCTTGTAAAAGGCAACCCTAATAGAGTTCATTCCGTCTACTGTTTGCGTTTGCTCAACAGTAATATTATTCTGTTTACACCAAGTGTGAAATAAATCAGACACACTATATAAATGATGAAGTTCTAAATTATCAAGCGTCTTACAGATATAACACTCAGAACCTTTTTCATAATCTTTCTTTATATAATCCCTGATCATTTTTACAGGTATTCTTTTAAGTTCTGTCATATTTCTAACTCATATTATGCCACAATATAGTAATCTCGGCAATTTTTAAAATTTTATAAAAATGTCCTTACTACTTATTATTTCTTTTTAAGAGTTGCTCTGTTTGTTTTAGGGTTATAGGAATATTGAGAAGGTTTACTTCCCTTACTATACTTAGCTGCTCTATCTTTAGCCCTAGCAGCTGGAGTCATTTTCCCTCTAGCTAAACCTTTCTTAGTAGGTTTAACAGTACCTTTTTTTAAATTACCACTTTTTTGTAGACTAGAAGTAGCTATGGCTCTAGCTGAGCCAGCACTAAAACCTTTAGCTTTAAGCTGTCTTACTAATCTATCTAGAATTGCGGGCATTATTTTTTTCTCCTAATATTTATATATATTACCAAAATTTTTGAACCACCGCAAATTTGATTTTTTAAAATTTATGAATCCTTCTGAAACTTTTTATAACATCCCATCTTTTTTTATAATGAGCTGGATTGTCAGATAAAGACACATCTCCTTCAGGTAACATCTCTACTACCGCATATTCTACTTTATGTTTAACATTGTATTTTTCTGATAATGATAAACTAATTAATATATCATCACCCCTGTCTGCATATCCAAAAGGTTTAATATACGTATCATATATAGATTTTATATTTTCAGTTCTAGTAACAATACAACTTCCTACAACTATATCTACGTCTTTTTTCACGCACCATACGTCTTGTAAGTCTTCATAACATGAAGCAGTTTCTATATTATTTTTACCATATATTCCTACTAGAGAATGTGGATTATTTTCAGCAACATTTTTTAAATGCTCTATACTATCAATATCTACTAATAAATCATCATCCAATAAACATATATAATCAGAAGTTATGTTCATAGCTTGATGCCACCTTTCAATGCACCATTTATTTTTACTATTATTAATTACGCGTTCTACATGAGTAGGCTTTTTCATAATAATAGTGGGATTATTATTTATAATATGTATTTTTATTTTAGTTGAATAATAGTTTACTATTTTTGCTATATTAGCAAATCTTTTGTAATTTAAAACTACTAAAGTTATATTATCTAACTCCATATATACCTACACCTGATCTGGAGTGAGAGTACATAGCATACCTAACTGCGTCATTATAGTGAGAGCTCCAGTCATGTAAAGGTTTTTGTTTTTCTGTTTTATCATTCCATCTATATGCGGCCATAGCAATAAATACTTGTTCACAGTTTTTATGGATTTCTAAATTATTTGCTTGAATTAATACCTGGACATAGGCGATACTTTCTAGAACACTATGTTTAACCGCTGACTCACAATAAATATCATAGTCATAAGCTAAATCGGCTTTAGTTTGTGCCGCAGCCGCATCAATATAGATAGTTTCTATATTCCATTTATTTATTAATTCTTGTATTAATTCTGCGTGAACAGAAGTAGCACTTCCAGAACCTGTATAATGATCTACAATCCTATATGTATCTCCCTTCACAGCTATAACTACGAAAGCTGTATGATCTCGAAACCCCATATCTAATCCAGCAATAATATCCCAGCTTAAATCATAGTCGTCTGGATCACTATCAGTACTAATTAAGTGTACATCTTCGTCTAATTCATATATCTGCCCTTCGAATATTGTCCATTCACAAAAATATTCTTGCTGGAAAATATTATTAGGAAGAGTTTTTCTAGCTTCTTCAATATCTTTTTCTCTAAGTAATGGATTAGCTTTCCAAGTATATCTAGCACTGCCCCAATCAGGATATTCAGATCCAAACTCAGGCTCTCCACGTAAAAAGTATTGATATAAATAATTCGATTTACCGCGTGGAGTACTAATAAATAAAGCTCTACTACCTTCATAAGTAGATAGGGCAGGACGTAAATCACGAGTAAAATATTCATCATCATCAATAATTGCAGCCTCGTCAACTATTAATAAATGAGCACCACGACCGATTAGAGAGTCTCTGTTATTAGCTGATAGCAAACGAAATACGCTGCCATTAACTAATTGTACGACTTTGTCTTTTACGTTAAATCTAACACATTCAATATCTAATTCTCTAATAAATTCAGTCACATAATCCCAAATAATACTAGATAGGGTAAAATTAGGAGCAACTACGGTTACATATTGTCCAGGTTCTAATAATTTAGCTAATGCAATGATAGCAGCGGCAAAACTCTTACCAGTACGGCGAGCACTTATATGTACCCAAAATCTTTTAGTTTCTAATCCTTCAACCATAGCCCACTGACTTTCGTTAAATGATATTTTACCTTGTTTATCTTTATACCTAGCTGGTAACTTATCTAATAATTTTTCAATAGGAATTTTTATAAACCTATCTTTAGGGTTATTTGGTATTGCTAAAACGTTACTATGCTCCATTAATTAATATTCCTCTCACTTCTGATGCCTTTATTTTTAAATATTCAAGCATTTCATTATCTGATGCTTTAGGCTTATGATTATCATCAATAACAATAGCTATTTCACCAATTAAATGTGGTGCAAATACAGGACAAGTAATTGAATAAGTATTAAGCTTAATTTTATCCTTTGATACTATTGCGTACTGGTTAGCACCTTTTTTGGTGCATTTATTTTTTAAAAACTCTAAATAATAAGGCTGTTCAATGTTAGCCAAAACATTAACAAAGTCAGGTAAAATAGGATTCACATCTGAAAAGTAAGTTTCTGCTATCGCAGTAAAATAAATTTGTCCTATACCGTGTTTATCTTTAGAATATAGTATAAAAACTGTTCTTTTAATCCCTGAAAATTTATTATATATATCGTCAGTTATCTTTTGAATACTATGAACTTCTTTATGTGCTATATTAAGTGTTCCATCTTCTATACTTCTTAATACAAGAATTCCTGCTATGGAAAGAGCAATTCCCCAGATAAATCCTATTGTTATTCCAAGTATTAGTCTATTCATTAGAATACTTTCCTATCGTTAGAAACATAAGGGGCTAAGTTTTTTCCTACTTTTAATAATTTCTTTTCGATTTCTTCTTTAATTTCTGTTACATTACCGGCATTAGTTATAAAATCTACTCCTACAAATCCTATTAATATATTTTCTTTATTATATAAAGGGCAGGTGTAAGTACTGGATATTCCTTGTTCTAATAAAGAATTGTTATAAGCATTATTTATTTCCTGCATATTAGTTATATAACTATAACATCTATGATTTATATATGCAGATGCTTTATCAGTATTAATGGAAATTGGTAGTTGTTGTAAATCCTGTATAGAATTAACTATACCAGGTCTAGTTATCATATGTGTTGCGCTTTGAAAAATAAAACTTAACCCATCTACACCTCTAGTACCATTATGAAACTTAAAAACATAAGTTCTGGCAGAGTTATTTACATCTCTCAATAATGTTTCTAAAATAACATTAATTCTTACACTATTTTCTATATCCTTAATTAAATCCTGTTGGGATATATAAGGATCTTTCAATAAAGAATATTGTCTAGAAAGATAATCAAAATTATCTACAGATAAATAAATTATAGACAAACATAAACATGTTAATATAATAATAACAGCTTGTGCTAGCATTGTCATAATATGTGTCTCAGTAAGATAATTTAATAGTTTTTCCTTAAACATGTTTTTTTCAACTAGTTAAGGTATTTTAGTATATCCTTAACTAATTCGCTCCTAACTACATCGGTCTCACTAAACCCGACTATATTTACGCTTGAACATTCTCGTAATTTACTTACTGCCCAAACTAATCCGTTGTCTGATCCTACTATATCTGATTGGGTTGGGTCACCGTTAATCATAACCTTAATATTTTCACCAAATCTAGTAAGAAACATTTTCATTTGGTCAACTGTGCTATTTTGAGCTTCATCAAATATTACTGCACAATTATTTAATGTTCTTCCTCGCATAAACGCTAAAGGAGCAATTTCAATTTCACCAGTACTAATCATTTTATCTACTTTTTTAGGCCCCCACCTAGATTGAAGAGCATCAAATAGCGGTCTCATATAAGGATCCATTTTCTCTTCTAAGGTGCCAGGTAAGAATCCTAAGTTTTCTGTGGCTACATGTGGTCGTACTAATACCAATTTATTAATTTTGTTAGCTTCAAACTCTTTAGTAGCTCTATATACAGCTAAAAAACTTTTTCCTGTTCCAGCATGTCCAATACCTATTGTTACAGGAAATTCTTTCATACTCTCTAAGTAAAATGCTTGTTTATCATTTCTTGGACGGATATTCTTAACAAAATTAGTATTCTCATAATCTTTTTGATTCAATTAATTATCCTTTTAACTAGGCCACCCAGAGTATATATCTAAGTTTAGTAGTTCCTCTATGGAAGCAGAATCTATAATATCTTTAAGATTCCATGAATATTTATATATTTGTGATATTTTATTACTAACAGATAAACTCATAGTTAACATTTCTTGGGGAGTTAATTTATGAGTTATATTATTACTGTCTCTAAAATCAATATGATTATTACTATTAATATTAGATAAGAATAAAGCATTAGCCCCCATAGCAGTAATATTTATAATATCTCTATCTGTAGCAGTATCTAAAATAGCAGTATTATTAGCAGTGGTAGAAGCTTCTACTCCTCTATTCAATAACTCTGTCCTATAATTATTAACTTTTTGTTTTAAACTATTTCGAATAGTTATCAAAGGTTTATATTGTTGAGTATGTGTCTTTATTACCTTATCGTTTTCTTCGTTATATGTTACAGATACTAAAGTATCAATAAAATCAGACTCAATGAAAGTACCAATAACTTCCTCTTTATAGACGTTTAAAGATCGTAATTTTTCTATACTAATATCTTCAAAATTATATCTAGTATTAGTATCTTTAAATATCTCTTTCAGTATACCTGATTTAGAGCTAGCTACTATTTTTTTATTTTTCACGTAGTGAAACATTTTTTATCTCCCTAAAATAGGTGGAAGTTCGCCACCGCCTGCGATGTCAGCCATTGCGAGGTAGAGGTAAAGACCACCAGAGGCGTTCTTTCCAGAATGGGTTGTGCGAATTTTCACGCTGTCACCCAGCACGTCGATGTGGAACGCCGTGTTGTTTAGCTGCTCGTCCGCCGACGAGTTGGCGTAGATGGCGTCGTCGATCACATTGAACGGATTGCGAGCGGTGTCCTGCACTTGCCAGTCTTCCGTACCGCTATCCACCCGCTTAATAAGCACCCACCTTGGCGTGAACCCTAGCCAAATCATTGGCCCGTCAGCACTGCCGTTGCCCGTATACGAGCCAACCTTGCAGAGACCAGGGACGGAGCGGAAGGCGTAAGCTATGTGATTATTAGTGTTCTGATTGTTGTTACTATCAGTACCTAGCGTGATGACTGACCCATCTGGGGCGGTGGTGTTTAACCAACTAATGGCCCCGGCAAACCCCTTTGCCCCTGCCTGATCCAGCATTAAATAATCGGAATTACCGGCCCCTAATAAGATACAATAGACCACCCAATTTCTGGAAGTATCTCTGTTTTTGAAAATTATTAAATCTGGTGCACCAGGTAAATCGTGCCCGATTGTGGCCCCCGCAGTGGCGTTGCCTTGATAACCAATTATACTGAAATGGCCCGCCACCGCTGCACTAACTGTACTGGTGATCGTTCCGTCGTTGTTGGTGACGCCAGCACCACCGGCTCGGAAGCCCCATCCGACATAAGTTGCGGCGCTATCATTGGCGTTGTTCGCATTGTTGATTGTAAACCCATCCGCGTCGTCGATGCTATCAAACCCGCCCTCAACTTGTTCGGCATTGGTCGAGTCTGAGTATATGACGTTGTTCACACCACGGATCACGTCTTGGAGTTTATGGGACAATGCGGCAGATCGTTTTTTGTACCAGAGCAAGTCGCTGGCGAAACCCATTCCGGTAATGCCTCGGTCGTTTGTCGCGTTACCAGTCAACAGCAAGGAGTTGAACCAATCCGCACCTTGAGGGTCTGTGGCGAGACGACCGTTGTTCGCAACGCGCAAAGCCGAATACCCAGAACCAATAGGGTAAGTAAATTCGTCTTCAAAAACCAAGAATGTCCAATCATAGTTATTAAAACGTGCCACAACCGGAAAAAATTCAAGGGACGTATCAACGCCGGTTGAGGTGGTCTCAAGAACATTATTAATAAGCCACTGTATTTCTCCCGCATCTGCGTCATACCGAACAGTGACAACATCGTTTGCACTAAGTGCGGTGCCCCCAGTGTAAGGGGTAAGACTGGCGGCAGCAGTTACGTTCTGGACACTACCATTTTCACGATAAGCCCAAGCCTCATTAAACCCCACTGAAGACCCCCTTAATGCGTTATTCGAGGGGTTGGAAACCGCAAGCGCGGCATCATAGCAACAGATACCGACTGAGCCGTCACCGTTATTGGTTTTCACTTGAAATTCATACTTACCTGTCTTGGGTAATGGGACGGACAAAAATGCGCCACCATCGCCACCGCCTGAACCTGTAACCCTGCGACCGCCCTCTAATGTTGTGATGGTCGATGAACTGGGCTGGATCAATATATCAACAACAGGCCCCAGTCTCGAAGGCGTGTCCGACGATCCATTGGCGGCATGGCTCATGCTTGTTGGCGTGAAGTCGTTCCCGTTCGCGCTTGCATCGGTGCCGTCGCCAATCTCGGAAGTCTGGCAGAAGCTATTCCCACCAGCCGTGTTAGCCTGAGCCACTAGTTTGGTGTCTGGTTGGGCGGCCCAGATAAGACCGTTATCACCCGCCGCCCACCACTGGCCTAAATCCTCAATAGTGAAATCTGCGCCTTGAATGGAAACACCGTCCAGGTAGGTGGCTTGGCTTATTCGGGCTGGGATTGGTTGGAAAGCTGCCCCGGCGCTATCAGGCCAAGCGCCCACAAACATATTCTGACCAGAAAGAGATATAGCCGCGCTAAAACCCAAGGTCGGGTAGGTTGCGGTATCAAAGACAGTCTCTTGCTCACCATTGATAAAAACTTTGATGCGGTCTGATGCAGTAGCTTGGTTAGTATCTACGCTAACCACAATATGATACCAGTTAGTATCGCGGAATAGTCGTGTGGTGGTGAGCTGAAAACTAGTTGCGTTGAATTGAGCAAACTCAAACTTTTCATTGAAGAAGCGAGCCGTCACAGAAGATGGAACGTTTGCTGATCCAAAGAATGCAACATTGTTTCCAAAACCGGTGCGGCGCACCCAAAATGATAAGGCAAACTCCTGCCTGTTGCCGGTTGACCCTGGAGTCCATGATAAATAATCAGCCGATCCATCAAACCATGCGGATTGATCCACAGTTAAAGGGTTCCAACTATTATTTGAAGCAGCTAAAACATTACTATTAAAAATACTCATTAAACCATATCCTTAGCAGCAGTCAAATATACAGCTGTTCCATTAGATAAATAACTTAATAAAGTTATTCCACTTGATAAAGTTAAACTACTTGTTTTAATGTTCCCGTCAATGCTAATATTATTAGCAGAAGTATTAATTAGCTCAATCCACCCAGATTGTCCTATAGCATTAGAAATATTTGTAAAATTGATAGTTATATCTTCTGATACTACGCAAGTAAAATTTTGAGCAACATCTAAATTAAAATAACCTTGATTATTGCTTGTAATGTTTACTCTTCCTTTATTTGCATACACAGTGCCCCACCTACTAGCTTCATTACCAAAATTAGAAGTTAGATTATTAGTAGGATTAACGTTTCCTCCGATATTAATGTTATTCCCAATAGTTACATTCCCGTCAGAGGATAAATTGTTAGCAAAGTATCCTTCTCCTAGAGTATTAACCCAGAAAGTAGTATTATTTGTATCGTTCCCAATAAATCCAGAATAAAAATATGCATTTTGACTATACGTGTTAGACCCAGCACCAATTATTGTATTCGAAAAAGTAAAAGAAGGTGCGTGGAATACCGCGGCCATATTATGGTCTTGCTTAGGCTGAACAAATAATCTTTCGGCATCTAAACTAGCAAATCCAAAAATTCCTGTTCCTAAAGTCCATACAGCATCATTATCAAAATATACAAACCCAGAGTCTGATATTACAGTAGACCCTGTAATATTTAAATCCCCGACGGTAAAATCATTAGTAGATATAGAGGTTGAAAAAGTGTTACCTGTTACATGTAGATTAGCAGCAGGCGTGACTGTACCAACACCTACACGAACATTAGTTCTATCTACGTGTAGAATACCTGTATTGTCAACACCGGTACCACCCATCTGTGTACTAATTCTCTGTACCATTAATTACCCTCAAAAAGATCATTCATTAGCTTATCATAATTATTAATCTGAATAGCTACTCCAGGACCTTGTTCTTTCTTAGGCTTGATATTTGTTTCCACATCGTTAAGATGTTTTAACCAATCAAGTAAATCTTTTTTACTATAAACACCAGTCTCTAGTGCTTCTTCTAGTTTGTGCTCAATTACTTTGTTTATTACTTGTAATCTCTTACTTCTATTAAGATAGCCCTGATTTAAAATTACACCATTAATATAATTTTGAACCTCTTTCTTATCTAAAACTGTGGTAACTAAGTCTGGAGATATATCATATTCTTTAGCTATAGCAGAGACGTCTTTTCCTGCCAAACTATCGTTTGCAATACTTAAATATACTGGATCAAGTTTAGGAGCTTCTAAACTTTTAGTTAAAGCATTATCGCCAGTATCTGGTTCATATACTTTTACATCTGTAGTTCTAGACATTATACTGTTACCTCATACGAAATTTCTAGTGTAACTTCGGCTATACCAAACGGAGCAAATAAACCTTCATCTGTCTCAACGCTAGTAACTCGTACATCTACTATATCTTGAGCGCAACCTTCATATCGCATACCACCAATTACAAATTCAATATCATCTAATAAGTTATCAGCAGCAGCTATACTATCGTCACCATCTCGGATATAACCTCTTAAATTTACTGTATAGTTTCCGTATTTTACACCAGCCCCGATGTGAATACGAGATTCAGTCGCATTGTAAACACAGATTGTGGGGAAATCATTAATTTCGTCTACATATTTAAAGCGGCTGAATACTCGATCGTCTACGTTATTAACAAAAGTATGTGGGCTGTTAGGATATCTAACTTCCTCTAATGTTAACCCGTTTATTTTTTTTAATTGAGTTACAAGTAACTCAGTAATTTCTCTTTTACGTGCCATAGATTAATTCTTTAAACTTTTCTATACTACCACACTCTAAAGCTTTTCGAGTACAATAGGTTTTTATTATGTGATTTGGATTTTTTAATAACCAATATATGATATACTTTTTAACTTGGTCGTCAGTAATATCAAAAAAATTTTTTGTAAACCAGCTTTTAGTAGTCTTTAGACTAGGTATTTGAATAGATAGATATTCGTTATATTCTGTAGCCGTTGGAATATGGTGAGGATGGAGTATACAATCTAAACTTAATAGTTGTTTACCAGCACTATCTACGGGTATTCCTATATCATCATAACCTGCCGGTTCTAATGGGTATATCATATTACCTTCTGGTCCCCATACAAAAGGCCCATAAGAATAATTAACCATCACTAATTGCTGTGTTAACGTATTTATTCCCTAAGAAAGATACTTGTTCTGTACTATCTAATTTACTAATGTGATCTAAAATATAACTATCAACTTGCTCTGTAAAAACAGAAGCGTTGACGTTTTCTCTAATACCACTTTCTTGCTCTACAACTACTTGTACGTTATCTATTAATATATTATTCATAGTAGGGAATTGACTATTTAGTGTTACCCAATAGTCTTTTGCATCTAATAAATTCACAGCATTAAACGACACCAAAATATTATTATTGGCATCTCTAATATCAGCATCTGTAAACCAAGTAAAACTGGTTTCTTCTTTATAAGGAATATAAAGAGTAGTAATTAAATCAACATTAGCTCTTTGATAATAAGCGACCCAAGCGTTGAAGCGACCGTTTTGGTACTCTCGCTCAGCACTTAAAAGTGTATACATTCTAGCTTCCCCGCAATTAAAAAGTTATTTATCATTATTCTATGTATATTAACATATTAAAATTGACATGTCAAAAATAAAAGTATTAGAAAAGTTTTAAGGCTTCAAGTATGTGGTAGTAGAAAATTTAAAATAATCTTGCTACCATTATGGTATCGAAATTTTAAAATTATATTGATGAATACAATTTTATATGTTATAGTATAGTTACGAAATAATTGGAAAAAGGTATAAAATATTAAAATTTCCACTAAAATGAAAACTTATTTTAAGATATAGGAGTTATATAATAATGACATGTATAGTTGGGTTACGTAATGATAAAGGAGTTATACTGGCAGGAGATAGTGCCGGAGTTGAGGGATTCAACGTAACCATTAGAAAAGATAGTAAAGTTTTTAAGGTAAATAACATATTAATTGGATATACTAGTAGCTTTAGAATGGGACAAATTATACGTTATCATTTAGATATAACGTATAGTGGGGACGAAGATGAATATGATTGGATGGTAACTGTTTTTATTCCTCATATAAGAAAAATTCTACAAGAGCATGGATTTACTAAAATAAATAATAACGAAGAGTCCGGAGGTGTCTTTCTCGTAGGAATTAATAATAGGTTATTTATAGTAGAATCAGATTTTCAAGTGGGAGAAAGTAATTTAGTATATGAGAGCGTAGGTTGTGGAGAAAAATATGCTAAAGGATATATTTATGCGGCTCTAGGAAATATTAATAATACAAGAACAGAAGAACAAATAGTAGAAGGTGCATTATACTGCGCTACTAACTTTAGTGCAGGTGTAAGACCTCCTTTTAACTTTATCAAGAACTATTAAAGGAAAAATTAATGTTAAAAAAGAAAGATGTTATTCATAGATTAGCCGATAGAATTGATGTTGACAAGAAAGGTAACGATCTAGTTATACATAGAGGCTATACAAATAAAGTTTATAAATCATTAAAAAATGATTATTCTCGTTATCGAAGCGGTAAGTGGTTTCAAGGCAATCATAACGAATTTTATAAAGCAACCTTAGAGGACTTATTTGTTGTCTACCAAACTTTTAAGAGAATTAACTACAATAAGTATTAATTATCATTTATCTTTAGCAGCTCTTGGTAATAATAAAAACTCTGCATTTGCTAGAAAAAGCAGACTCAGAGAGCTAGAGCTATTATCAGGTGCTTATAGTAAAAAAATACATGAAGTATTACGTTATTTAATTGAAACTAAAAATATATCTAACGAAGAACTAACGGACTTACTAACATTAATGATAGAAATATCAGATGGACAGTAACTATTTGACAATAAAACCTAACGATCAAATAGATGCGCCGTATCCGCCATATAACTTCGTTATAGTAGGAGAACGATTAGATAATAAGTTCAAGTTTGATAAGCGCCCTAAAGAATATGAAGAATGGAGTGCTAACAAAAACGTACATCTTCGTATAGGTATTAGAGATGATTACTATAGCATCTATGAAATGTTTATGATATTTATTGTAATTAATTAAGCAGAAAAGCTTTTCTGCTTAATTAATCTTGCATTATGCTATACAATATAGTATTTTATATAAAAGGGAAAAAATGAAATCAATAAGTTTAGAAGAAATAGCAAATTTAGCCTAAATAATTTTAGATTAGGCCGGCTACTGCAATATTTAGACAAAAATAATATTAAAAAAAGGAATTAAGAATGCTAATTAAAAAATTGATAGATATGTACTGGGAATTTAGAAGGGGTTTTACGATAAGACCTGTTGACAAAGAGTGGGATAGTCTTCTAAATAAACTAATGGATGAAGGAAAACTATTAGAGACACAAAGCAATTTTACTTGTGTTTTTGAATATGATAATTTACATTATTATGTATGGGTAGGTAACTGGCCCTTTGCTTATGGTTATTTATGGGGCTCTACTCCTAAACAAGAGAAATACCCTAACTTTATTGATAACAATAATAGTCACAATGAGGTATTACCTAAAGCAGTAACGGCGTTTAAATTAAGGAATTTTTTAAAAGATGCTAGAGCAAATAATTAAGCATATTATAAAAAGTCAAGAAACTCGTAAACAGACTAGAGAACAACAAAAAAAATCAGCTCAACAGATTTATGTCTAGTTTAAAAGACAGCAAAGAAAAAGAGCATCTAAATAAAATAGCTATCTCTCAAGGCATCAAATATAAAGATTCTAGCATTTGTCAACAATGGTCAGACCTTGTTAAACTATATTTAACACATGGAAAACTAATAGAAAATGACGGTAGAACAATTGTTTTTGATGTAGGTGGACATAAAGTAGAAATATGGACGAGTAATTTCGGTTACGCTTTTGGAAAACCTTGGAATACCCCACCGTTTGATGGAGATGAAAGACCTGAAAGATATGTTGGTTACGCGTTAAAACTCTATATAGATAGCTTAACAACAAATTTTGTAGACGATATCTATAAGGAAGTATATGATGATAAACTTTGAAGATGATAATTTTAAGTTTTCGCCTAGAGTAAAAATTGTAGAAGCAGCTAGAAGAACAGGAAAAACTAAAGCTATTAAAGAAAGAATTAGTAAAATTAATGAACAAGATAGTGTATTAATAGGAAGTTCCGGGTATTCATTAAGAGTATCGTCATCCGAAGCAATAAGTAGAATAAAAGAGAGATTTGCAGGAACAACTTATAAGAAAATAGGCATTTACGCAGATGATTATTTTGGCGATATTCATATTATAGACACGATAAGTAAAATTATTCACCATAAATCTTTAGAAACTATAGAAATTTGTGTAGCTTATACTCCTATAGATGCTTGTCAAATATATAATGGCATCTTCGATAGCACTAAAATAAGACATAAACATAATAAAGATATTATTAGTGAAGAAGCTATTAAACTAATTCAAACTATTGGTTGGGAAAATTTTAAGAAAAATTACTTGTTATGCGATTAAATACTAGATATACAAATATACACAAACAAATCTGGTACATAAAAAATTCTTTTTATACTAGGCAACAAAGATATTTAAGTACTACGCTATTAAACTATGATATCAGAAAATCGATATTTGTTAATAGTATACTAGCCTATCCTATGGCTAGAAACGTTACCCATTATAGGCTATGGACATATCCAGAGATATTAGTCTTTCCTCTTAGAAAAAAGGAAAAAATAAAGTTTAATATGGGTAAAGAGTTACACAAATTATATAGAGGAAATCTTTATACTAAAAGGAAAAAATAAATGGTTAAAATAGAAGGTAATGATATAGTTATTCGAATACCTATTGAGACATTAGATATATCTGTTAATGATGGGTATGATCTTGGTTATTTAGATTATAATGTAAGATTAGTAGACAAAAATGTTTTTGCTAAAGATTTAGTTACTGAATTAGAAAGAGAAAGCGAAGACGGATCAACACTAATAAATGAAATGTTAGATCAAGCTTGTAATCAAGTTATAGAAAATGGTTCACTAGGCGTTGAAGAAATTGGAGAAAATGTAGATTATGCTTGAGCAAAAAGTAGTTAGTATTATAGAGATAGCAACAGCTATTTATATCAGAAAAGCAGGAGATAGTAGTTACTCTTTAAAAGATAGTGATATCTCAAGAGCAATTAATGATGCAACTAAATTTGTAGAAGCTATCCACGAATTTAAAAAGACAGTAAAATAATGTTTGCTTATCATAATGATCCACGTACTAAAGAAGATATTATTAGTCAGTTAGAATTTCATAAACTTGCTGACCAATTGGAACAAGGTGCTTATTGGGATAACCATTTTAAAAAAGGCTGTGCAGTAGGTTGCACAATTTACAGTAACAACCACATAGAGTATGAGCATAGATTCGGTATTCCAGCCAATCTAGCTATGATAGAAGAGGGTATTTTTGAAGGTCTAAGTGTAGAGGCATCTAAAAATTGGCCTATAGATTTTATGAAAGCTATTAACGTAGGAAGTAATTTAGAAGGAGTAGATTGGATTATTTGTAGATATGCTTTTAGTTTAAGAAAAGATAATTATCCTAAACTTATTTATGATATAATAGATGATATGCTTGCTAGTTTGTCAGAAGGCGTAGAAGACAAAAAAATAGAAAAATATGCTAGACCGATGTTATATGAAGTCATCGAACAATCTCATCGTATAAATTATAGAAAACCTAGTTACGTAAAACTAATAACTCTTGACTGTTATCTACATGCGATAATTCATAGATGGTGCGATAGTATTTTCTATAAGTATACTACCGATGAAGTTAAAAAAGTAGCAGATTTTACTATTAACCTATTAAAGGATATTAAATAAATGTTTTTTCATAATTTTATAGCTCATCCCGTAATGGCTATACTACAATTAATTGGACTGAAAGACTTAGCAGCAAAGATTCATGATAGTACTTGTCCACAAAAAACTGATAAATACGCTCAATATATTTTAAACAATAGTGAGTCATATAGGCAAGAATTATTGCAAAAAATTAACGATAGCGAAAGAGGAAAAATAATTGACAAAAAAATCTGAGATCGAAGAATATCTTCAGTCTGAATTACATAGTCTATGTTCTGATGCTACTGTCTGTTATTATTTCTGTAAATATAAGAATGAAGATATGTCTATAGAAAAAGCAGTAATTGAGGCACTTCGTATTAAAGTGAAGGAAAACGAATCAATAACTAATGATCTTATAGAGCTTAAATCAAGAACTCTTGGTAATATGTTGGTCGGAAATAAAGTTTGCTCAAGTTGATATGATTTGCTTATACGTTTGCTCATACGTTTGCTCGGAGAGCAACAACGCCGGTAACGCTGAGTAAATTTTATAACTACTATAGGTAAATACTTGTTATTCCTTCAAGGAATAGTTAAACAGTCTTAGATTTTTTGGAAAAAATCCCAAATAAAGTTCCTGGGCAGGGGACACATGAAAGTCAAGGTTGTATAGTCTCCATAACCGCCCCCCATGGTTGTATATTATTTCTATAGAAATATAAAAATAATGCTTGCATTAATAAGATTAAGTGTTATCTTACTTATAGACAATAACCAACGGAAAAGGACTGAAAAATGTTGCAAAGCAAAACGATTTACCTGAATGACACAACAAAGAAAGATGACAATACCGTGATTTCTTTCGCATATACCGTCCTGGGAGTGGCTCATGGCTCGGTCGCGTTCTTTGCCCTATCACTTGCGGCGCTTATTCCAGGGCAAGCTATCCCTTTCTTGTTGATTACCTTGGCGGCGGCGCTAATGTCCTATTGGTTCCTGCTGCTGAAAGATGGTTTGGAACAAGAAAAGAAACCTTTTTATTCTAAGAAAGGGGGGTTGCATTTTTTCCGGGTCGGTCGGTACGGTGCAACGTTCTACCGCACAAAAAAATAACAACGTAAAAGGGGAAGCAATTGCTTCCCCTTTTCTTTATTCTTATTCTACACAAAACTTGTGTATTAGCACCGCCAGGAAACCTTCTCCTACCCCTGTAGGGTAACACGGTTTTACCATACTTGTAAAGCTAATTTTATTTCGTTGTTTATATTATTTGAGAAATATTATTAGCCAATAAAGGCACCGGAACAAAACGTGAACAAACAGGGTGCAGCGCAATATGGCATGATAATTGCATAAGCAATTTATATGCCATTAAGAATAGATCGCATTAGAGAACAAAAGATAAACATAAAGCATTACTAAACTATAGGAATAAGCCTATTTTACACAAAAAATATGGGTTAAAATGAATAGAATATAGATAAACCCAAACTATGCTAAGAATAGATTAACCCATTAATTTTATTAAATAATATTTTAGTGTTTACATACCTATTAAATGCCTCTATTATAATGCCAGGTAAACAAAACTGGAAAGGACCAAAACAATGGCAATTAAGAGCAACCACGCATTTTCCCGCACATTACGTAATCAATTGCGAGAAACCTTTAACAACGCGCAATGCGTTTATAAGGATATCCAGGACCAAGTACCGGCGCTCATTACCTTAGACAATGGGGAATTTGACCATATACTAGCGCGGGAATTTGCCTATTTGGAAAAGGATATGCAAGCGGCGATTAAGAATGCCGGTTATCCAAAAACACTTTGGCAAAATTTCGCTATCAATAGCCATGTTAATTGCGCGCGTGTTAGCGCGTCTGGGAATTGGCTAAAAGGACAACAAGAAAAGTCTTTGATGGTTATCAAACAAGATAACGCGGTGATTGTTCACGCCATGCGATATTTTGCGCGTGTATGGGGTCTTAACGGGAAAAGAAAAATTGTTCTCAAATCCGTCGCCAACAAAACAAAACATCTTGCAATCAAAGCAAACGAATATGAAGCGCTTTCCGTTCGTGCGGTACGCTTGGAACATACTAAAGGGGATTTAGATAAATTTAGTATGTCTCACAATTGGATTAAAGAGGGGAAGGAATATAAAAGGCAAATTTTAAAATTCGGGGATGAAACTCCAGAAGCGAAAGCGCATTTAAAGAAAATGAAACAGACCATAAAGGAATACATGGTTTACTGAAAAATATGGGGGGAAGCAATTCCCCCCATATACCTACCTGAATTGCGAATGATTATCATTCCTGACTGAATTGCGAATGATTATCATTCCTGACTGAATTGCGAATGATTATCATTCCTGACTGAATTGCGAATGATTATCATTCCTGACTGAATTGCGAATGATTATCAAGAGAAAAATAGTTAAAAATTTTTCTGCACCTGTACGAAATCGAAATAAAAAAGTGAGAAAGTAAGTGCCAAATTTAGATTTAGCACCTGTATGAAAACGACTAATTTTTGTATTAATTCTATCTCAAAAATAATGATATAAAATGAAAAATAATAGTTGACTAGTATTAATATAAAGACTATATTATATTTATTGAAACACTCAAAGGAGATAGAAAATGTTTTACGAAAGAGTTACCAAAGTCACACAAGACTGGTTAAACACTCTCAGAAACAATGCTTCAAGAAAAGACTTTGTAGTTGGTTCTATGTGCGCTAAAATGGGACTAGCTTTAGCTACAGCGGAGAGAGCCCAAAAAAGTGACGATCTTAAGACAATACAAGAGGATTTAGAAAGGATTATTAAAATCTTAGAGAAGTGACCAGGGAAACCCTCTAGCGAAAGTTAGGGGGTTTTTTTGTGTATAAATCAATTAATTATATTATTACCCGCCGTAGGCGAGTTATCAGTTAAGTTGTTAAAAATAAACGATAATTTAGTTGTTGACATTGCTTTATTTTACCGATACAGTCTATATATCGAAACAAAGGAGAAAGACTATGTCACGTCACAGCAAACAAGAAACCTTGATCGCTACATCTTTTGTAAAAGAAACAGAAAAAAGTTGGGTGGTCATGTTTTACGGTACTAAAGCAGTCCTAGCCAAGAGCATGTGCGAACATGATGGGGGTTTGCAATTTTCCATCCCTAAATGGTTGTACAAGAAAATCATGGAAGCAGAAGAAAAAAATACAGATAACTTCTATGAAGAACAAGCTTTGTTGCTGGCTTAACATAAAAGTCTCTTAGAGATATCCAGGCTCTAAGAGACTTTTTTTGTTTAATTTTCAATAGGTTAGCTGGCGACCCGCCGTAGGCGGGTTAGCGGCTAACACGTTGATAACAAACAATAATTATTTTGTTGACACACTAAGGGAAAAATCTTATATTATTTATATCAAGACGAGGCAATAATGCCACATAGGAAAAGGAGAATTACTATGCTACGCCGGATTGAGAATGTTAACTGCAAAGATGAAAATGGCCTGTCAAGCACAATTGCTGTTATTCAAAAAGCGGTAGACAATAAGGGTAATACCCTTGCTTATAGCGTTGCTTTCGCAGACGGCACAACCGTTGGCAATATTCCCCGGCTGGGAGAGGCTCGCGCTATCGCAGTCAAAGGTAAGGTTCAACAGCAAGAAGCTGCATAATTCCACAATTTCCAAAGGGTAAGAGATATGACACATAATTCAAGAGACTCCCCTTAAAAAGAAGACAAGGGTTGTGGGATTTTGGTAAAGCAACCGTTAATTTAGATAGATATATAAGAGAAAATAAAAAAACGTCCAGCACATGCTGGACGTTTTTTTATTTATTTTTCAATAGGTTAGGTGACGACCCGCCTACGGCGGGTTAGCGGCTAAACCATTGTTTTTAAACAATAATTTAGTTGTTGACGTAATACTTTTTAAGACTTATATTAATAACATAATTATTAGGAGAAAAAATATGCGAAGCCCTTTAGAATTAGTTAGCATGCTTAATAGATGTGGTCTTATTAAGATCGGGGAAGGGTCTTATGCTGAGGTCTATGCTAAAAAGACAAAAGACTTTGCTTATAAAGTAGGTAATATGTACCTTGATGAAAATGATGGTTGGTTTCAGTATGCTAAATTAGCAAAAAAGCATAGTGCTAATAATCCGTACTTCCCTGAAATTAGTTTTATTAGGGGATCTGCAAGGGCTTATATAGCTAAAATGGAATTTATTCCAAAAACGTTATTTGATATTAGAGACGGTGTTTATAATAAGTCATATGAAATTGATGATAGTTTATGGCAAGTATTTTACGAAGACAAAAATTCAACACTTGTACAAAAATTATATGAACAGAACCCAGAATTTTTTAAATTTTTAAAAGATGAAAAATTCTGGGAAGCTGTATCACTTATCAAGGAATATATGAAAGATTTTCCCGATATGGATTTAGATATACACGACCGTAATATAATGATAAGAGAAAACGGGCAAATAGTAATTACAGACCCTTACCTAGAAGGGTATTAAACACTGACACCAAAAACAGGAGATTTCTATGTTGTTGAATAGTATGAAAATAGAAGACTTTGTCGATATCATTAAAAATGATATCGATAATTCTGGAGAAACTATGGGCGATATTCACATTAGCCTTGTGAAAAATTTGCTTAAAGTTTCAACAAGTACTATTGATAGTAGTAAAACTATCAATATGCTTATTAAGTATTCAAAAGTTATCGGGTCTGAAATTGTGAACAGGGCCGTCTACGAAACTATCTTGGCTTCTGAAAGTCAGAAAGTGTATAAGTGGAGTATTATCGGGTATAAAAACGATTTGCTTACTGATAAGATTAAAGCAATCGTCGCTATTCGCAAAACTATTAGCGATATGTCTTTGATGGAAGCTAAGGGAATTATGGAAAATGACAAGTACCTTTTTGCTAATGTGAGTACTGTCACAAAACTTAATAAGGAAATTATGCCTTACGGTTTTATTGCGGTTCCACAAAGTAGCTATTGACTCATATATTAATTAGAGTAGAAAAAGCCAGTTAAGTCAACAACTTAGCTGGCGACCCGCCGTAGGCGGGTTATCAGTTAAGTTACTGATAACAAACTATAATTTAATTGTTGACTATATAGTAGTGTAAGACTATATTATTTTTACTGAAAAACAGAAAGGATACGTTATGCACAGGGCAAGAAAAGATTATGTAATTATGGAAGCAAAGAAACAAGCTAAGTACGACCCTTGGAGTAGTAAAATCAGGGAATTGTTGACAGGGGAAGAAATTAATGTTATAAACAGGCATTGGCAAAAAATGAAAGGAATTGCTAGCTGGTTTGATGCGTTTATGGATTTACCTGTTGATAGCTAATATAAGTTATTGACTTAGTAACAAAACGATTATATAGTATGTTATCGAAATAAAATTACCCTGTGGGGAAAGGGGGAGTTAATACCTCCGGAATTTCGCAGCATAAGGGTTTTTCTCCTTCTTACCTTGTGCGCGGTACTAGTCTCTCAGGTCAGAAACCTGAGAGACTTTTTTGTTTATATTTCAACGACTTAAGTGACGACCCGCCTACGGCGGGTGAGAGGCTAACCTGTTGATTAACCTCACTTTTTTACACTGTAAGTTCAATAATTTCTACAAATTGTTGCAATTCTTCTTTATTCCAACCCCCAGCACTTTTAGCATCCGAAGTGTCTGTGCCGTCTACAAGATGATTTAAGAGTGTAATAAAAAATTTTTCAATAAAGTCTTTATCCTCTTGATAAATAGCCTTAAGGATAAATTCCCAAGAATTGATACGTTTTGTTAGAGGCAGTTTATCAACCTCATCAAAGCACCACTTTAACATATCATAATGTAAAGAACCAGTATTCTCAATTTTCACCTTAAAAAGTCCGTGAGCCAAAGATTTGATAGCTACTTCTTTTTTTATTTCAGATGAAAGATTTAAACTTTCAATATAATTTCTGTAATCTTGCAAATCCTGCTTAGAACAATAATCCATGATGTATCCTTTCTTAAGAAATTGTTGTTACATATAATAACAAATATCTACTTTATGTCAATAGACTTCCTTACGAAAATTATACATATAAGTAAAATCAGAACACTCGATAGAAAAAGACTCTTGGTTTAGTTCGTCCTTCAATAAAATTCCTAAACGGCAAGCGTGTATTTTAATATCCTTAAATTTTGATGGAAATCTGGGATAATTAATAAAATCTACTCTTATACCTTTTTCTTGCCCATGAGTATATACGTATTCTGTTGTAGATATAGAAACACACAACCCAACATTATCGCAGTAATCACGACATACTACAGTAGCTTTGTCAATATCCCCCGCAATCCAAATTGTTGCATGAAAGCTGTTTGAACGAATAACTTGCATTATATAATTTCCTTTGTTGATTAATAAGAATATATCACATTTTGCATGAAATGCAACAAATAAATTAATCAACGTTTTCAACAGTTTAGCTGGCGACCCGCCGTAGGCGGGTTAGCCGCTAACCCCTTGTTTTTAAAAGATAATTTAGTTGTTGCATTTATTTATAAACTAGCTATACTAGCTATAGCAAATTTAAAGGAGACATTAAATGAGTGTACGAAAAATAGTGAAACGACTAAGAAAAACAGGATTAGTACGTATTGGTGAAGGCTCTTTCGGAGTAGCAGTTGCACCTGAAAGTAGAGAATATGTGTACAAAATTGGAAGTATTAATAATCTCTTAGATGGTTGGTACTATTTTGGACAATTAGCTATGTTGCATAGTGATAATCCTTATTTTCCTAAAATTGAAAAACTCCAAGGAACCTCACAAGCATATGTTGCTAAAATGGAATATATACCCTCAGAAGTTACAACATCGGCGTCAATAAAGTGGGAATTAGGAGACTATATTAAAAACTGGTTATCTCCTACGGATGAATATAGTACAGAATGGTATAAAAAAGACAGTGATTTTATAAAAAGTTTTCCATTCACTGCTGATCCACTATTTTGTGACGCACTTTCAATTATGAGTTTTTATCTTGAAGATATTAAACGTGAGTTAGGAATAAATATATACTTTGATATACATGAAGGTAATTTTAGATGTAGGGAAGATGGACAGTTAGTAATTATTGATCCATTTGCTATTGAAGAAACAGATAGCTACTCAGGAATGTCTGAGTCTTGGTTCTGGGCCTAAAAAGTTAGCTAAGTCAATGACTTAGCTGACGACCCGCCGTAGGCGGGTTAGAGGCTAACACGTTGATTTTAAACGATAATTATTTTTAAAATAGTTGTTGACACTAAATCTAAAATAATCTATATTAGTTAAATCAAGAGCGGATAGAATACCTTACCGCTAGGTTTTAGTCGCTTACATATTAGATAACGTGTTTGATACGTAAGATAGAGAGACCAGAAAACGGGCGAAGTTTAATGCCCCCTAGAGAAACTATAATAAAACAGAGAGGGCGTCCGACGGGGCGTCCTTTTTCTTTTGACAAGTGCTTAAACTTAGATTATAATAATTATATTAAAAGGCACGATCGCCCAAATTGGAAAGGAAAAAAAATGAAAGTTTTTGTATTAACCCCCGAGTTTGAAACATTTACAACATTTGAGTCGGTTAAAGAAGCGCGAAAGTATGTTAAACAATGTATTCAAGATGAATATGAAGACCATGAATGTATTGTAAAAGACTTAGAAGACAAATACACTATTATTGTTGGGGAAAAAATCCCCCTATTCATTGAAGTCAAAATCTCAGTAACAATCGATCAGGACGCCCTATCAGAGATTGGAAGTGAATTAATAGATCGAGTTGGAAAGGGAGATTATTATGCGTAAACTGTTTTTTGGTATGTTGCTTGTGGTTATGACATTAGTCATGACCGCTTGCGACGTGGAAGGGAAAGAAAACGAATATTATATTAAATGTATATTTGATGGTAGTGAAGAAATCTATCTTGTAGACACCTATACATTTAAATACGGGGCTAGAGGATGGCTACGAAGAGAGCTAATTTTCGATTATACTGCAGGGGTTCCTTGTAAATTGATGATTTAAAAAAGTTAGCTAAGTCAATGACTTAGCTGACGACCCGCCGTAGGCGGGTTAGAGGCTAACACGTTGATTTTAAACGATAATTTAGTTATTGACTATAATGATTTTATATATATACTAATAAAGTAACAAAGGAGAAAAACATGAAATACGGACTAATCGCTATTGATTACGATAAAAAAGTTATTTTGTGTGAGTCCCCACTATCAGGTACTCACTCGAAAAAAGTAACTGCCACAGATATTGCTAATATCATTAGGTGGGAGAAAAAAGAAGCCCGACTTGATAATGCACTATATTACTGGACAGAGCAAGAAAGAGTACAAATTTTAACAGGGTATACAGAACAAGAGTATCAGGATTTTTTAGCTGACCCTAGAAAAAATTTAACTTGCTTGTTGACACTTGCAGAAATTTAGGTTATTATATAAAATAACTTCAGAAAAGGGGAATAAAAATGACTAAGATTGTAAAGTGCTCCTGTTCTCATGACTATCAGGATAAGAAATATGGGAAAGGTATGCGGGTAGCAAATCAGACACGAAAACAAACTGGTTTAGTTCATCGTTGCACTGTTTGTAAAAAGGAGCATTAATAAATGATTACCGCTAAAGAATGGGCTTTTGCAACTACAATCGTTCCAGGTCAAGAAACCGTTAAAGATAAAGAGGCAAAACTTGTCGCGCAAGAGACAAGAGAATATTTTGCTAATGGCGGTATTATGACCCGCCGCGAAAAAGATGGTGGTTTGTCTTTTTGGGCTATGCGCGACGAAAAACTTACTCGTATTCCTCTAAAAGATGCAACTGCAATTAAAAAAGCACAACGTGAAGCTAAAACAGCGGAATGAAAAAGTTAGCTAAGTCAATGACTTAGCTGACGACCCGCCGTAGGCGGGTTAGCGGCTAAGTCATTGTTTTTAAACAATAATTTAGTTGTTGACTGTTTAATAAATTAAAGGTATCTTTAAACAACAAAGAAAAGAAATTATGATTTATATTTATCTTGAAACCCGAGCAAAAGAGTAAAAAATGGAATGTTTAGACGTAGAAAAACCCAATAAGTTTCTAAAAAACGCTTGTAGAGCGTCTATTGAATTTAATTGCAGTAGATATTTATTAGCTATTTCTAGGAATGACGGAGCAGCAAAAGCAATTCAACATAAAAATTTAGTTGAATTTTATGTGGCCTTAGCTACAGGGTGTAGTATAGATAATGCTCAGATTTTTGCTTTTCCTTTATATCGTCATATTCATTATACTACACAAGAATTGACTAATGATCTGGATGTGAAAATAGGATTTAAGCGGGATCAATATATCGATGAAGTAATGATCTTGAAATTTTTTGATAGTTTTCATAACATAGCTATGAAATCTATCTTGACTTTTAATAAGAAATAGCTATAATAAAAATATAGCGGGCGTGGTGGAATTGGTAGACACGCAAGACTTAAAATTTTGTGGATTATTCCGTGTCGGTTCGAGTCCGACCGCCCGCACCAATATTTTTAAGGAGAAAAGATTATGATTTTCACTATACTTTATTATGATAGAAGTTTACATGAAGCAATCGTAACAGACCTGTCCTCTTTACCTAACATACTGGAAAAAGCAAAAATTCCATTTAAAGTTTATAGGCAGGATATTTTGATTAGTCAGAAAGATGTAGGAAAGGGTGATTTTGACTACTGGCTAAATAAAGGCGACACTTTTTCGTATTAAAAATTATGGTCCTATAGCTTAGATGGTCAAAGCTATCCGCTCATAACGGATTGATCGTAGGTTCGAGCCCTACCGGGATCACCACCAACCTTATAAGAAACTTAAAAAAGGTATTAATTATGAGTGATAAGCCTTCAGAATTAGAAAGATTTATTATCTATCTTTACATAGAATGTAATAATAGATTTTCTGATATTTCTTATGAGGATTTATTTAAGAAATATTATGAATTTAAGGAAACTGAAGCAGCGGAATGAAAAAAGCCAGTTAAGTCAATGACTTAGCTGGCGACCCGCCGTAGGCGGGTTAGGGGCTAACTTATTGATTTTAAAAGATAATTTAGTTGTTGACTTATACCTAAAAAAGATTTACTATAGAAATCTAATTAGGAGATAGAAAATGAAAAAGACAAAAAAGAAAATTCCAAAATTGCGCGATTATAACGCTGCAAAATTAGCTGCTAATAGAAAGGCTTTTGGACAAGCTGGACCTATTACAGATAAAAGAAAAGAGCAGAATAAAAAATGGGCGCGAAATAAAAACAGTGAATAATCAATGTATAGAAAGGTAGTAAAATGACTAATCAAAACCCCTATCAAGTAAACGGTACTTACAGAAGTGAAGATGGTGAAGCTGAAATTCACGTTAAAACTGTAAGGAACGATATGATGATTGCGGATATTTTTCTGTATGATTTCGATCAGAAAACTTATATATTTCAAAACACTAAACTTGCTCACTTTTCTTTTTTCGCTGATTTATTGAATGAAGAGGAAGAAGAAGAATTTATGATAACTTTTACACCCTGGGTTGGTCCTATGGATGGAGCATAATTATGTTTATTGTTAGTTCTTCTGACGTAGAATACACTTTTGATATGTTAGATAATAAATTTTTCGGAGGACAGTTACCTGGATTGCTTATCAAGCGTAATGCAAAATTAATAGAGTATGGGAATTTTTGGATTTGGGGAGATAAAACTGGTATAGAATTAAGAAAAGAATATGATACTTTCTCAGTTTTTGTTGGAACATTAGCGCATGAATTAATTCATGCTTTTCAATATCATGAACTGAAAAGTGAACCAGACCATAATTTAACTTTTTACCGCAAAGCAAAAGAAATTCAAGATGAGTTAGGTATCTTGGTAGCATAATAAAAAGCCAGCTAAATCAACAACTTAGCTGGCGACCCGCCGTAGGCGGGTTAGCGTCTAACTGATTGTTTTTAAACAATAATTTAGTTATTGACTATATTAAATAAATATCGTACTATATAAAACAACAAATAAAAGGAACCTATATGTCGGACATGAAAGCAATTCAAAGACAGTATAAAGATAAGGAAGTTGGAAAATGTCCTATTTGTGGGATAAATACCTACGGTAGTAACAAAACGGAATATAATGGTGCTATTATTAATGGTGTACCCATTGTGTGGCCTTGTGGTGTTAGTGGGCCACAGCCTACCGGACAAAAGATAGGAAAAGATGCACGTTTTCAGTGTCCTTGGGAAACTGTGCAGCGTCAAAATAGAATTAACGTAGACGCTGCAAAACTGGTTCTAGGTATGCGAAAAGGTATTGAAGACTAATAATCATCTATACACTAAAAAATAGTCTCCGTGTTATTACACGGAGATTTTTTTGTTTACTTTTCAATAGGTTAGTTGACGACCCGCCGTAGGCGGGTTAGCGGCTAACACATTGATTTTAAACAGTAATTTAATTGAAAAAAAGTGAAAATAGTTATTGACCGAACCACTTAATAACTGTATAACTATATACATCAGAGGGGGCGAGGTGCTCACTCTTACAAGCCAATTAAAAGCGAAAAGGACGTTATTATGGCACAAGCAAAGTTTAAGTGGACGCAGGATGCTTCTCAAAAAGCTGTTTCCATGTATGTCGAAGCTGACAAGTCTCAAAATTCTCTGGACGATATCGCACGGGCGCTGTCTACAGAAGAGGTGCAAGTCTCTCGGCGGCAGGTTATCGCCAAGCTGACCAGTGAAAAAGTATATATTCGGCCGGAACCGGCTCCGAAGGCTCCCAAGGACGAGGGTCCGACTAAGGCTGAAATTATGGCACGTATCTCTGCGACCGGTTTTGACACAGAGGGTTTTGAAGGTGCTACTAAGCCCGCTCTGACCCGTCTGGCTGTTATGCTGGAGGGCTAATAGTTAAGTCATAAAATTAAAACAGGCAGGAAATTTCCTGCCTGTTTTTTTTTGTTTATATTTCAATGACTTAAGTGACGACCCGCCGTAGGCGGGTTGGAGGCTAACCTATTGATTAGCCTCACTTTTTTAGTAGTCTTCTTCATTTTCTACTAAATCATCGTAGCAATCATCGCAAACCAAATCACTCTTAAAATCATTCTGTTCACTAGAGTCACACCACCAACCGCAACAATTGCAAGAAAAAAACGGAAGTTTCAATGTAGTGCCAGTCATCCGCCGTCAAATCATCTATATCAAATCCTAAACTTTCGGCGGTACTTTCATCATAAATACCAGAAGACCCTAACACTGTAGAAGTAAATTCGTCTAACTTTTGATCGGATACACTACGCATTAATTTTTTCCTTCAAAAAAAGGTTCTGTATATAAGCCCATATTTGCAAGTTTACAAATTAGGCTCCTAACGGTACGGCCTACCGCTTGTGCGGCTTTTTCTAAACTTTTTTTACCGTACCATATCCACATACGAACAATAAACAATACATGCTTAACTGTCCAGCGAATATTTGCATCACTTACAAATCTTTCGGAGTAATTCCTAACATCGCGCACAAATTGAGGGGCTTTCACAATCTTAACCTGTTTTTTCATCAAACGATTGTAATGGTCTAAAGCCAGTGCATAGTTTTTCTTGTGACGGCGTATAAGCAAATCATCATAAGAAAAACAATTACGCGCACGATTTAAGCGGGACCATACTGGAACAAGATTTTCAATTTCATTTTTCCCACCTTGTGCAACAGGTTTAATATGATCAATATCCAAAGTAACTACAATTTTTTCTTGTGTTACTGGGTCAATAATAATCGCCCCCTCTTTCAATTTAGTTAAGGCACAAACACGCCCATGACCTTCATATACAGCCATTAACATTTTCTCAGGAATTGGTTCACGCTTATTAGTCATTACAAGTCCTGCCAGTCATTCCAAGCGTGTAACGCACCAGTCACAAATACCGTTTTCCAAGGTGTTTCGCTTAATTGTTGTTCATCCATAACTTGGTCTACACTATCCCAAATAGATTTAGTGTACCCTACATTAGAAATATAAGAATTTTCCCGTACTTCTAAAATACGATTATGAATTTGTTTAATTTGCTTGCATGTTAAAGGTCTATCGTTCATTGTCTTAACCCCCCCATTCATAAAAATCAACATCAAGATTTTTAGAATGATTTTCAACTTGGTTTAGAAGTGTAAGATAGCTATCACTAAAGTTTTTCCAAGCCTCTTGTAATTCAGGAAATTTTTCAATATTTGGGGGATCACCATAATTAACCATAGGACCCCATCCACCCTCATGCTCAACTTTTTGCATAAGGTCAATAAATTGTTCTTTCTTACTATTCATAATATTCTCCATTGCTTATCTAACTATAATGAATATAACACATTTTGCATGAAATGCAACAATTAAATTTATCAACGTTTTCAACAGGTTAGGTGACGACCCGCCGTAGGCGGGTAGGAGGCTAACCCATTGATTAGCCTCACTTTTACTTGTCTCCCTGCTCTTTCCAGAAAGACTTAGCATCTAAATAATCAGAATAATTGACGAAAATACGTTCATCTTTATATTTTTTCCAATAGTTGCTTAGACCAAACCCAATATCTGACTTATTTTGATAAGTCTCAATTACACCACTCATAATAACACAGAGAAGGGTAATTACAATCATAAAAGGATACGAAAAGGGGTTCCAATAATTCCAATTCATAGAAAGCCCGTCCCCATCACACCAAAAACGGCCAATTTTCAAAAACAACATAAGCCTTGATAACGTAGTTACACTTCTTAAAGAGCGTCTTTTAGTTTGAAGCGGATTAGGCAAATTATTTAACTTATACATATCAGTTCCTCTATTTGTCTTATTGATACTACTAATATATAGAATAAAATAAAAAATGCAACAACTAAATTTATCAACGTTTTCAATAGGTTAGGTGACGACCCGCCGTAGGCGGGTGGGAGGCTAACCCTTTGATTAGCCTCGTTTTTTACTCCTATAAATTCACCTCATAAATGATCCCGTATTCGTTAGTTTTGGACACAAGAATTTGATCAAGTTTAGTATATATAGTCTTAATTGTGTTATCAGTGAAGTTAATTACGTCACGATCATAAGGGGTAATACCGTAAAACAATACTGTTGTAGCCCCCTCATTAGCTAAAAGATATTCTTCTACATAAACGTCCCAAAATACATAAGGCAAATTTTCTTTTTCTTTTATATGCTCAATAATAAGAGAATGAGGAATAAAAGCCTTAAGCACATAGTCTGAAGCATCAGGGTCGTCATGACCGTAAACTATAAAAAATTTCTCTTCATTAGCTTGTTTCATTTTTGCTTGCAGATTTTTTTTATCTGTTGCGGCCTTCTCTAAAACTAAATACTGGACAGGTGTCATTTTGTATCTCCTGAGATTTTGTTATGTTTATAATATATCATAATAAAAACCACCAAGCAACAACTATTTTAATTAATAAAATCAACAACTTAGGTGACAACCCGCCGTAGGCGGGTTGGAGGCTAACCTATTGAAAAGACTGTATAATTTAATTATTGACTTTTATATTGGCTATGCTATTATCAGGCTACCAAAAGAAAGGATAATTCATGGAATGGATTAAAGAACAGATTAAGGCAGTCAATCTATGTGGGTGGGTTGGTATGCTTTTAATTCATGGAAGCACAATGCCTCTTACAATACGGGCTATTTTTTTTGATAGTGTATCTTTACCACCGTTAGATATGGTAGTAATGCTATGGGCGGGACTAGCTTTATTTAATATACGAGCAATTATACAACGTGATGCAGTATACTTTGCCAGCAACACTATAGGTTTTATTCTGCAAAGTATTGTATTATACTTGCATTTAGCTAATACATAAAAAAGTCAACTAACTCAATAGGTTAGTTGACGACCCGCCGTAGGCGGGTTAGCGGCTAACAGGTTGATTTTAAACGATAATTTATTTTTCTTTTTTTCTTGCTATACTTAAGTAAACATAGTATAAATAATCATCAACACAACAAAGGAAATAAGAATTTATGGCAAAAAAACAGTATGTACTAATTATCGACACAGAAACCACTATGCAAAATAATGTAGCAGATTTCGGTGGGGTTCTAGTCGATAAAAAAGGGCGCGTTGAAAAATCTTGTGGTGTCTTAGTAAAAGAATTTTACGAAAATGAAGAATTGTTTTGGGATAAGGCATCAGAAAAACACGACCCAGAAGGTATTTGGTCTCGAAAGGGGTTAGAGCGTCGCCAAGCGCAATATAAAGATATGATTGAAAAAGGTACTAGGTCTATTGTAAGTGTTAATGCTATTAATCGCTGGATTGATAAAGTTATCGCCGAATACGACCCTTATGTTACAGCCTATAACTTTCCTTTTGATAAGGATAAGTGTAATAAAAGCGGAATTGACCTAACATCTTTTAAACGGTCTTTCTGTTTGTGGCGTGCTGCAACTATGCAATGGGGTAAAACAAAATCCTATAAACAATTCATTTTAGATGGTCATAGTTTTAATGCGCCTACAAAACACGGTAATATGACCTATAAAACTAATGCGGAGACTATGGCACGTTTTGTGCTAGCGTTGCCAGATTTAGAGGATGAACCGCATACCGCTTTAGAGGATGCTTTATATTATGAAAAGCCAATTCTTGACAAGCTATGGCGTCAACATTCGCGCGATAAAATTTGCGATATGGATTTAGCCTATAGCTGGCGAAATTTTCAAGTTAGAGATAACTTTACAGTAAAATAGTAAAGGATTAGGCCCCGTGAAAACGGGGTCTTTTTTTGCTTATTTTTCAATAGTTTAAGTGACGACCCGCCGTAGGCGGGTTATCAGCTAACACGTTGATTTTAAACGATAATTATTTTTAAAATAGTTGTTGACTAAATAGGTTAATAAGGGTATAAATAGGAACTAAAACAAAACGAGGGAAACCAATGTTTAAACGAGTTACAATTTTTGACCTTGATATGACTATCGTGGATAGTAGTCACCGTACACCTAACAAGCCGGACGGGACACTAGACTTGTTTGGTTACTTTGAGCGGAAAACCCGGCAACATATTTTCAGTGACCGTTTATTGCCGCTTGCTGTTGTTATGCGTGACCTATTTTATTCGGGTGAAACCTATGTTGTAATTTGTACCGCCCGCGACATGAATGATGATGATTTTGACTTCCTTAACGCTAAGGAAATTCCTTATCATAAAATTCTTAATCGCAATCTGGTGCGGGATGCTACAGAAATTACTTGTCCGGTTCAACTTTTTCAATATATTTCCGAGGGTAAGATTAAGACTAAACCTTATTATATGAAAAGCGATCATTTATATAAGGCCCATGTTTTGTCTTACTTAGATCAACTAAAGCAATTCAAAAACTTGCCTAAGTTTTTCTGGGATGATGCTCGACCTGTTATTTCTCATTTTAGGAAACATCCTAATTATACTATGATGAATGCGGTTACATATAACCAACGCCTAGCAGCTTAAGAATAGACCCCGCGAAAGCGGGGTCTTTTTTTGTTTACTTTTCAATAGGTTAGATGACGACCCGCCTACGGCGGGTTAGCGGCTAAACCATTGAAATATAGACAAAAAATAACGCCATGAGGAGGCCAATTCCCCACGGCGTTATCCCCTTTGATTACCTTGCCAAGGTCATTTCCTTTTACCGTGAGAGGACACGGATTAACAGGAAACGGATTAGGTGGTTTCCAATACCCGACAACGCTAATGAGGCTATCGAACCCAGCTAGACGGGAAGGATTGGCTTTTCCCTCTGATCTAACTTAAACAATATACATGTTTTTTACACGCTTGTCTATATAAAAAGTTAAATAATCAAAAAAATAAAAGCGAGTAAAAACAATAGGTTAGATGACGACCCGCCGTAGGCGGGTTAACTGTTAACCTATTGATTTTAAACGATAATTATTTTAAAAATAGTTGTTGACGAGCGATAGCAATAACTGTATAACTATAGGACTGAAAACGGCAATGGTGCTGTGAAGTTTAACACGAAGAGGCTAAACATGGCTAAGAACAATGTTTATGATAAGGTTATCATCAATGGTTCGACTTTGATTTCGATGATTGTATCAGCATATAATGCAAACCGTGAAAGCGGCATGAATAATACCCAGAACATGGAAAATATTCTGGAAACCTATGAAGCCGAATTGGACGGCAAAAATGAACGGTCTATTCGGGCAAAACTTTTGCGGGAAAAGAATGCAGACGGAACCCCTGTATATGTGGCTGATCCCAAAGTAACCAAACAAAAGACTAATGATGGTCCTTCAAAGAAAGAACTGGCTTCAGAATTGCGGGAATTGACGGGCCATGATTTGGAAGGTTTGGAAGCTACTACCAAGGGGGTAATTTCTGAATTGATTGAGGCTTGGCAAGACAAGGAAACTACTAAACAAGTTGCGTAAATAAAATACACATTTTAACCTTAGAACAGGCGGAATTAATTCCGCCTGTTTTTTTGTTTATTTTTCAATAGTTTAAGTGACGACCCGCCGTAGGCGGGTTAGCGGCTAACCTGTTGATTAGCCTCACTTTTTACCAGCCAATATTTTTAGATGCTGATACCGCTTCACTTTGAGAAATTTCAGACTTTTTACGCCACATAACTTCCTCATAGTAGGCCCCTAATTCGCCCGTAAAAATTTCATCGTTAAGAGGTGCAAATCTCCACCTTTGCAGTAATTCTTGATAAGTAGCTTTATCTATCCATTCCTTAGAATTATTCATGATTTTTTTTCCAATTCTTGTTGCAATTCATAAAAGAGTTGATAGCAACTATTATTACAATATCCATTAATACAGCAATAATGCCAGCTACCCAATGAACGTTAATAAAAAAATGTAGAGTAATAGCAACTATTGATAAAATACCTGCTAAAACAGTTACACAAAAAAGCAAAAACATAGATACACACCAAGAGCTATAAGCTACATCTAAAAGATTTGCATAGAAGGTATATTTACAAGCCTCTCGTTTGCTTTTTGCTTGTTTAATTTTGACTCTCAAACTATCAGATAAATTTTCAACAAAATCATCCAATCTATATAATACTTCTAGCGGTGAAAACATAACCAATTATCTCCTTATTTAAGATACGTATACTATAATACATTTTGCATGAAATGCAACAACTAAATTAGTCAACTATTTCAATAGGTTAGGTGACAACCCGCCGTAGGCGGGTGGCCAGTTAAGCAACTGAAATCATTCAGTTTTTTGGCCGACGCTAGTTAAGAATGATAACGAGTCGCAACTCCGTTGCACGTCAATTTAATGTGAAATACTGTCATTCACACTAGTATTGTGTGTAATATTTGGTCGAGCGTTTGCTAACTAAACGCTCGCACCAGTAGAAATTCGACTAGTAGAAAATCGAACGTGTGCAGCAAAATGCAAGTACTTTTTTGAAGTACTTAGTCTACCGTTACGTGCAAATGAAATTTGCAAACTATAGTAACGTGTAAGTACTTTTTTGAAAAATAGACGACTAGTAGATAACCGAACAATTATTTTTATAACTAGTAGATAACCGAACAATTATTTCTACCTTAAGTAGAATATCTACCTAAAAAAAATGCTACGTACCCAACTAAGAGTACGTAGCATCATATGTCTTCTAGGAAAATACAGTGCCTAGCTCACTACCATACGGCTGACCTGGACGGTTACAGGCGCGAATAGACGAGAGTGTTAATACCATCTTTTTCAAGCGATCAACAACATAGCTCATTTAAACGCTCATCGAGTAGATAATATACTCGGTTAATACAATTAGTTGCTATACTAATTTCTAACTTTATTATAACCAACTAATCGTTCTTTTATACATTAGCGCACTTCGTGCGCATTAAGCAAATAGTTAGAACAATCTTAAAAGTACAACAACAAAATTGTAAAAATGTTCATATACTAAGTGATAATCTACTTATAAGTCAATAGACTATCTCTTAGTATATGTAGTAAATTATTCTAGTATAACACATTCATGATAATTGTGGTTATCCTAGTAATAAATGTGCTTACGAGTGTTATCACGTTGCGCGTTGTACCAACGAGTAACTGCTACCAAGCTGACAACGCTAGTGATCAGCAAACCAGCTAAAATTGCCCACGCATACCACATTGCTCTATCTCCTCTAGTAGATTATGTGTAATTATAACAAACTAAATAGTAGCTAGCAAGTAAAAAATAAAAGTACGTGGTCTAACTAGTCGCACTTCGTGCGAATACGCTGCGCTAAATAAAAAGTACTACTTGAGAGTAGACTTTCAAAATAAGCGCCAGCACTTGACCAAAAAATATCTAGGAAAGTGCTTCTCTCTTTTTTAATGATCTAGTAATAGATAGTTAGTCTATTGTAAATCACTAAAGTCTACTATCCACCAACTAGTATCATTATTAAATCTAGCTATTAAGTGACCATTTGAATAAAAACGAATTGAATTATCATTCTCTACTACTTTGTCTGCAAAAATACGAAAACGTTCACCCTGTCCGTCTTTGATCTGGTATTGATTCATTTTATTTCTCCTTATATAGATAATAGCAAATAATTAACCAACTAGCAAATGAAATTTGCAATAATCTGGTTAGCGCACGAAGTGCGCAAGCTATCCCCATACCCACCCGGTTATTATAACACACATTAGACTGACAAGCAATCATAATGTGCAGTTATTTACTAGCGAAATTAGTTCGCACGTTAATTTTCGTGCTGTATGCTTTGTGCAATTGCACGAAACGTTGCCATTTCATGGCATAGCGTAAAAAACGGAGTTTTTAAGGGTAAATAGTTAAAAATATCCAGTAAATGCTAAAAAAGTTTATTTTTTGCAGTAATCAAGCAAAAAAATCTTGACATATATCGCCTGTTGCGCTGCCTAAGCGAACTCCGTTCGCCGTAGTCAAACGTTTATTCTAATAATCTTATAAACCATCTTACCATCATTTTAAAAGAACTAGATAGTAGTTAATAGTATGTCTATAATTCTAATAATTTTATATTTTTATCTAGATATACTAATAGCCGACACACCTAATGGCGTGTCGGCTGCGTTAGTGGCGCTCTAGTTGAATCTCCGTTCAACATACGAGCGCAATATAACGTAATTGGATACTTTACTCTCATATTACACGTATGTACCTACGTTATATAACCATGTTATAAACTAGATAATCCGTCATATAACCATGTTATATTCGTCTAGATTCTACGAATCCTGGTTAACACGTTACGTTTCACCTTTCGTACTGTGTTTTCATATTCACCTAGAGAGACTTATGGGGGAACGGGAGGCGTCTGACCCTACGTTATATAGACCTAAGAAATTTCATTTCTTTTTTTTTAGACCCTATCCAAAACATACGCTTATTGTATCACATTTTTTTTTCATAGTTAAGTGTTTGCAGGACTTCTTAGATAATTTTAGATAATTTTCTGTTTGTCTTCAAACTATCTTTTATGATTTTTTACGTTTAATTTTTAGTTTTTTAATTTGCTAGTCTCTGTTTTTGAAAGGTTTATTTCTTCTATAGTTCTTTTTTATAATTTTTTAGCAATCTCTTAGCGATAACAATAGTTAAACTAGTAAGATCAATTTCTTGTAACTTTTTACGGAGAGCAAATTTAAGTTTTAGTGGGGCGTTACCGACGATGCCATTAATCTTATAGTGGCAACAAACTAAATTCCATGAACTATTTCGATAATCTATCTTAGAACTGACAGTAACTAAATGTTCTATAGAACGCTGTTTTTTAGTAAGAGCCAGATTAGTATACCAGCAAATACTATTTCTATATAATTTACCTTTTATAATGCTTGATATATTTTTCATAGAGTATACGTAGTGGATATATCGTTAGTTCTATCTAACAAATAGATTTCTATAGTACGTTCAGCAAACCAACGCTTGTCAAATTCACTATCATCTAGATTGATAGATCTTCTTTAGTTCTTCAAAGTCTTTACCGCGCCAACAAGTAGGAAGATTATTAGATATAATTGTATGACTTTCTTCACCTATTTTTTGAACATAACTAGCTGCTTCTACGTCATAGATGCTAGTAGCAAAATGAGTATCATATTCAACTATTTTAATGATATATGTTTTCATAGAGTGATATTAACTTCTCTATCATTAGAGATATCTTTATAAACAACTTTAATTGTAACATCTTTATGTTGTAATTCTTTGAAGCCTCTCTTAATAAGAAACTCTAAAGTAGAGTCGTTAACACTGAGATCATCTATGAGAAGAACGTCAAGATGATCAATATCTTGCCAACAATTAGGAAGTCCATCATGCTTAATATTATAAATCTTGACAGGAACACCTTCCACAATAAAATTGTGATTAGTTGAGTCCTCAAAACGGTCATAAGAGTTTAAACTTACAGTATATTCTTTACGATAGTAAATATATATTCCATATCTATCAAAAATTGACTTCTAACTTGTATAGTTTAGCTAAAGCTCTTAAATTATTACTAATCTCACTAGTAAAATCTTTATTTTTCTTATGATCTGTATCGTCCATAATATTATCTACGTTTAACCTAACTATAGAGTCGTGACACTGCTGTAATTTGTCTAAAAATGTCTTATCTACGCCTTCGAACAGATTTTTGATGCTAGGATATTTATTTAGTAGAGAAATAATATCATTGCCTTCCATATCTGGATCGTAGATATCATCAGGAATAAGAGCGCCAATAGCGCATTTAGTGTTTTTATATCCCCTATAAGCACATCCAAAACTAGTAACAGCAACGCAATTTTGTTGTAATAGATGCTTAGCTACTCTATCAAATATTTCTTGATTGTTCATTGTTTACCTCCAAAACAGTAGCATCTAATTGGTAACTTGCAGCTAAAATCTTAAATTCTTTGATAATTTCTGTAGTAAACTCGCTATCTTCTATAAGCCCGTTTTCAATATCATCAACTAAAACATCGTGGCACTTTTGCAATTCTCGTAAAAACGATTTATCTACGTTTTTAAATAAACCATTGATGTTAGAAAAATTTAAGGTTAGAGAAGATATATTTTTACCTTCCATCCTAGGATCGTAGATATCATCAGGTATTAAAGCGCCAATAGCGCATTTGGTATTGTTAGTACCTCTGTACGCACACCCAACACTACTAACAGATGGACATTTTTGAGTTAATAATTGTTTAGCTGATCGAATGCTTCTTGATTATCCATTATACTTCCCTTAAAACGTCTGTATTTAAGTTATAATTAATTGCTAAATCTGAAAAATTTTTTATAATTAGTTGTTTAAAAATTTTTAGATCGTTACCATAAAAATCCATACCGTCCATAGCAGCTCTATCGTGACAACGTTGTAGATCACGCAAGAAATACCTATTAACGTTTTCAAATAGATTTTTAATAGCATTATTATTGTCGATTAAAAATTTTACAGGGCGACCTTCCATATCTACGTTGTAAATGTCGTCTGGAATAAGAGCGCCAATAGCGCATTTAGTATTATTAACACCTCTATATGCACACATTCCTTTTTTATTAGTAGCAGGTATAGCCTGTGTTAAGAGGTGTTTAGCTGATCGATCGAAGGCTTCTTGATTGTTCATTTTTCTCTTCTCTTTTAATCACTAATTTCTAACGCTTTAATGTGCTCTTCTAACACATTATTTCGAATAGTACGATCTTCAAGTAAAAGATCATATCTCACTTCCTTAGCATAAGTTCTGCCCATAACTTTAGCGTTAAAATTTCCATACTTATTTACATAAGTAACCATATCATTCATATTATACATTACAAAAACCTCTTTAGTTTTTCATTATTATCTTGGACTACTAGACTCTCTTTGAAAGTATCATTATCGAGCTCAAAAGAAGGACAATCAATACCACCATTATCAAAACACTCTGCCTGTCGTAGGGTACAAACTAGATCAGTAGTATAGTCAGCAAACTCATAATGTTTACAAATACTACAACCAACATTAGAAATATTGAATTGACATTCTTTTTCATGAGCTAGTGCTTCTTCCGGGTCTGTATTTGTATGACTACAAAAATTACATTTAGCTACAATAATCATCATTAACCCTTATAAAGTTTAATCTTTTTTATAGATAAAAAAGGGGTACATCACTGTACCCCTTCTTACTTAGGCGGCAGCTTTGTCTTCGAAGTCTGCCTCGAACTCTTCATCCGAGTCAGCTTCTACTCTCCCTTCAAGGTCAGTAAATACTGCAATTAGTTCCGCAATAACTGCCTTGGTAGTAGCTTCCAAGCCGTCAAGATCGCGACCAGTAAGATCACGAAGCTGCTTAGCAAGCTCCTTCTTAGAAGGACCTTCATCTTTGCTAGCTTTTGGCTTATCTACGTCCTTCTCATACACTTTCATATGAGACAGTTTAGCACGAACTGAACGCTCGTTCTTGCCAGCAAATCGTTGATCTTCCAAAATTGCAGTTAGTGCTTCAGAATTAGTAGCACCTTCGGCACGCTTACCAGTATAAGTACGAACCATGAAATCAACCATTTCGTTGGTAAAATTTGCTTCCTTTGCCATTATGTATTCTCCTATAGTGGCTAGTTTTGAGTGCCGTTCATAGAGGGCGGCTCTCAATCCCTCATCTTATAAAAACATTATATACGCATTTTAAGTAAAGAGCAAGATTAAAAGTTATTTTTCTTTGTTCTTCGCTATAACTTCATTTACCCAATCTTCTTGAGCTTTCTCACCCATATAGTATTTTAATACCTCTTCGATTGACATTAACGTAGTTATATCTGTGATATAATCTTCTTGATTAGTATAACCTACTTCTTTATTTTTATATTTATAAAGAGAATTAAGAATATCAATTGCAGACGTTTTAAGAGTTGCAATAGTTATTCCCTCAGCAGTATTTATATCCAGTTCAACAGACAAATTATTCAACTAATCCTCCTAAAAACATAATTTTATTTAAGTTACTTTGTATAATACCAAGAAAAAGCCTTCTAGTCAAGAATAAAATAAACTTTAATAAGACCAAACTCTTTATAAATCTTTATAATAATCAATAATTTCAACACCTCTTCTAGTAATTGTTACTTTAACACCATCACCATATAAACGCATTAAAATATTTCCTAATTTACTTAAAAAGGTTCTTAAGCTGTGAGTGTCTTCTGCGTAGTTGGTATAAAGATTTCTTTTTTCGACATCTAGTTGTTCCCACTGATCAACCCAATCTTTGTAATATTCCTTCTCTTCATAAGCGTAGGAAGGAGGAGAAAGATAAGGGCAATTATCCTCATCTTCGTCTAAATCTTCATCATCTTCTATATGTTTCGCAGCAAAAATAAAAGAAGGTGTATTTATAGAGAAATAGCAGGGATCACCGTCACTAAATGAAGGTGTATATTGGCTCCAAATTATCTTTTCTAGCCCAGGATAGCTATTGAACATGTGTGTTGCTGATTTATAAATACCTTTTTTAGCTTTGTTTTCTGCTTCTTTATTTAACTGATTAATTTCTTCTTTTAAAGAAGTTAATTCTGTGTTTAATCCCATGCTTCAAATCTCTTTTCTTTTATATAATGTTGTTTACCCATCATTCTTTTTTCAATAGGCATTTCTTTAAACCACCACTCTACTGTTGGAATAAACCCCATATCTTGTATAACATGATCTTCTCCGATATCTCGCACACTAATATCTTTACCCGCACTATTAGTTATATACGTACCAAATACTTGTTCTAGTAAATATATTCCCCAACTATTATGTAGCAAAGCTCTATGTCGAATATCTGGTAAACAAGATTTAGTTTGATCAAAAAAGTCGTGTAAAGGAATATAATCTTCAACACGACCACCATATTTTTTAACACTAACTTTTGCATGCACTAAAGGTTTCATTATTTATATCCATGAATAGGACAGTTACTATTGATAATTTTACCTCTACCATAGTAAATAGGATCTCTATTATCCATAGAAGGACATTTACAGTGTGGTTCACGCAGCCACCAAGTATGGTAGTTAATATTTTGCTCAAAACCCCAAAGTTCTTGTAGGATAAAATCACAAGAAGTTATAAATTTATCTAAATTACGAAGATCATTAAGTTCATCTTCATTATCAGGGTTAAGAAGTTTCATTACTTCTAAGGTTTTCTTAATATTATTATGGATGTTATTAATTTCATCAATTTTTTCTTGAGTTTCAATACCCTGTTTTAAAGCAAAATTAGGGTTAATGTTGTAATAATTAGTAATCTTCGTCATTTTCTTTTTCTTTCTTATCTACACTAATTGCCGTGTATCTAGCCACAAGAAGTAGAATGATTGAATAAAAATATATAAACGCTAGTAAAAATTCTCCATATAATATACTTATAGGGATCATAATTAATGAAAATATAATCCCAATATATATTACTATTTTAGTAGGTTTATTATATATTCTCATTTTTTAAATCGATACTTATTTCTTCATTTGTAATATGATCATAAAAACTAATCATATTACTTAGTTTTATACGAAAATTTCGCATTTCTTTTGTTTCAACATCATTATCAGCGATAGCCCATAAAGCCATAAATTCCTCCTCATTTTCAATAGTGAAAATAAAAGGAATAAATTTATCTGTATCTCTTTTCATCTTCATTTAATAATCCAATCTAATACTAATTTCTGCATTATAATAAATAGTTGCGGTAAAACCTAAATCTCTTTTACTTTTTAAAATAGACTTAGCGTGCTCAATAAATTCATGTGGAACACTGTAATGTGGTTGATCGCTGTCAGGAATATACCACTCTACTATATACCATTCTTTATCTACTTCCATATTAGTCATTTAAGTTCTTTTCCTGTCGATTTTTTACGTATCTTTCTATATGCAAATTACTACCTACTGTCTCACGATAAATAGTGTCAATAGGTATATAAATTAACTGTATATCTTCAATAACTCGTAAACAACAATCAGGATTACTAGAAAAACCAGTAAAATCTCCTAAAAATTCTGTAAATATTTCCCACCAATAAAGTTCATCTTCTAAAGTATAATCTAGTTCCCAAGTATTAAAAAGGTGTTTATGCTCTGATATAAAGCTTTTACCAAGTTTAGCCAAAGAAGATTGGCTATTTTCATCTAATCTTTGGTCGTAATCCTTGTGAATAGCTAGTTTATATAAAAAACTAGAAACGTCTCTAGCGTCTTTTTCGTTATCGAAAGTAACACACTTAGTATTATAACAGTCCCCGTCATTTTCCCAACTAGTTACTATAACATTCCAGCCCTTATCTATCATTAAATTTCTCCAGGTAATTTATCTTCTTTAATTTCAATCATGTATTTATTATAACAATAATTTGAGTAGCAAGCAAGAAAAAAGAAAAAGGCGTTAGGATTAATCCTAACGCCTTCTCAGCCTATTACTAGGTTTCGAGGTAGCTAACCTCTCAGGTGAATTGTCATTTTCTTTTTGGCTGCCTTGTCAACCAATCAGTAAGATCCAATTTACGTCACTGTCTACTGATAACAACACGGTTCCCAGTTTTATACTCTGGGTCTAGAGTACTCTATTCAAAGAAACCTCTTATTAGGTTTTGCTCCTGAGCAAGGATAGTGACTATATTTAGGTTTCTATTCGAGAAGCATATTTCAACTTATTTAAATTACTTCCACTTACCCTTTTCACTGAAGGGGTAACTTTTTATTATAGAGAGAGTTAATCTCTCTTTTAAGTGAGAGTGACAAAGTTCTCACAAAAAACTTTATTTATAGGCCCATTTAACTATATAGATATTAGAATACGCATCGCTATGTTTGTCAACCCAAACTTCGATATTACTAATATTAGTCTCTAACACAGCTGCATATTCGTAAGCGTCTAGGTCATGCACAAATTTCTGTTCCCAACTTTTTGGATCATTCTTTGCAATGTGATACATCATCAGTTCCTTTTCTCATTGTTTTTATATTATAACAAAGAAATGAGAGATTAACAAGTTGAAAATAAAAGTTTTTACTCTTTTTGCCCACTTATATTTACAGATAATCGCAGTCTACACACCCACATCAGGGGTTATCGCACTCATTATCCCTACCCTATCGGTAGCCACTGGGTTTTTTTACGGAAATGCAAATCTAGCCTAACAACGATAAACACCTTTTTATTGAGAGTGCGCTAACTCTTTTATTATAGGCTTTCAAATATTTAGGTTCAACAGGACTTATATTCCCACCCATTTGCAGGATTTATCGCGAATACCTGCTTAATTTATTAGTTGAGTAGTAGGACTTGGCATACCTACAAACGAGATGATAAACTTCCCTATGTCATATCTCGTAACTTACATATTACCTTTAAGTAAAACTTCCTTCCAGCATTGGCGCTCAGCTAAGGGGATCGTGCCCCTTTATGTAATCACCTTATACCCGCTTATCTAGGGTATTATTCGGTGCATACTCCAATATCAGTGGCCTACCGATATTGTTATCTTTAATCCCAGTACCACGCGAAACCGGAATATTTTTTCTCATAATTAATGAAATCAAAGTACTCTAAATCATACTCTTTTTTAATATTATTAATCTGTTCACGGTTGTCTTGACGACGTTTTCGATCAGCTTGATGTTTCCAATTATGGGTGTGTCTTTTTCCATAACAAGAAAAGTCTCCATGATATTTCCAACTAGGAATTTTTGGATATTTTATCATTTCATCAGAGAAAATGCTGGTAGCTTTAAGGCTACAGTATCCATAGTTAACCCAGTCGGGATTAAATTTATTTCTTCTATATGTTCTGCTCATTTGTATCTCCTAAGTAATTAGCTTAGAAAATACTCATTCCTTCATAAAACATTAAGATGCTCCTAATATAATTGGTACGAGAACAATTGCAAGTATTAATAGTGTTCCTATTGCTACGTATATTTCATACTTTATTTCGTCTGATAATCTTGCCCACTTTTTAATCACTTTTTAGTCCACCTTTAGAAAATGTTGGAGCAGGTTCATACTACTACTCCTTAGTATTTAAAAGGTTGAGATTACACCTTTTAGTGAGTTCCTCTTCAAACCGTACCCAAACTACTGCGATATAGTTGGTTAATTTGACATCCACAGGAAGTATTCCTGTAAGGCCCAAAGCCGCCTTTTAAAGAGTGGCATTTCTCTTAACACGTTATACTACTCATCGAGTCTATTGTCCGTCTGCTTCGCGAGCAGTTCAATTCCGCTAAGAATTTACGAAGTCTTCCTCGATAACACTCTTAACTTTGCGAGTTTTGAGTGCCCTCATTCTATACAGTGAGGGATTAGGCTTTTTTCGTACAACGCTGAAGTAGACTTTTGCGTTTTTAATTGGATAACAGGAGTCGAACCTGTGACTTTCTGTGTTGTAAACAGACGCTCTACCTACTGAGCTATATCGCTAAAATCTACCGAGATGTGCTACTTCTTTGCTGCTTCGTATATTGTTAGATACGAAATACAACACACCTCCTGTTTTTCGGCTTGCGGCCTAATTAACCGTTTTTTCGGACAACGTCTCACTACAATAGCGTGAGCCATTCTCGTTAAAACTGCAACCCGCCCTTATGCGCTAACATTCGGACTATTTGTTGCTATCCATCAGCTATACATAATAAGCAAGGTTGCGTATTAGATGAGAAGCTGCTACACACCTCTTAGTCCTCAGCGTTGCCCTGGACCTATTCTCTTACGAGAACCTAATCTTGCCGTCTTACTTACCACCTAAATCAATAGATGGCCCCTCGCGGGGAAGCCTGGACTTTTATGGTGGGACCATTTCTGGCGAAAGTTAGTAGAATATACTTTCTTTAGACTACTTACGTAGTTTACCCCATACGACGCCATACCGCCATTTTTTTAAATAATAGTTTTTATTTTGTAATTAAACCCATTTTGGGCCTCGTTTTCTATATTAAAATATAGAAATTTGAATTAGGGAGAGGAAAGCCTCAACGTAGTGGGCTAAAAACGGAAGCTCTCAACTCTATCCCTAAACTTGTAAGCAGAGATTTATATCTGCATGAATTAGTATAAGAGGTAAGTATTTAGGGACCGCCTCTTCTCGGTCTAAATTATAATAAATGTGTATCGTAACTGTTTTTTATTATAAAGTAAGCAGAGTAAAGTCAATAATAGTTTATACTAAATCCGAAGTAACTACTATTTACGCAACTGCTATTATTAATATTTCTTTTACCAAGCACTGGCCCCCAACACTCGCCGTACCTGCGAACACTCCACTTAACCACTGGTCGAAGCCAAGATAATGTGTCCTTTCCTTGTCAGTCTTTATTAGGCATTGACTTCCTTAATTAGGGGGTATTCATATCTACACTTATGAATACCTGTATCTTTCGCGGTGTAGTGCGCTTGAAATCTTGTTCAAGTCAAAGATAAGAGCGAAAAGCGATAAAAACTTATCTTTTACGTTTTTGGTCCGAAAACCTCACTCGCTTTTTTTATTATTTCTAATTTTAACAAACTTTTAAGTAACAAGCAAGTTAGAAGTTAAATTTTTTAATTACTAAAACATTCAGGATAGAACTCGTTTAAACTTTCAGAGTACCAATCCCAGTTATCAACTCCACCCTTTTCTAGAGCTTCGAGCATCTTAGATGCATGAATTAGCCGGTCATACTCAGTTTTTGAAATAGTTACTGTTTCTTCGAGGCCCATATTAATCTCTTCATCATTTTATAATTATAACAATAAATTAAGTAACAAGCAAGAATTAATTTAAATTTTTATAAGTCTCTTAATCCACATACGATAGGCTCTAGCCATAACAAAACCATTACGTTGTGTAATAAATTCTTCGTTTGTTTCTGTACCTTTTATTATTTTAAGGATTTGCTTGCCAGGTAGTGGATGCAAATGTATTACTTGGGTTATTTATAATTACAAAGGATAGTATTAATAATACTAATAGTGTTCGCATAGTACTTCCTTTATTAAATATCTGCATTCTCTATCGTCATAGAGCGATACCTTGTTAATTCAAGGACCATAGTATGCTTCATTGAGAGGCAAGGGCAGATTTGTTTATGTTTTAGATTTTACATCTTCTTCAAGAGTATGCATTCTTGTATAGAAATCAATAGGATTAACTATTTTAAAAACATAACATCCATCTTCTTGGACTTTTTCTAATGTTAATTCAGTAACTCCTACAAGAATTGTATCGCCCACTTTAACTTCCGACATTTATTTACCCTTTCATATGTTTAACTCACTATAGTCTCGAAGTGATATTATTTAGATCAACACTCAAAGTATATCTTTCCAAATGATCAATACAACGATAAAATTACAAACTTTAAGATATCGGTAATAACTATAGTAAGTTAAATTGGTTGCGGAAGTAGGATTTGAACCTACGTCCTTTAGCTTATGAGGCTAACGAGCTACCTGACTGCTCCATTCCGCGTTAATTATAACTAGTTGGTAAGCGCATTACCTTGCCTGCTATACTAGTAAATAGCGCCTTCGGTTCCATGCGATATATAATTATAAGGCAGTATAACTATATACCCGAAGCGTAGTAAATCACTTACAAAACTCTGCCAAGTTTTCACGTAAGATTTTTTTAGATACGGCTCACGATTTCTGAGAGTTTTACTAATTTTACTCTATCTGGATATTTTTTAAAAAGAGCGTCCCATATAGGAGAAATATTCATTCTCATTATTTCAGAATTTTTATTAAGACAATATATAGAACCTGAATAACCTTCAACATAATAATAATCATTGTTTTCGGTAATTTTTTTAATACCAGAATTAACTCTCCAACTATTCCCATAAAGATACCCACCAGACCAGCCAGCTAGTATTTTATAGACTACTACATCATCTTCTTTAACCGAAAAGACAACCCAGTTATCTGGTGTTTCCATTTTTTAAGCCCTTTAACGTAGTTAAAAAATATTTGATAGAACGATTAGAATTTCTAGAATGCCATAGACACTAATCTTGTTCCCTGCAAGCTTTCTCTATAACACCAATACGGTGCGTCACCTTAGCTTATAAGTTTATACCTTTGGGAGTCACTAAGGTTATCGTATTCTAAAGATTGCCGTTAAGCAACCTTAGTTAAAAAATTGATACTAGGCCGACGATCCATTAGTATCATTATTCAAGTTAGTCAACCATTTAACTCTCCACCGAGAGCACTTATCAAAAGCTGGTTCTTGAGCCTATTATAGCATTGTATTAGACATATCTGCCCATTCCGGTTTGCTATTATATATTTTTTTATTAAACAAGTCATCCCCACATAGCTGGCCAGTTATGTTGTTTCCCAAACTGTCTTAGGGTGTGGCGTATATCGCGACCCGACAAACCACTGCTAAGTTAATAAGTCATATTTAATCGGTCTTTCTTAATACAGGGCAGGATGACTTGTTTAATAAAAAAATGCTAGTATAAGGGCAAAACAACTAGCCTGAAGCATTGTCCCTTTGATTAAAAGGGAGCCTTTTATAAGCCAACGGGGGAGGGACCTCATTTTCATCCACACGCTAAATCCTGAAGGGTATAAAATCTCGGTCTCTTTTAACCCGCTTCTTTTAGTTTACGCACTTCTGTCGCAAACCCGAAAAAAATAGAGCTGAGCGGTACTAAACCCAATCAAGTTCTCTCCAGAACACTCCTACAACATCAGCCCCAGTCACCCGCTATGTTGCTTCTCCTTCGCTCCAACCGCCGGAAATTTTGGCTCCCAGAATATGACTCGAAGGCTTACCTATCTTCATCCTCTACAATCGAACCCCGCAGGAATAAGTCATAGAGAATATTAGGACAAAAAATAACGCGACTAAAATCCTTCTTTTTCAAAAATCTTTTTATCACGTTTTCTTATTATTTTATGATTATACCAAACTTTTGAGTAAGAAGCAAACATAAAGTTAAAGTTTTTTATATTCACTAATTACAAACGGCTTATGTAATTTTATATGGTGTTCAGAATAGGGTATGAACCTATGCTTCGAGTTGCTCCGTGTACTACTTTTATACGATCCGAACATAAACTTGGTGGAATGAGTAGGGATTACACCTACGACCTCTTTGTTTAACCAAAGCGCTCTCTTATTGCTGAGCTACCATACCAAAAAATCGTGAAAAACGAGGCTGTGGAGTGCCTACCACCATTGCTACAGTTGACTCTTATGAGGTTGGTGTAGCCCGTTCTTCAATCTTTATATATTATATCAAACTTTCCACATCGAAGCAAAAAAAAAAAAGAATAAGTAGTTGATGTTTCCTAGCGAGACATTAAAAAATGATTGGCCTAAAAACTTTTAATCGGACTGAGCACCGTCAACTACAGTTTGTTTGCAAAATTGGTGTTTCAGGTGGGACTTTAACCCACACGCGAAACGCTTTAGAGGCGCCTGCTCTAATATTGAGCTACTGAAACAAAATGATCGTCTTTATTACTATCTTTATATATTATATCAAACTTTTAAGTAAGTAGCAATAATAAAGTTAAAGTTTTTCTCTTTTCCCGTTAATAATACTTACAATAGAAGCACTATGAAAATTATTTTCTTCTGCCCATTCTTCAGCATCTTTAAGAGATGATGTTTCATAAGCAATATAATCTGTTAACGCTTCGTCACCATAGTCATCAATAACTGCGTATCTTTTAATTAACTTATTTCTCATAGCTTCTTTTTTCTTTATTATTTTATAATTATAACAGAGAGAAGAGCAACCAGCAAGAATAAAATTATTTTAAATTACTCTATTGCTCTCTATTATTTAGAATAAACACGTTTTTCAGTGTAACTTCTGGAGTAATACTATTTTCATTAATAAAAAACTCAAATTCACCTGTAATATGGTTAATACTGACACTATTCCAGATATCTTCCTTTTGCATACAATCAGGGAATGCATTAATAAAGTCACTAGAAGGTACAAAATCAGTAAAAACTAGTATACTATCAAATTCGTCATACCCACTAGAGTAACCGATACATATACCATAAATATTAACTGGAACCTGTTTCATTTGCTTTCCTAATTTTTTCTAGAGTTTCTTTTTTGGCCTTTAAACATTTTTCAGCATATAGATAGGCATCTGATGGATTTAATTTACTTAATCTACCTGAAATATAAGCATTTGCAGCTCTTTCAAGAGCGCATTCCTTTGTCCAGTCCCGATCATATTCTAACATAGTTAATGCGCGAGCACATCTATTTAAATATTTTTCATACTCTTTAGGTATATCTTCTTCAATATCTACTAGAACATGATTTCTAAGTAGAGTAATTCTATTATAGTCTGAAATAGTCATTTAATCTTCTCCCGCAGCACAAGGTAAACAGAGTTGACAAAAATCATCTAGTTCTGCTTTTTCTACTTGATCAAAAGGATGCCCGCAAGCATCACAAATAAAATAATCATTTTCATAGGTAGTTATAAAATCATGCCAATTAAGAATATCAAAACTTTGTATACCATAAGGTAATCCAGCTTTTTCACCTAAATATTCTAAACAATCGTCAGGAGAAAACAGACTTCCACCCATGTCTAATAAAATATCTATTTGTTCGTCTGTTAGTTTAATCATTAATTTATTCCTTTACAAGTCGAACTTTATAATCCAGCCAAAACTCGCATTCGTACTCGAAATCTTCTCTAGATAATTTTCCATTCCCACTACAAGAAGGACAGTTTTCTAAATCATCCTCTTCTTCACTTGAGGGATCATATCCAGTTCCATCATAAGGAAGTCCGTGTAACCCACCATAGCTTTCAATCTCATCAATACCTATATTAAAGACTTCACGACAAGCCTCGTCCTCAGTTTCGGCATATACGAGATTAGCTTCATCCCATTCTTCCTGAGAACAGTTTCCCCAAATGTTAAGTTTATATTCCCACTTTTTCACTTATTTTCTCCATTTCTTTATTATTATGTATTATAACTTAGAAAATAGTAGAAAGCAATAATAAAATTAAAGCAACCCGTTATCAAACTTATTAATTGAATTGAATCCTTCTACTAATTTAGGGGGTTCGTAATTTTTCTTTATACTATTAATAGCTATCCAAGGAACTTTTTTGTCACGCATAGCTACTCGACGTTTGTACTCATTCCAGTTACTCCAAGGAAACACAATTACGTCTTTAGTATAAGTACGAAACATTTCTGCATTCTTAGCCCTACTTTTAACATTAATATTTGTCATATCGATAATTACATTAAAACCTTTATTAAAGGCGAACTTACTATGACAAATTAATGCTTTGTTTGCTTCCTTTTTATAAAGATCAAAAGCTTTTAAATAGGAAATATTATTAACTTTAGCCATATTTTCTAAATAACTATCAAAACTAATACGTAAATATTCTGGGTTATTTTTTAGAAATTCGTCACACCAGGTACTTTTACCGACACAAGGAATCCCTACTAAAATAATGCAATGTTTTTTCATTATTTAGCGTGCTTTCTAATATCCTGTATATTTTTATCTGATAGTCCAAAATATAAAGGATTCCTATTACCTATACAGTGTTCTAATTGTTCTTTTAACTCACCCATAAACTTAATATCGTCCCATTTAGTATCATGAGCAGGTTTAGTAGTAAATTTAGTTACCCTGGTCGGTAATCCATTAATGTCAGAGAATACCCAGTATTCCCCCCCATTAGCTTTTAATTGCTTATGACTAAACCAACCATATTTACGGTTAGAAGGTTCCTCTTTTTTAGTTTTAAAATAGTTGAATAATTTATTTAACAAGTAGTATTATCCCTAGTATAATTATTGAAATAATGCCGCCATAAAGCAGTATATCTAATCCTGAACCTATAGGTATTGCGTGTCGTAATATTGCATAATTAATTATTATCTCCATAGCTTTCAGCTACCTCACGGTCCAATAAAGTAACTGAATACTCTAAAGGAACCTCGATAAAGATATGCACGTCAGCTTCCTCCGGAAGCACGTCTCTAGCATATTCATATCGAGTGAATACATCATACTCATCTTCATCACCATGAACGATAAGCATATCTTCGTCAATACCACCATAGTATTTAATCTCACTAGTATCATACCAACGATATAATTGGCATTTACCCGCTTCTTTAGCGTAAGATAGACGATAACGCAAATAGACCTCTGCGTCATCTAGATCATTAAAAGGTAGATAAGCATCCTCTACTTTATCATATATTAAAAAATTATTCATCGTTGTCATCTTTTCTAGTTATTAGATACGTAATACCTAAAGCGCTAACAGCAACAAAAGCTACCATTCCAGCGAT